>JACCDR012362730.1_pt1 | contig 14808 bp, 13 predicted proteins | sample 7446431 | NCBI WGS metagenome assembly JACCDR01 (sample SAMN15323443, study PRJNA562643) | freshwater metagenome | isolation source: river surface water | place: USA:Blue River Watershed | collected 2017-08-17 | reverse complement strand
GGTCGGAGAACGCGACCTCGATGCTGGCCGTGTCGGCGGTGCGGATGCCGTTGCGCAGAAACTGCGCGTTGATGGGCACGATGCCGTCGAGCACGTGGGTGAGCTCGTCGGAGGAGCTGTGCTGGTCTTGGGGCGAACCGACGGCGTTGGGATCGTCGCCCGGGCCGAGCAGCAGCAGACCTTCGTCGGTCTGCCGCACTTCAAGCTGCTTGGGTTTCTTGTCGCTCTTGCCGCTGCGCGCGGTCGCGGGGGTGGGCGGCGGCGTGGGCGTTTTGCTGGACCCGTAGTCCTCCAGGCGGAGAATGAGCCGCACGCGGCACGAGGGGTAGTAACTCTGTTCGTTGGCGTCACGCATGGGGTGAGTCTCAGGTCGACTGCTGGCCGCGCGCTTCGAGCACCGCGAGCGTGGGGAGGATGAGGGGGCGTCGTCGCGGCGGGCGGATGGTCTGCGACGGCAGCCCGTTGACCTTGCAGATCTGCGCGGCGACGTCGGCCTGGTACTTGCGATAAGCGATGCTGGTCATCGTGTCGCCGTCGCGCGGGATGTAAACCTCGAACACGTCACCCGCCTTAGGAGCGTTCACCAGCGGCTGGCTCTGGCCGCTCGCTGCGCTCTTTCGCACGCGCGCCTGCTGGGCGAGCAGGCTGTTAGCTCGCTCCATCAGCTGGGCTTGGGTCTGTACGTCGGAGAAGTAGGAGGCGGTGCGGGTGACCATGGAGAGCTTGGAGCCCAGCACCTGCTGCTCGGGGCACCTCTGACTCACCTCATCGCAGAAGCTGGTGGCGACGGCGACGGCATTGTTGGCGACGTCGAGCGCGCGCCCGGCGATGGCGAACGGAACCGATCGCGTCTTGAGCACCAGGTCGCCGACCTTCTTCAGGCGGTTGCTGAAGGCGTTGGCGGTGTCGGCGAAGCTGTCGACGATCGCAAGCGGCGCATTGGCCATCTGCTCGAGCTGCCCGAGCGAGAAGGTGTTCGTGTAGTTCTTCTTGCGGAAGCCGTTCGCCTCCATCGCGCGGAGCAGGTTCTGCGCTACCGCCTTGGCGACGGCGTCCTGGTTCTGGATGGCCGCCCGCGTCGCGCCGATGAGATCGTCGCCGCGGAAGTCGACGCTCTTGGGTGAGCTGTCGCCCTTGCTCACCCACTCGAAGCTCGCCTTCCACTTGATGTCGTCGAGGGTGTCGTGGGGAGCGTCGAACTCGACCAGGCGACCCAGCCGGCTCACGGTGTGAGTGTCGACGCCGCCGCCTGACCCGCCGTCGCCGCGGGCGGCTTGGTTCACCCACGTCACGCGCAGCAGCTGCCCCGCCTCGCGGATGAGCTCGACCAGCTCGAACAGGTTGTAAGCGAGGGCGACCTTGCGCGAGCCCTCAGGCCCTTCGTACTCGCATGGGGTGCGCAGGAGCTGGGTGGTGCGCCAGATGCCCTCCCAGTCGCTCGGCAGCAGCTGCGAGACCAGTACCTGCTGGGTCGCTTCGCTGTTGCCGTTATTCCAGGTGGTGCTGACGACGGTGCGGCCCGCCCAGCTGGCGCCGCGGAATGGCAACGCCGCTCCCTTCAGGGTGAGGCGCCGCTTGTCGCCGCTGAGCTCTTCGATGGTGAGGACGCTGGTGGCCACGCCTCAGAATGGCAGAAGCCCTCGGAGATTGGTGCCGAGGGCTTTCTAGGGGTAGAGGGACGAACGCATCTACCGGGTGCGCCTCCATCTTGCTCGCGCAAATGGAAGCGGTCAAGTGAGGGGTCAGATGCTGAGCGGCCCGGGCTTGGGCGCGGTGCGCTCCGCCCAGAGCTTCACGGCCGGCTCATCGTTGAACCCCGCTTCGGGAGCGGTCGTGGTCTCGGCGAAGGTGGCCGCCTGCTCCACCAGCTTGTTCATGACGCGCGTCACCCGCTCAAGCCGAAGGGCGGCGAGGGCGCAGGCGTGGGCGTCTTCTGCCTTGGCCGCGTCAGTGCATTCGCTCACCGCTTCGTCGGCGGTCTCGATGAGCTCGTTGGCCTTTTCGACCAGCGGCTCGATGCTGTCGGGCTCGGCCCCCATCTCCTCACCCTCTTGGGCCGCCGTCAGGTAGCCTTCGAGCTGCTCGAGCAGGGAACCCAGGGTCTCGCGCGCGCTCGCGGACCACTCCGTGATTTGGTCGAAGCCTTGGGCGGCGACCTCTTGGACGTCTTGCTCGCTGGGCTCTTCGCCTTCCTCGGCGTCTTCAGCGGCTTCCTCCGCCGCCTCCTCGCCTTCCTCCATCACCTCTTCCCCCTCTTCGGCGGCTTCGATGGCGACGTCGGAACCGAAGCCGGCGGCCTCAGCAGCGGCGATGAGCTCGCCCATCATGATGTCATCGAGCCCGCTCAGCAGGTCCGCGAGCGCGCTGGGAGCTGCGGCGGTCGCTTTGTCGTCCATCAGTCCGGGGAGCATGGGCATCGTCATCGGTGGGGCCTCGACGCCGAGGCTAGCACCCTGACCCATGGATGAGCGCTCATCCATGGGTCGTTAGGTACCGAATGCCGTCCCGGTCACCGCCTGCAGGCGCTTCTCCGCCGAGTCGAGCACGCCCTTGGTGAAGACGAGCGCGACCTTGTCCGGGTCCTCATCGCGGAAGTCCTGCTGGATCTTGAACGACTGCCCGCCGTTGAATTGGACCTTGGGCACGTCGGCCTTGGTGCCGCCGATGAGGTCGGCCTTTTGCCGCAGCTTGTCGGCGAAGCCCTCGGCCTGCCCCTGAACCAGCTCGGCGAGCGCGTCGAAGCCGGAGCCGGTCATCTCCGAGCTCATGAGGAACGCAGTCTGCAGCGCCTGGCTCTTGGCGAGCAGGTTGGCGACGTAGGCCTGGGTGCCTGCATCCTGGGCGGCCATGGCCTGAGTGAAGACGTTGGCGATGACATCCACGCCCGCCTTGCCGGCGTACATGCCCTCTTCTCCCCCACCGTCGCCGAGCTGCTCGAGCATCTGAGCCACCTGATCGACGTCGTCGAGCTGCGCGCGCACGGCGCGGTGAGCGGCGAAGGCGCGATCGGCAAGGTCGCCGGCGGCGCGACTGCTCTCGCCGATCTGTTCGGCCAGGGCGGTGATGCTCTGCCGCATGTGTTCGAACTGGTCGAGCTGGCCCTTGTCCCAGACGCCGCGGTCGGGGTTGTCGATCATCTCCTGGAAGCGGCGCTGCAGCGCCTCGTAGTTCAGGCGGGCGTCGCTCTTGCCGCCGCCCGTCTCGTTCATGAGGCTAGTGAACTGGTCGACGGCCAGCGTCGCCCCGGTCAGCGCTGCTGCGAAAGCGCCGAGCGCGATAGCGCCGCCGGCCGCTCCTGCAAAGCGCGCCGCCCCAAGGCCGTCCGTTCCCACGCCGGCGGCTCCCAGCTTGTAGACCCCGCCGAGTAGCTGCGCGCCGGGCTTGAGTGCGCCGAGCGCCGACGGCAGCATCGTCTTGGCTCCGAAGGCGATGGCGAGCTCTTCCTTGTGGCTGAGGATCCACGACACCACCGACCGCGCCGTCTCGAACGCCTCGACGATGGCTTGCTTGATCTCCTCGCTGTGGTTCTGCAGGTACTGCCAGCCTTCTTTCACTTCGGCGGCGCCCACCTGAGCCCAGTGCTTCACGTCGGCTGCCATCTCGTGAGCGAACTGCTCGACGGCCGCGCGGTTCTTGTCGAGCCAGTTGACCAGGTCCTCGAGCTCGGGTGCGATGGCTTCGACGAGCGGCTCGCCGAGCTTCTCCTGGCTGATCTTGGCGATGTTCTCTAGGCTGCCGAGCAGGCTGTTGAACGTTCGAGGCATGCCGCCCATCTTTTCGGAGGCGAGCTCCAGGCCCTTCTCCAGGACCTCCATACGCTTCTCCTCAGTGAGCGCGGCCCAGCCCTTGGCGGCTTCCTTCAGCGAGGGGCCGAAGACGCCAGTGGCCTGCAGTAGCTGCGCCATGCGCCCCTTCGCCTTGAGCACCCCCTCGCCCATGAACGCCACTTCCTGCGCGGCGGTTTCGAGCGGCAGGTTCATGCGCGAGGCGATGATGGAGAGCTGCTCGACCTCGCCCTGAGAGCGGCGGATACCCGCCTCGGTGGCTCCGTTGATCTCGACCAGTTTCTGGAAGCTGTTACCGAGCTGTTCGTTGACGACGCCGGTACTGATGGCGATGCGGTCGAGCTCGTCGCCGTAGCTACCAGCGTCGCTGATGGCCTGCGTCCAGGGGATGTCCTGCACGGCGCTCGTCAGGCTGGCGATGGCGGCGTCGTCGGCAAGGCCCCCGGCGGCGGCGGTGATGAAGCTCTTGCCGAACTCGTGGGCCTTGCCGATGAGCTGGGGCAAGTAGACGCCTGCCATGGTCGACAGGGACTGCTTGAGCAGCCCTGCCGCTTCGTTAGCAGCCCCCTCGCTCTTCACCACGTCGCTGAAGCCGCTCTTGATGCGGTCGAGCGTCTTGCTGGCCGCGTCCTCGAGCGTGAGCCTCGCCTTGATCTCTTTGGTCATCGCCTACCGATTCTCCTCGCTTGCCGCTGCCGGGTCGAGCGCGCTCCTGCTGCCGTTCTCCAACTTGATGAGCCGCACCGCGGCGCCGAGCATTCGGTTGATCCGATCGCGCGGCTGGTCTTCCAGCCACTCCCACGACTGCCGGAGGTAGCGAGCGAGGAAGGCCAACTCGTCGTCGGTCTTCTCCTGGCTGCGCGGCTCCTGGTAGGACTCCGCCGCCGCCAGCCCTGCGTCGTAGAAATCCGAGTCGAAGTGCCGGCCAAGGGCGAGGGCGAGGCGATCGAACAGCTCGTGCTCGTCGAGCGTGCGGTCGTCAGGGTGGTACCTCAGCCAACCGTCACGACAGCGACGCAGGTCTCTAAAAAATCCCGCACCTCGCTCGCGCCGAGGGTGTTGATGCGCAGGTACATCTTGAGCAGCAGCTGCCGGCACTTCCGCCCGACCTGCCCCCACAGCACGTCGGGGTTGCTTTGGTTCATCGCGCCCCAGTCGACCACCTGCCCGTCGATGGCGCGGATGCACTGCTTGACCATCTCGTCGGTGATCCGGTTGACGTCCCCCTGAGCGCGCTTGAGCGCGAAGGCCTCGTCGCCGGGGGAGAGGTTCCACAGGATGAGGATTCGGTCGCCCAGCGTCGGGGTGTCCGTCCACTCAGCTCGGAGCCGAATGAAGGTCACCTGCCGGTGCTTGGGGAAACGGAAGCCTCCCTCGGGCACTTTCGCCCAGCCGGGGACGCGCTGCACCGGTTCGAAGGTATCTCGAGCAGCAGCTTGCGCCGCCACTTCCTGCATCGGAGGCCCCTCCGGCTCACGCTGGGGAGCGGGCTCGTCTTTGACGGCATCGGCCGCCGCGTTGGCGAGATCGAACGCTACTTTGAGCGCGCTTGTCGGTTCGGCGAACGTCTCGAGCTCGTGAGGCTCGGCGCTCGGCAGCGAGCTCGCATCGATAGTGGGTTCGGGGTCGGCAGCGCGGGTCTTGGACGATGGGGTTCTGGCCATCGCCCACCTTAGCCCGCGTGCGCGACGGGCGCGCCGTGAACCCTCTGCCGTAACCAGCTACGCCCGCCGCGCCAGCGGAAGTCTTTAGGGCAGGCTGTTGACCTGCTCGGGGCGTTCGCTGCAGTTGAAGGTCGCTTTGACCTTCACGTAGTCACCGCGGCTGGCAACCGTGTGCGGGATGGCTCCCCACTGCACGTCGCGGTAGGTGTAAATGACATTGTCACCGTTCGGGTAGAAGTCCGTTCGGATGACGTTGTAAACGGTGTCCGGGGTATTGCGCTGAGCCTTGTCGATGATGGAGCGCTCGAACGCCACCCACAGGCTATTGTGGACGTGGAACTCGAAGTCTCCGCCAAAGCCGTTGTGGATGGAGTCGAAGCGGTTGACGTACTCCCCGAGGAAGCCGTCCTGCTTGATCTCCATCATCGTCTCCTGATTGAAGACGCTCACGCTGTCGATGGAGTCGATGACCGAGCCGCCTCGGATGGTGCGGATACTGACCTCTTGGCCTTTGAGTCTTTGGTCCATGGTGTTCCTTACGCGGCCTCAGCCAGCTCTTCGAAAGTGACCGTCTCGCCAATAGTGGTCTCGAGCACGATGACGTCGAGGGAGCTCAGCAGGCGAACGCGGATGATGATCCGAAAGATGCCGAGAGCGAGCGTCTCGGGGGTGTTGCCACTACGGGCGTCGATGCGGTAGTCGCCGATGCGCTGGGAGCTCGGTGTTCCCGGCGCCTTGAGCGAGTGGAGGTAGGCCTCGACCACCCCGACGCACTCAGCGCGGCGCTGGTCCGTCGCCAGCTTCTTGCCGAATGGCTTCATCGCCACCGCCAGGTCGTCCTGGATCATGTCGGCGGCACGCCGGCGCGAAATGTTCTTCTTGTTCGCGTAGGAGACCGGGTCGACGTTGACGACGCCGCTCTGGATGGTGGCGACGCCGTCCTCCATCTGCAGTGCCGCGATGCCGGCGGCCTTGAACGCTTCGTAGTCGCCTTGGTCCATGGCCTGAACGTCGGCGTTGCCGCGTTCGACGCCCAGCACCTGGGTCATGTAGTCGGTGAGCTGACCGGGGTTTTCCTCGGGGTTGATCTGCGAGCAGCAGGAGGCGACGAACGAGTCGAAGCCCACGTCGATGACGCCGTCGGCGGTGAAGCCCGCGCCGCCGCTTAGACCGCGTTCGGCGATCTGTGGGACGAAAGTGCACGCACCCGGGTAGGCGTAGATGACGCGGTCGGATCGGTAGGCGCCCATGCCCGGCTGCGAGGTCTGCGATCGGGCGTCGGCGCGACGCGTGCCGAGCGGGGGGCGCATGATGAACTTCCGGCCCTTGAGCGAGCTGGACGCCTCGATGGCGTTGGTGCGACCCGCCTGCCGCACGGCGTTGCTCGAGCGTGCGCAGATGAGCAGCTCCGTGTCCTTGGTCACCTTGTTGGCCGTCTTGGTCTTGGCGAGCGCGCTCACGTAGGCCGCGTCGATGGCAGCCTCGGTGAGCGCGGCGCTGACGGCCGATGGATTCACCACGCTGAAGGCCGCTAGCTCATCGGCGAACGGCATGACCGTGATGGCGCCTGCTGAAGCGCCGGCGGTCGTGCCGTCGTCGTTGGCTGGGCGGATCTTCACGCTGTAGGGTCCGGGGCTGGCGGCCGTGACCGTGACCGACTGCGCCGTCACCCACTCGGTGCCGCCCGAGGTGCGGACGCGGGTGCCAGCGGGCAGCTTGCCTGCGCCGCCGCTGGCGGTCGTTCCGGAGGCGCCGAGCGTGAACCCTAGGTCGAGCGCGGTCGTCGCCGCGGTGACCGCGATGGAAGAGGCAGCGTTGGCAGCAACCCGAATGAGACCCGAGGGGGTGCGCTCGACCGTGGTACCGGCAACGGCTGCTTCCACGATGCTCTTCACCTCGGCGAACGTGACCGCGTCGATGTTGGCGACGTTGCCCGTGCCGGCGGCGGCGACCAGGTCGAAGTTGAGGGCGCTGGCGACGGCCGCGTCTTGTGACACCACCTGCACGTTGCCGCTGCTGCCGCGCAACCGGCCGTTCAAACCGATCACGGTGCTGGAGTTGCTCACTGCCAGCGCGTAGCCGAATGCCAGATTGATCCGACTGATGACGGCGGCCTGCGTCGTGTCACCCGACAGGAACGTGACCGTGATGGGCCCGATCTGCTGGGGAGTACCCGAGTCGACCACGATGGACATCTTCTCGCCGCCGGTGAAGCCGGTGGGGTAGGTGCCGGCGCCGGAAGCCTTGGCTGCGGCGGTCGCGCTGAAGATGGCGTTGAGCGGGCCGCCGCCAATGTCGAGCGTGAGCTGCTGAGCAGGCTCGAGATCGTACTGGTACTTGCTGCCACCGAGCACGCTGGCGCGCCGGGTGAACTGCACACTACCCACCGTGGTGTCGACGCGCACGACAGCGAGCCGGCGGAACTTCTTGTTGACGCAGGCGATGAAGCCGTTGCCGTTCCAGTACTCGGGACTCAGCGCGCCGTCGCTCCGACGGGCTCGAGCGCAGGGGTTGTTGCCGTTGACCCCTTCGTAGGTGAAGCCGAAGCTACCGAAGTTGGTGACGAAGTCGGTGTTGCTGACGATCTCGGTCGGGTCCTCGAAAGGACCGTCCTCGAATTCACCGACGCACGTCACGAATCCCGTAGCGCCGCCGGCAAGCGCGGCGGGCGGGTCGCGGTCGATGATGACGACGCCCTCGATCTTGAGGAGCTCGGCCAGGCCTGGGTCGGCGGAATAGCGACGGGTATACATGCGATGGGGGCTCCCTAGTGGGGTAGGGGAATTGGGGTGGAGAGTAGCAGCGCTTTAGGGAAGCTTGGATCGCAGCCGGGCGCGCTCGAGTGCTGCGGGGGCGCGGAGCTCGGGGACCTGCTTCAGCAGCTTGGGCTCGGGACCTGATCCATCGCCGCTGAGGTGTGAGAGCAGCTCCTCGCCGAGCGGGCCCAACACCCGCAGCAGCGCGGCGCCCTGTTCGAGACCTTTGATGACGTCGCCGGGCTTCATCGGACGAACCCCTCTACCACGGCGAGCTGCTCGCTCACCTTGTCCGCGTTGAACGGCAGACCCGCCGCTTGCGCCAGCTGCAGCAGTGCTCGAGCGTCGGCGAGGAGCTGCTTGAGGGTGGGGCGATGGTCTTCCGAGCTCAGGTGATCGCGAATGCGCTGCAGCGAGGCGTGGCAGGCGCGGAGCATCGCGACCCGCTCGGCCGAGGCCGCGTATTCGTCGGCAGTGAGACGAGGCTTGGAATCGAGGTAAGCCGTCTCGGCCCCGTCGATCAGAGTGACGGCGGCGACCGCGGCGCCAAAGACCAGGGCGACCCGCGCGTCCACTTGACCCATGGATGAGCGCTCATCCATGGGTCGGACGCAGCCGGGGGTGGAGAGGACGAGAGCCGCTAGCAGGACGAGAGGAGACCTTCTCATCCCGTTAGGCTACTCCACCTCGACGTCGACCTCGGCTCCCAGGTCCATCGACGCACTCGCGTCCAGATCCAACCGCGGCTTCATCATCGCTACGCCGGAGGCGACCCAGACCTCGGGGACAGACAGGTTCACTCGCAGCCGAGCGACCCGGCGGTTCTGCGATGCGTAGTTGTCCTCGATGTATTCGCTGCTTTCCAGGTCGAACTCGGCGATGGCGTCGAAGTAGTCGGGCAGGCTGAGCAGGAGCGCGTCCCATTCGGGATTCATGCGCAGCAGGACCAGCAGCCCCGAGATGATGGCGCGGCGCTCGGCGCGCTTGGGCGCGACGATCTCCAGGGTGAACGTCTCCAAGTACTCACCGAATTGGATGAGCGCGGTCCCGTCGCCGTAGACGCCGTAGCTGTCGTCGATGAGGTGAGCGCCGCCGATGCCCATGGAGTCGTGGGTGCCGGTTCCGGGAAGGATCGCAATGCTGGGTAGTGGTGCTTCGGCGCCCACGTCGTCGGGTCGGCCGAAGGTGATCTGCCCGGGCTTGTCAAGCCGGAAGGGTACGTGCTCGGGAGCCCCGACCCCTGCGGTGCGGCGGAAGGTGATCAGGCGCAGGAACTGAGCGAAACGGTCGAGCGCCTGATGGCGGGCGTCCTTGTCGGGGAGCGGCGCCAGCACGAGCCGCCCTGCCGGGCCAGGCACGATGAAAGGCGTCTTGGCAAACGCCGGGATCATCTCCCGCAGGTACTCGGGGCGGCGGATGAACTGCGGCCGGAACACTTCCGAGACGCTCGGGATGAAGGGAACGCTCACCCCGTACTGAAAGCTCGGTCGAAAGACTTCCGAGGTGCTCGGGATGAACTCGGGCACGATGTTACGGGGGAAGAACGGGACGAACACCACCGAGCCGCTGTCGATGAAGACCGGGCGGATGGGGTCGGACACGCCCGTGAGGAACCAAACGGGAGGTGTCGGAGTCGTCGTGATGGAAATGCGACTTCGAACAGGAGGCGCGCAGAACTCCGCCCAGGAGCTAGGCGCGGCAGCGATCGGCGTTAGCGACCAAGCGTCCTGCGGCTGACGCTGAACCGGTCTGGTAGCGGCGCGCACGACGGCTCGAGCATCGAAGGCGGCGACGGAAGGTGCAAAGGGGGAGAGGACGGGGGAGTCGAACGCTACTGGCCTGCGCTCGGTAGAGCCGGCGCGCACGGGCTGGCTGTTCGGAAGCCAGTCGAACGACGGGGGCGGTGCGGCCGTAGAGGTGAGCAGCGTTGAATCAAAATTCGTTCGGCGCGTCCGCTCGGGGTTTGAACGAGCAGCCGTGCCGAAGTCGGCCCACGGCGCGAGCACAGCAGCCGGAAGAGCGGATGGGGGGAGCGCGGTCCGAGCGAGGGGCGGCGGTGCGCTGAAGGTCCCGCGGGTCGGGGCGGCGGCGAGCTCTGCCCACGGTGCGAGGACGACCGCAGGAAGCGCGGCGGGCGGCAGTGCAGTTGTTGGAAGCACTGCCTGAAAGGGGCGCGCTCCGCGAGTCGGAAGGCCTGCGAGATCAGCCCACGGCGCCAGCGGCGGAAGTGGAGGAAGGAGCGCAGCGTCGACCGGCCACGGGCGCGCCACGAACGCAGCGCGTGCCACCTGCGGGGGCGGGCAGAGATCGAACGAAGAGTCGGAGTAGAACGGAGGCGCGGCGAGTGGCGCGAGAGTCCACGTGCCAAAGCTCGGAGACGGAAGCGGCTGCGTGCCCGCACGCTGCGGCAAGTCGTTACCGAGCGCCGTGGCGAGGGCTGGCTCGACCGCGAGCGGGGGGAGACTCCACGACTGCTGCAGGGGCTGGACGGGTGGGGTGAGTGGCGTCCGAGCTCGTTCGGCGTTTGGAACGTAGGCAGCGCTCGGGAAAGGGTTCAGCGGCACGAGCGGGAAGGGCTGCTGCTGCACCAAGCGCTGTGGAGCGACCTGCTTTTGCTGAGGAGCGGTGTTGGCCAGCGCCGAGGTGCGGACCGGTTTTAATGGCCAGGTCGCCGCAGGGGCGCGGCGCGGAGACGGCGCAGCAGCTCGAGCAGGTGGAGCGGCAAGCTCGAAGGCACTGCTGAGCGCTAAGGGTACTAGCGCCGCTAGCGCCCACTGTTGAACAACGGGACGGCGAGGAATAGGGGCGGCAGTGCGCACCGGGGGGCCGTCGGGAACGATCGCCGGTAGGCTTTGCGGTGGCGAGTAGTCGTTGGCGCTGACGATGCGCAGCGGCGAGACGGGTTCACGGCTTCGAGTCGGCAGAGATGCCAGCCAAGAGATGGAACCGAGACTAGGGGCTGCCGTCAGCGGGGCGAGGGTCCAGGCCTGCTTGGCGGTCGCAGCGGCGGGTTGTGCAAGCGTCGCCTTGATGCGGGGCGCGGGCGCGTTGAGTGCGCCGATTGAAAGCGGCTGCGCAAAAACATTGGGCTCGTCGTTTGCGGTGGTGGGCGTGCCGACTTTGGTGAAGTTGCCGCCTGAGCCTGCTTCGGCGACTTCGACGGTGCTGGCGGAGCTGCAACCGTTCGACCAATTGAGGTTGGTCGCATCCACGACCGAGCGCGAGTTGGACTCGGCGAGAAGTTCCGCCTGAGTGAGCTTCCGATCCCACAGCTTCGCGGCGCAAATGCGAAGCGTGCCGTTGTTGTCGGCGAAGAAATTCAAGCTCGCCGCGATGCGAACTGCTACCGGCGTGTAAGACGCCGCAGGGATCGTCCCGAGCAGCGTGAGCGTCGACTCCGCCTCGTAGCGGCGGTAGACGTCCATGCCGCCGGCGGTGTTCTCGGCGAAGGCGATGTAGGCCCACCCCGCGTGAGCGTCCGCCCAGAACGTGAACTCGCCAAGCAGCGTGTACGCTTGCTTGAGTGAGATGCCGAATTCCCCGCTCGCGTTCGACTCAATCAGCAGGTAGTCGCCGTCGCTCACGCCTTCGAGCGAGAAGGTGTCGAGCCAGTTTTCGTAGGAGATGATCTTCACCCACGCGCCGAACGAAACCGCCGAGTGCGAGGGGAGGTTGGTCGTGCGCGTGAGGTACTGCGCCGGCGTATTGAATTCGACGGAAGCGGCCATCACACCACCTCAAGCAGAAGGATCCAGTCGGGATCACCGCCGGCGTTATTGCCGGGGTGAGTGAAGGTCCGGGTGCCCGTATTGGGATAGGTCCCGATGACGGAGCCGTAGGTTCCGGCAACCGGATCGAAGCGACGAACCTGCACGTTGCTACCGGAGAATAGAGTCATATCGACGGTGCGCGAGTTGGTGTCCGGCTCTAGGATGGCAGCCCACGACCCATCGGAGGCCAGCGCTCGCGTTGCGTAGGTGTCGGTGTCCAGCGTGCCGCCGCCGCTGGTGAGCAGGCCCGACGCCGGTTGCAGCAGCCACCACGATCGCGCGATGAAGAACGCACGTACGTGACCGTAAGCGATGAGTCCTGGCGAATTGAGGTACTCCCACCAGTCGGCGGGCTTAGTCGGTTCCGTTCCGAACACCCACACATCGCGGTTACCGATGAAATGACCGCAACCACCGCTCAGCCAAGTGTCCCAGGCCATGGCGCGGAGCTGCTGCGCCGTCATCGAGTTGCCTTCGTAGCGGGACTCGATCAAAAAGGTCGGACGGGTGGGAGCAACCGCGCGACCAGCAAGCACCTGGGTGTGGCAGTAGGGGGTTACTCCGCCGCCGGCCGCATACGCTGCGTTGAGGTCGATCGGCACCGTGAGGTCGTCGGAGCTGAGCGACGGACGCGCGAAGTGGTTAGTGTGGAGACGGCTCGAGCGGTCGGCGCCTCGGATGCCGTCGCTGATGGCTTTCACCAGAGCGCGTCCACTCGAGTCGGGTAGCGCGTCGCCGTAGTGCGCCCAGATGACGTTGGTGGCGGTGGCGTAGCGCGCTCCGAGAAACGCACCGTAGGTGGTCAGACGAGTGCTTCCATTGGCCGCTAGCGCGCCGAGATCGCCCCAGCCCTCTGGCGACGGCGTTGCGCCGATGTAGCCGTAATAGGCGGGGAAGAGCAGCACCGCGATGCCGCGCTCAGAGCAGCGGGCGAGGAACCAGTCCACGTGCGCCCAGTACGCTTCATTGGGCGTCGAGAAGTCAGGGAATCCGCTGACCGTGCCCGTGAACGGTGCCGCTCCGAAGGCATTTTTGGGAGGGTCGGGCGTCCAGCGACAGTCGATGGCGTTGGCCATGAGCGCCGTCACGCCGCGCGACTTCATTTGATCGAGGAACCAGTTGGCGATGGTTCGGTCGAGAGCGACGATCGCCGACCAGGCAGTGTAGCCGTGCATGAAGAACGGCTGCCCCGCGGTTTGAAGGTAGCGACTGCTGGACGCTACGAGAGGTTCGACCAGCGGGGAGGGAGCTCGGAGCGAGCCCATCCACCCAGAACGGCTAACGATTGTCGGCACACCGCTAACCTACCCCACTTGCTTCAGGAGTCGCTCCGTCGACAGCCGCTCGGCGAGCCGGCGCTCGAGCGGTGTGCAGCGACCCTTGGCAGTGCACGCCGGGCAGGTGAGCTTCATGCACTGCTTGCACAGGCCTCCCACGCTGGCGGGGTCGGCACGGTGGGGAACGACCCGTACCGCGCCGCAATGCCCGCAGGCGAAGGTCTCGTGCTCGACCGCTCTCCCGTCGAGCACGACTTGCTGATGGCCGAGGTTGGTCGGCCGCGCATGCTTGATGAGCACCGTCACGGCCGACCTCCTGTCACTCGCGGAAGGTGAAGTTGGCGAGCAAGTTGCCGGCCGCACCGCCCACGGCGATGATCTGAGCGCCGAGGCCCGCGCCTGCTGCCACGACCGCGCAGAGTTCGCTGTCCTGGTCGTAGGCTGCCCACTGGAAGGTCGCGCGCGGATTGAACGCGATGTCGAACATGGAGCCCGCCGCGTAGGTCGGCTCCGCCGTGTAGTTGCTCTTGCTCGTGCTCGTGGCCGCGCGGGGGTCGGCGGGGTTGGTGAGCGCGGGGGTGACCGCGGTACCCGTGCCGTCGGCGGTGAACCGGCGGATCTGCACGTCGATGCCCTGGTCGCTCGACGGCGCGCCCGTCGTGCTCAGGATCATGGCGCAGAGCTTCGGCTGGATGGACGCCGAGCCGATGACGGAGAGGGCGGACAGCGTGGCGCCGACGGCCTTCGAACCTTGCGTGAGATATTTACCCATGGTGATTGGCTACCTTGTGGAGGCGAGGAGTCACTTCTAGCAGCTGCGCTCAGATCTTGCCGAGGGCTCGCAGCACCTCTTGCTCGATGATGGCGTCGAGGTGCCACTCCACCAGCTCTCGCAGGACGCCGAGTCCGCTCTTGCCGTCGCGGTTGAAGATGCCCTTTTTCGCCATGGCCTTGGCGATGGCCCAAGCGGCAGTGAGTGCTTCCTTCGGGTTACTTGCGATGCCCTTGCGCAGCGCCCACTCGGCTAGGGCTTCGACCATGCGCCGGCCCGGCTTCACGTTGACGGCGCGAACGCCCTCCTCGATGAAGAGCGCATGGAGTTCGTCGTTGTAGATGTCTACGTAGTCGGGGCCGACGCGCATCTTCCATCCCGCTCGGAAGACGCCGCGGTCGACGGGCTGCGGCGATCGCTTGGGGATGATCTCGACCACCAGCACCTGTAGACCGCGCGCGCCGGCGGCGACGAGACCCTGGTAGGCGGCGTCGCGCATCTCCTGCGCCAGGCCTTCGAAGCGGGCGGCCGCCTGGGAAAGGGGAACGACCCAGCTGCTCACGTGTCGTCCGCGTCGGTGACCGCCTGCTTGTTCAGCCGGCTTTGACCGTCGCGCTCCAAGGGGTCGCTTGCGGGCTCGAGCAGCAGTGTCCAGGAGACGTTGCCCGCGTCGCGCATGGGCTCGTTGAACAGACGGAAGCGCCGGCGCTCGGGCAGCTCGTCGCCGCGACCGTCCTCGACCACCTCGTAGAAGAAGTCGACCTGCTCGTCTTGTTCGGGCTTC
>JACCDR010210401.1_pt1 | contig 14810 bp, 8 predicted proteins | sample 7446431 | NCBI WGS metagenome assembly JACCDR01 (sample SAMN15323443, study PRJNA562643) | freshwater metagenome | isolation source: river surface water | place: USA:Blue River Watershed | collected 2017-08-17 | reverse complement strand
GCTCTAACGTCCAAAAGAGAGGCTTCAACTATACTAAACTAAAGAAGTACAACAGATACTTCTGCAAGGACTGTGGCTCTTGGACACAGAGCCATGTTGTGAGTAAATAATGGCAGATCTTCGGTACATCCCTGAAATTGACTACAAGGCAAGAAACTTTGAGCCTCTGAAAAAGGCTCCACCTGGGGATCTCTGTGGTAACTGTATGAGTTACTATCAGGACCTATATAGTAAAGGGATTACCGAAAATCCATTTCCTCCTAACTGCAAAAAGCATATAGCTTTAGTGGCAGAAAGCCTCCCTAGAGAGGCTTTTATTGACGAGGCTGAATATGAGATGGCAAAGATCCTAACTGATCCTATCAGTTGGGCCTACTCCGAGTTCGAGTGGGAGCCTCGTTGGTATCAAGAACGCATACTCTCCTGTACTAGCGATAAAAAGCTAATCAGAGGCGGACGTCGCGCTGGAAAGTCAGAAACGATGGTTATTGAGATCTTATTTGAGATATGTACAAATGATGACCATACGGTTCTAGTTATTGCTCCGTCAGAACGACTTGTAAGTCGATTCTTTGACGAAATGAGGAAGTTTATAAAGAAGAGCCAGACCATCACGAACTCTATCGCAAGATCTACTAAGGGCCCCAACCTTATTGAGCTAAAGAATGGCTCTAAGGCCATGGGCTTCTCTGCTGGTCCTGCCTCATCCCATGGCGCCGATAAGATTCGTGGACAAGACGCGCACCTTATCATTCTTGACGAGCTTGACTTTATTAAGGAAAAAGACGTCGACGCTATCATGGCTATTTTGGCGTCTCACCCAGAAGCTAGAATTATTGCTGCTTCTACTCCACAGGGCTGGCGCAAAAAGTTCTACTCATATGTAGTAAACAAAGACATTGGCTATAAAGAGTTCTGGTTTATCTCTGCAGAGAACCCAGTATGGACTAGTACTCAAGAAGAGTACTTTAAAAACTCTTATTCTGAGGCTGCATATACCCACGAGTTCTTGGCAGACTTTGGAGATCTAGAGGAAGGTGTATTTAAAAAGAAGCATATAGAAAAGTGCATGGAATCCTATGATTATTACAATGAGCCAAGAGCTAACTGTAAGTACATACTAGGAGTGGACTGGAATAAGAGCGCTGGAACTCATATGACCATCCTAGAGTGGGACAACTCCAAGCTTAGGCTGGCCAACAAGATTGTAATACCAGAATCAGAATATATACAGACGAACTCTGTACAGAAGATTATTGACCTGCATGCGGTGTGGAACTTTAAGCATATATTTGTAGATGCTGGTTACGGTACAACTCAGATTGAGATGCTCAAAAGGCATGGTCTGAGTAATCCTGCTACTAGGCTTGCTCAAATTACTAAAGGTATCCACATGAACCAGAACGTGGATATTCTTGATCCTATTACAGGACAAACAGTAAAGAAATTTGCCAAGCAGTTCATAGTCGCCCAGACTGTCAAGTTATTGGAAGATGGCTTAATGGTCCTTCCTACATCTGAAGATACTATTAGTGACGTCAATAATAAGCAGATGGGACTTATACAGCAGATGAGAAACTATAGAGTAGAAAACTACTCTATCTATGGCCTTGCCAGATACTCGCAAGGAGAAGATCATACCCTAACAGCGTACATGCTGGCCGCAGCTGGATTTGTCCTGGAAGAGGGAGACCTAAAGAGAATGGAATATGCTACCAGAATTGTAGGTGTCCCAGTAAACAGTGATACCGGCGGTATAGGGCTCACTCCTACTCAACAAGAAAGAATAGAAGACTCTAAAAAGTACAGACTAGAAAGAACAACTGGTAAAGCTGAGCAAAATGTAAAACCACCCAATGTTAGAGACCTAGATGTAACTTCTAAGCATGTTGCCAATCGGTATGGGTTTAGATCATCTACAAGACCGTCAGGTAGGGGTGGAGAATCTAGAAGGAAGACTTTCTGATGCCAAAACGCATAGGATTTAAAGGAATACCAGAGCCAAACAAGCCTAGAAGACTTGTTGAGCAGAATCTGCCTATAGACGACGCGGCAAAGCAGGACAAAAAGCCTCCAGTAGTAACGGAAAGGGAAGTAGCAGCCCAAGAACTATATAGAAGTCTAGCAAAGACATATCTTAAGGGTAGAGCCCTCAAGAAGGGGCTTGCTGGCATGGACCCAGCTGGTTTTATACCTATAGAAGACGCAGCGTCGGAGGTTTCTGCTGCGGCTATTAGGTTAGATAGAGCTGAGTCCAAAAACGGCACAATTATAACATATTCAATGTATCAAAAATCTGTAGATGCTATACATGCCCAAAAATGGGAGGTTAGAAGAAGATACTTTAACGTTAACATCCCAGCTTCAGGTCCTGGACAAAAGCAGTTAATAGCCAAGACTGAAAACACTGATACTAATCGTGGCATAATCAAAGAGTTTATTGACGGTGGTGGGGTAGCCGGTGCCTTGCTAGCCGGACTAGTAATTAGCCCATTCATGTCTGATATATTTCAGTCTCTTAGCGGAGAAGAGTCAGGAGCTAAGGCAGTTCACCTAGTAAAAGTGTCTGCAGGCATAGCCATACTGCTAGAGCTAGGTATAAAGTCTTTAAGGATTATAGAGCTACTAAAAGTCCAACGAGTAAACATCCCTAATATAGAAAACACTGTAAATACATTAGCTAGCGATGACAATGCTCGAGCAACTGCTATATCCTCTGCAGGAATTGACTACAATGAACTAAAAAGCTCAATGGAGTCTTCTGACCATAAGAAGATTATTGACTATGTATCTGAATACTACACAAGATATGGCGGGCTATCAGAACCTAATAGCTTTCTTACTATAGATCATTGGGTAGCCTACTTACAGGTAGCGCAGAATCAGCTGGTCATTAGAGGAGCCCTAAATACTGCAGATTCCTATTCTGCTGAATTTTCTGACATAAGGAATTCAGGAGAAGCTCCACTTATAAGAAGCACATCTACCAATAATAACTCAGCAAGAAGATTCCAGCTTCCTGTGTACTTGGCAAGCTCTACTAGGGCGCTAAGAGAACGGTCTGATACTATATATGATGATATACTAGACTCGTTCATGTATCAAATAACTGACCAGGATATGTGCTGCTTAGTATCATTATTTGGTGCATATGAAGATACAGAAATACTTAGAACAATAGCTGGAGTATTGAGAATACTCTGTATGGACCTGGCTGGAGAGATAGCCAGCATCCTGGCACTCCTAAAGCAGTTCATTAGCAACATGATGGCCGCTGCCATATTTGAGCTAGTGAATCAAATGAACAAAGCAATGCAGGATGCCCTTCTAAAGATTACCAAAATATTTACAGTCAATATAGAAGGCCTAGAAAAGTGCGTAGGGCTGATATCTGTTGGCTGGGGAGTCCTTAATGCTGTCCAAGTCCTATTCAAGATGATAAGAGAACTCATGAGAGACATCATGAGCATAGTCAATGACTATGGTAGAGGAAATGGACTATCTGGTTGGACAGTAGCCGCAGATCGCAGGCACCTCCTAGGTATAGCCAGGATCCTAGAGGTCATGGCAGACCGTCTGGACGTCGCAAAAGTCTGTGAGAAAGCATCTAATAGCAATACCCCTCCCATAAGGGACGTACAAATAAAAGATATCGCTGTAGGGGATGCAATTTATAGCATCCTTGGAACTACCCCTCCTACCTTGAACCTAAGCAATCAAGAAATTGAGAAATACTTCAAAGTCGATACATCCAAGACCAGTGCGCGACTTAAGTTCAAGTATGGAATAGCTGATATGCAAAATTCTAAGAGTAAAGAAGGAAAAAACTGCATTGAGCCTATGCCTAAAGAGGCTTTAGACGAAATCGTCAATAAAATTAAGTCTGTACTAGACGAAGAGTAATAATGGCGTCTATAAACCTAAAAGACATAAAGCTTTCTTTATCCCAGGGGACTCTAAACAACATACAGAAGGCGCTGGAGAAGCGCTCTAAGATCCTAGGCAGAGCAAGAAGCTACGAAGCCAGAGGGTCATCAGAAAGGTTCCGTACAGGTACTAAGTTTGTTAGTCCTGTTTATGATCTATCTGAAATAGCTCGCGCAACTGACGTTGAGCCATATGTGATGTCTTCCATTAGGAAGCATAGAACCCATATTCTAAAAGAAGGATATGAAATAACTGGTAAGGATCCAAAGACTGTAGAATATATCAAAAACAGACTCTACGAGATAGCAATGACTACAGGCATCCCCACTGAAGCCTGGGTAAGAGAGCTTGTGACCAATGTCATTATGTACCATAACGGTTACCTCTTATTTAGAAGGGATACATCTAGGAGCAGTGGTCGCCAGATAAGGATGTATGGTAAAACTATTGATCCTATAGCTGGTATATTCATAGCAGACCCTATAACGATGGAAGTCGAAGTTGACGTATACGGAACTCCCATAAAGTGGCGACAGGCCCTCTATGCTCCAGAGTCTTTTGGCGTACAGAAAGTAGAAAAGCAGTTTGATCCAGAAGATGTGCTGCACATACCTGTAGACAAGAGAACAGGATATACATTTGGTACTCCATATCTCTTAAGCGTGCTAGACGACGTCAGGGCGCTCAGAAAGCTAGAGGAACTTTCACTAGTTCTGGCAGAAAGGGAAGCATTTCCCCTTTACCACTACAAAGTAGGTACCGAGGATCGTCCTGCCATGATTTATGACGATGGCAGCAATGAGGTTGACGCTGTAATAGGCCAGCTGTCAGCTATGCCCTCCCAGGGCTATATCATAACTAGTGAGAGACACGAGGTTAAGCTAATCTCTAGAGACAAGTCCTCAATGGACTTACACCCGCTGCTTCAATATTTTGAGTCTAGAGTATTAGGAGGTTTATCACTTTCTCCTCTAGATCTAGGAAGAGGAGAGACTGCTAACCGTGGTACTGCCACTAGTGTTTCTAAAAATCTAGAAGACTCTGCTCAAGACTATCAAACTACAATATCAGCGTACCTAACTCAGCACTTAATTATCCCCCTTCTCCTAGAGGGTGGCTATGATGTCACTCTCAAAAATATGGTTTATTTCTCCTTCCCGCTAATCAGTAAGGAAGAGGAAAGAGCACTCCAGAACCATGGCCTGCAGCTCATGATGGGTAATGCCATAACTATAGATGAGTTCCGTCAGGACTATCTGAAGAAGTCTCCAATGAAGGAAGACCAGATGTCTAATACCCTACAGGCAATGGAGTTAGAGGGACAAGTTAAGCTAGCTAAGGTAGCCGCCAAGGCTAAAGCCGCCGCTGCCCCTGCTAAGAAAGGTACTGCTAAGCAAGTAACAAATAGAGCAAAGCCAGCTAACCAGCACGGCTCCAAGATCAAGAGTAGGTTCAAGAAGAATGACCACTCTCTAAATATAGATGCATACTTAGAAAATTTTAAGAAGTCAATACTATCTATAAGTCCACAAAGTGATCAGATCAAAGATCTTGTAGAGACTGCTATGTCCACGCTCGTAAGGGACTGTGTAACGGCTACTTCAGACGTCCTGATGGACTATGTAGACTCAGGATTTGCAGTAGCAAAAGAGCAGTACGAAGAGTTGGCACTTAATACCATAGACGAAGTAGATGATATTGGTTCTAGATCCTTATCTAGATTCAAGACCAATTTTATTACAGGATCTTATTGGAAGGTTCTCAACCCTCATAAGAAAGAGATTGCCAACGCTATTCAGCCAGATGCCGATGGAAAGTCAAGTTCCTTCTTGGCTATCAAAAATATAGAGATCATCAAAAAATCGATACAAGGGCTGATAACCGACCAGGTCGATACATCATTTAGATATGGTTTCATAAGATTTGCAAAAAGAATGGGTTACAAATTTATTGAATTGGTAGATACGGTCAGCAAAGAATTAGTCGAGCAAATAAACATAGAAGATGTTATATATAAGGAATTCATACCTACGGACAAAAACGCTAACTGCGAGCTTAGGTTACCTTTAGGAGACCAAGAGTAGTGAAATCTTACAAATTTATTGACTCTGTACTAGTTGACCAGCCAACCGAGTCATCAATTAGATCTGACGTCACAGGAATCGTCAATGCTGGTAAGCAGACCAAACTGAAGGTCTCGATTGACGCTACACACTCTGGTGTAATAACTAACCGTAGGGTCTACCCAGGCAATAAGGTCCAAAAGGGCTACAAGACCTTCTTCTCGAAAGAGAGTGGCGGCGATGCCGAGTATAATAAGCCGGTGCTTAAGCATCACTCAATGTATGATGATCCTATAGGTCGAATAGTCAAGGCAATGTTTACTCCGCTCAAGTCTGGATATGACTTTGAGAATGACTATATGAATCCAGATGCAGAAGGCGGTAGAGGTTCTGGTGTAGTTACCTTAGACGCAGTAATATCTGATCCAGACGCCATCCAGAAAATTATTGACGGTAGATACCTAAGTATATCCGTAGGCCATAGTACCGACACTGTTACCTGCTCTATCTGCAGCGACAATATATTCCGCTGCGACCACATCCCTGGTGTAAAGTATACAGAAGAGGGAGAAGAGGCTAGAGACGCCGACGAAGACACTCGCCTCTGTTACTACATTACTGGTAACATGACTTATAACGAAGCAAGCTTTGTAAATCTTCCTGCTCAGGCCCCTGCTAAGCTCATAAACTTCTCATGGGAAGACTGTGATAAAATAGCAGAACTGAGAAAAGATAACATCCTTATCGAGTCAATGACTAGAGGCAAAAAGGCACTGGTTCGGGCCTTGAGTCTCCAGGACGAAGATGGGGAATATAATCTTCTGAAAGGCACTTCCACAAGTGCTAAGAAGAAGCTAATTATGGATATGACCGGTCCGAAGAATCCTAATTCAGACTACTCGGAATCTGAGGAGACTAGTAAAGTCCTTCAGAGTACCTCTGCTACGTCTAAAAAGGATGTTTTGGCGGACTCGGATAATTCCGACAAGAAGTCTAAACTTAAGGAAGCCAATAACATGGACGTAAAAGACAAAGCAGACACGAAGCTGGACGCTTCAGTTCTGTCAGCCTCACTTGAGGCTCTTACAAAAGAAAGAGAGAAGATGCAGCAGGACCTTGCTGCGGCTTCTACTAAAGTAACTGGATTAGAGAAGACGATCGAGACAAAGAATTCAGAAATTGATCGTCTGACCAAGGCCCAGACAGATATGCAGGTCGAAATGAGCAAAGCTTTGGCTACAGCTCTAGCTTCGGTTAGAGTTCAGCTGAGGAAGCCAGATTCGATCGGACTCGATAGCGCAGACAAGTTTACGGAGTACTCTGATAAGCTTTCGAAGCGTTCGGTAGAGTCACTAAGAGATTCACTTGCAGACCTCATTCTCGAGCTTTCAAATCAGAAAGTAGATGAGAAAGTTCAGGATGGCAAGGGGATAAAAGACATTGTTGCTGATTCTAAGGTAATTACACCTGGAGTTCAGAACGACAAGAACAAAGTCCTGGCTGGCGTTCCTAAGGGAACTAAGACTACGGACAACAAAAAGCCCCTCGATCGGGCTTTTGGCGAATGATTAATTAACGGAGTTCCAAAATGGCTTTAAGAATTCCTCGTGGGTATGCGGTAAACCGCCCTTATTACCGAGAGGTCTGTGAAGGTGTTAGACCTAACAGTCAGGCAGCACCACGACTGCCGTACACGGGTCTGCCTCATGTGAGAGTAGACGAAGTGCATCACGACCCGATCGTGATTGATGCAGGTACCCTAGTTGGCGCAATTGTAGGCCCTACTGGTGACGCTCCATACACTACAACGATTTCAGGGTATTTCTGCCCTGCCTTTGTTGGTGGCGGTGCAGTTGTTACTACAGGATCTTCAAGAGAGGCTACGACAGGTGCCCCTGATACGAGAGACGGCGCTGGTCAGGGCGTTGCTAACTTCTTGAAGGTAGCAGGCTCAGCTGAGGCCGTAACGACGTGGCAGATGTGGGGCGCAACCTCGGGCCAGATGGCGCTTGGTGCAGTAATGCCTCTTGGTGTTGTTTCACAGCCAGTCTACAGCTCATACCTGCAGACAGCTTATACCAACTACAAGAGACAGCACTCTATGCCTCTCCTGACTGACTACGTCATTCAGGTTCCGGCTACAAACGACGAAGAGGTACTTATCCAGGCTGGCGACAGAGTCATGCTTGGTTCGGGTACTCACTACGGCATCGGTATTACCGATCCTTACGGCGCGCAGAAGCTGGCTGGTCGTTACGCTAGATTTGCCCCAACTGCAGTAAGAGCTACAGAAAGAATGATCGGAGTGTGCCTCAAGCGCACGCTGATTGGTACCGGTGGATCTTCGACAGCAACAGGAGCGTTGCTTGCCGACAGCTTAGCTGACTTCACCGCGGCCGCAGACCTCGCAGCTGAATTTGCAGGTCTAGAGAGAGTGCAGACGGTTCCTGGTCTATCGGCCCTATCAGGCTCGGAAACGAAGGGTGTCCCTTCTTTCCTCCTAGGTGCACGTGCAGACGGTAGGAAGCGTTACTACGCACTAACAATCCTCATAAGAATAGCCTGAGGACGGAGGACCAAATGGAAGACATTAAATTTGATGGTGTTGATGAGAACCAGAAGAAGGTACTTGTCAACATGTACAAGCAGCTAAAGTCTGACGTAGACTCAGAGCTGCAGAAGAAGGTCTCGGAGCTGAAGGGTGAGGAGGAATTCCTTAACTCGTCAGATGAGGCTAGAATGGCACTCAAGGATCGTAAGCGCCTTGAGTCGATGACAAAGGTCTGGAAGAGCAATGGCTATGTCGATGGAGCCCAGGAGCGCGTCAAGATGGAGGACCTGTTCCGCAAGGACCTGGAACTCACCAAGGAGATGCGTGACAACTTCTCGACAGATCATCCTCTTCTAATTCCTAGAAGCATCTCGGTTATAGCCCGCGAGGCTATTGAGCCTAACCTAGTTCTAACTTCTCTGATGCAGAGAATCCAGTTCTCGAATGGTACACGAATAGTGTTCCCTTCGTGGGGTGGAGCAATGCAGGCTGCAGATCTGTCTGAGGGTGAGGAATACCCAGAAGGCAGCATGGAGCTAGCTGGTCAGGTAGAGGCGACGATCGGAAAGTCAGGTATTGCCCTAAAGGTTACCGAAGAGACAATCCGCTACTCGCTCTACGACGTCGTGTCGATGCAGGCACGCGCAGCTGGCCGCGCCATGGCTCGTCTGAAGGAGAAGAAAGTCGCAGATCTCATAACAGCAGATTACGGTACTACCGTGATCGATAACACTAGCTCAAACTATCGTTCGTCAACTGGCCGTGATGCGGCTGGTGCGTACAACGGTACACTGACGCTAGATGATATCTATGCCGCGTATGCCGCAATGGTTGACCGTGGCTTTACCCCCAACACGCTGATTATGCACCCATTTGCCTGGCAGATTTTTGCTCAGGAAGGTATCGCCCGCGCGTTCGGGTTCCAGAACGGCATGAGCCCACTAATGTGGCAGCTGCCTAACGGTAGCGTTGGTAATAGCCCTGGCTGGAGAGCCGGTGGCCTGAACCAGAACACATATGTGTCTCAGCCGCAGCAGCTGGCTACAACGTTCACGAACATCCCGTCGCCGTTCCCGACGTCGTTCAAGATCGTTGTCAGCCCGTACATGCCGTACAGCGCCACAACGCTGCGTACGGATATCGTTCTTTGTGACTCGAACGAGCTCGGCCTCCTAGTCGTTGACGAGGAGCTGACCACGGACGAGTGGACGGATCCGGCTCGTGACATCAAGAAGATCAAAATGCGCGAGCGTTATGGTCTTGCTGTCATGAACGATGGCCGTGGCATTGGTCTGATGAAGGGAATTAGAGTTGGCAAGTCCTACGACTTCGCGGATAACATCCGTCTCACTCTATCTTCTCTCACTAGCGCCTTGACGCTGGATGGCCAGAGCGGTGTAGTCTGATAGGAAGTAATTAGTATGGAACTGATTGGGGTGGTCCTAGTTACAAGCTAGGGCTACCCCTTTCTAACTTAGTAGAGGAAATAAAATGTCAAGAGCAGTATGGGTCTTAAATACAACATCACTAAATAGGTGTGTAATGGTCACTTGCGGCTTTCCTTTTGAAAAAGGACAAGTCACCTCTACTGATCAAGTAATAACAGAGACCGGCGGGCGAGGGTTTGTAACGTTTAATAACCCAACTGTAACTCAGAGAGTTCAGTGGACGCCATACGGGGCCAACTATTCAGATGGCTCATACCGTTACGGAAAGATTACTTTTAGAGCAGATATGGACGCTAGCTCTGAAAGAAAGTGTATTATAACAGTTAATGATACTCCAGTATTAGATCTTAACTATAGCTTAGCTAACTACGCAAAATTTAGTGGACTGACGTTTGAGTTTAGACTCAATGGCCAGCTAGCCACATTCACTGCAGCTAACTTTGTGCTGCAGGGCACAGCAGGACAAAAAGACCAAATCCGTCGCTACAAGTACTTTGCCAGGCCATTTGCTTCTATGCCTTGGATATGGGTAGAGATGGTTGTAGATATTCCTACTGAGGGTGTATTTGACGGGGCAGGTAATCAAATATTTGGTATAGGCATTTCTGAGTGCAATTTCTGGTTTAGATACGGCAACTCTTATATAAGAAGAGGAATGGGAAGAACTCCTACTGAGTATGCTGCTTCCTCGAGAAACTTCTTTTTGACTGACTTTGTAACTCTTGACATACTTGGCGCTGACTCGTGCATGCGCTTTGAGCAGACTGTATACGCCAAAACAGTAGTCAGTGGCGTGTCTCAAAGATATACTCTTAGTAATCCATTCTTTAATGGAGCGGCTAACCGAGCATCGCACTTTAGAGACGGCTCCGCTAGATGTTTTCGAGGAGTCATATTCCTGACAGGAATGAACGTAGGAAGTAACCAAGCAGCAGATAGGCAAATGGAGATCTCTGCCATAGCAGAAGGCTGGGGCCCATTCATGCCTCCTGCATTCACGGACACTCCTCTGCCACCAAATATGCTAGATCAGTCTAATTCTGGGGCAAGAGCTCAGTGGAAATCAAAAATAGATACAATGCTTAGCAGAGACGGTTTAGGAAGAATAAGAGCCCTACCATTCCCTGCTAGTCCATATGGCCTAAAGCCAGATGCTCCAGGTACAGGAGATCAGGGAACCTATGGCAGCGGGTTTCATAATAATCCCCTATACTATACAATGAAAGCTTCATATGCTAAGGAGCTTCCTTATATAGTAAATGGAGCACTTGGTCACTCTCATAGACCGTTAGGGATGAGCGATGAAGATGGAACTATATACAAATTTGAAAATTATCCACAGAGTACAATATGGCAGACTAGAATATTTACAAGAGTAGAGAATGGTCAAACAAGCTCTTCATTTCCTGACCTGGCTGGACTGGAGTTTCTTGGCCCAACGGCAGACAACGTCAAAGCGTCCGACCCTTATGAGGATTGGAATACTATAGACAGGCAGCACTGTTCTATCTATCTTGATATCACTGCTGCAATAATTACGGCAGACTACTTCTTGTTAGAATGCTTTGCTCCAACACTTGCAGAGCTGTATGCTGCTGCATTCGATACACACACTGTAAGCACATCTGTAAATGGATGGGATGCAGACAGAGCAGCAGGCAGAGGTATGAAAAGTCTTGCTTCTCTTTACATTGCTACAGGTATATACAGGGCACTGGTTGCCTTATCTAAAAGATACTGGTTAGGGTATGTATTAAAGTCTGGATGGGAAAGAGACGGAGCCGGTGGCATAGAGAAGCTCAAATTTATTGACGTAATAAGTAGTACAGTGTATCCAGTAATTTCTTACAGAGGTCAAGTTGACCGTATTAGCCCGCCTTCCTCTGTTCAGTCTGGATCTCTTGTGCAATTGTACTATCCTGAAACACCTCATATTACACCTTGGCAGCAGTCATTCTGCGCTGCGGGATACTTCTTTGTAGCAAAGCTGCTAAAAGAGTACTTCCCAAATGGTAAGTGGATGGACAGATTTGGTAATCAATTTGACACTAATCCTGGTGTTAATGATCCAATGTTCCTTTCGGAAAATATTGCCCTAAGCATAGCAAGAGACCTTGCTGGTACTATCATCATGTACTGCACGCATAAATTTGGCGCAGGGTCACCAACTGGATGGGACTACATAGGGGTTGGAGTTACGTCTAGGCCTGGACTATCGGCTATTACTGGAGAAAGAGCCAATGAGTGTTGGCCAAAAGGAGCAACAGTAAGAGGTGCAGTCACTGGGACTACTGCTGAAATCAATTTTATTGAAGCAGGCAAGAATACCGACGCGAATAACCCACTACAGGCTAGGACAATAAAGCTTTGGCTAAAGAACTTAACAGGCCCAGGGTTCCAAAACAATGGATTTGCTATAACAGAGCGCTTAGAGTGCAGCAATGGATATACAAGCGATGCTTACGCTAGTGTGTACTCTCCTGGATTTATTAACAGTGGATGGCATGGCACTACCGCTTATTGCATCGACCGTGGAGGCACGGCTAACGGCCAGATTTCCGGATCAAATTATAGAATACCACTTACAAAAGCACAAATGGAAGAAGTAGATCTAAGAGGCCTAGTAAACTGGGACAACTTTACTAATTATGCACCAATATGGTTTAAGTCGTTCCGTGATTACGGAATATGGCAAACCGTGTGTGCAGCTATAGTCCTGGATGGATGCCAAGCAGGATATTATACTTCTAATAGTCCAGAGTATACAGTTTCTGCACTACAAGCTAAAGCTGTTCAATATATTACAGATTACAAATCTATTGCCCAGGCAGAGACTGTTATATGGGATCAGAAATTGTGGCCGTATGCTGCAATTACAGCAGGCTTCCTTGGAGATGGAACTATAGCTACGTCACCAAGCACTATAGTGTCCGTAGCGGCTGTGCCTGCCCCGCAGGTATCTGCAACAGTGGTAGAGCAGCAAATAATAAACGCAGACTTCGTACAGTCGGATGCTGTAATACCATCTACAACGGTCATAGCTACTCAACCAATAGATGTCTTGACTAGACCGCCTACACTGAGTAATATTTTTGATAGCGTCCAAGATCCATCTATCCTAATAGGAGTGTCTCCATCTATATCAGATGTAGCATTAGGACTGGCGGAATCTCCAGAAGTGTCAGTTATCACAACTACAGTTCCCAATACTCCTATAGTGAACGTAATAATTCAGATGAGCATGAGCGGTCCTGGTTCGTCTCCTAGAGATCCTGTAATTATAGAACCAGAACCTACTATACCTGATAATCCAGTAAGTCCTGCAGCTAACCCTGTCGAAGGAATGGACTTTCCTTCGGAGGTTGAGGAACCTACTCCAGATGTCGATATATGATACCAGATCGTGCCAGGCCTCTTTGCGGAGGCCCTGGGACCGGGCGGTGTGTGGGCACAGCTCCTACCGCCAAACCGGTTATGCCGTCCAAACGCTACCTTCGGCATAGCCTAGGGGGGACGTATTCATAGGTACGTTCCCCCAATTTTTTCATCTTAGAGGAAGTAATGACAAAGCATAAGAAAAATAATGATGACGTCAAAGTTCAGGTAGGGACTGCTGTTCCTGCTCCTGACGATGTCAAGATAAATGAGCCTGAGGTTCTAGCAAGTTCCACTCACCCATTAGTGGGTAAGACTATTTCAATAAACCTGAAAGCAGGTACCTACTTTGGTGTCGGGGACATATGGTTAACTCCTGATAACTATTGGGCAGAAGTACCTGATAATCTTCTTGCTGCAGACTACGCAGTTATTGAAAGAGCTATAAAGGCTGGGACTGTCCAGTTAGGACAGCATTTTATTCCTCCTGTAGAGAAAGCCAGTAACACTCTAGAAAAGTATTGGCTAATGATTGAGCGAAGAGGCTTTGATGATAAGCAGGTCAAAGCTGACTTCTCAATGCTTCTTCGTAGAGGCCAGGATAGTGGGTGGACAGCGCTTGAGATTGTCAACTACTGTATAGAAAAGGAACAGGCGGGTAAGCGAAGAAAGGAAGTCATCAGACTGCTAGACCAGGTTGCTAAGAATTATGATGGGCCGCTGAGACTGTACGATCCGCCGGATACTGCGGAAGGTATCAAAAAAGTGACAGTAAACCCTGATGGTACTGTACTGATTACAAGAAACTCGGGGACTGAGGCCGCAAAACCTGTAGCAGAACCTCCTCGTCCAGAGGGAGTTCATGCAGGAAGTAAACCTGCTGCACAGGCAATTAACGAGATATTCTCATAACCTATGGCACTCTCATTTGTAAGCTCTGATCCAGCTACAGCCTCAGCTGACTGGTATATCAACAAGCCAATTAAGCTAAATTTTGACAAGGACGTGGACACTGATACACTCCTTGACAATATCATATTTCTTATTGACCTAGCTGCAAATGAGAATGTCCCTTGCCTGCTAGCTAGATCTGCAGTAGATCTTAAGCAGGTAATAGTAACACCTAAAGTAGCATTAAAAGAGAATACAAATTTTAGGCTTGTTGTTGTAGGCTCTGATATGCTTTTAGGTTACTATCTAAAAGCAGACGACGCAGATGCGCTGGCTACTTCGGTAGTGGTACTATTTAGTACTGGAGACAATGTCTATAAGATAGATACAGTCCTAGAAAAAGAAGCGGCTAATATAACTCTAGAAGGAGACCTATTCCTTCCTACTAACGTTAAAGCTCTTGGCTATGACTTTACAGTCAGCCAGGTTAGACCTAAGAACCACGCCTGTGAGATTGCGCCCACTGTAACTGGGGACTCTCTTATAAGGTTTAAG
>JACCDR010200365.1_pt1 | contig 14813 bp, 17 predicted proteins | sample 7446431 | NCBI WGS metagenome assembly JACCDR01 (sample SAMN15323443, study PRJNA562643) | freshwater metagenome | isolation source: river surface water | place: USA:Blue River Watershed | collected 2017-08-17 | reverse complement strand
GCGGGGTACGAATGGATTTCGTGCAACATCGCGGCCACCGTGGCTAACGCTCAACTGGTGTCGGGTCTCTACATTCTGACCGGCCTGAAGATCATGCGTGAGCCTACTCTGCTGGCGAATCTGAACACGTGATGGCGAGCACAAGCAAGTACACGGGAGCGTCGTACACGGAAAACGAATTGGCGGATCCTGATCTGCCTGCTGCCATTCGTATTCGGCGACCGGAAATCGGTTACGTCGATCAAACGCCTAAGGAAGACAAGGAGAATCCGTCATCGCCACAGCAGGGTGGTGGGGACTCTACTCAGTCCTCCGCGAAGCGCGAGACAGCAAACGACAAGCCGAATCCGTCCCCCCGCAAAGCTGCCCGGTCGACGGCGAACCGCTCCAAGTCACATCAGCAGGCCAGCGGTACTGCCCATTCGACGGATGGCGATACCCCGGAAACGGAAACGGAATCCGCTGAGGATTTCGAATTCGACATCGACGATTTCAACTAAATAGTGCCAGGGGGAGCCGCTAACACAGGGCTCCCCTGTTCCAAAGGAAAAAGGTGCCATGACGACACACCAGCCCCCGGACCCGTTGTTTAATGGATCGGGCACTATCGTGCGAGAGATCTATGATGCGGTATTGCGTTTGACTGGCAGGGTGGACACCTTGATAAGCCAGCATGACGAAACGCGTACCGATCTGAAGGACCATGAACTACGAATACGCGCAATAGAGAATGCGGACAAGAAAGACCACGATCATGAAGCACGGCTAAAAGAACTAGAGCGAAACAGGTGGCCGCTACCATCACTGGCATTGCTGGTCTCGCTGGCAGCATTGATTCTCGCAGCAATGAAACAGTTCGGAAATAACTAAATAACTTCTCATGTTCGGGGGCAACCCCTAGGCCAGAAAGCAAGGCGAGAATATGCAGATTCCCTATGCGACCGTAGAACAGCTTACGGGTTCGCTAGAAGTGCTATCTCCCGCACACGTCACATCCAAGATTCTTTCTGCTCTCCAGTACGCCTCACGGATCAGTGAGGGCTTTCTGCACAGGCGGTTTTACCCGGAGCGTCGGACCATTTTCAAGGATTGGCCCAACAACTCTTTCGCTCCCGCATGGGAGATCCCGCTGGGGGATCAGGAAATCATCTCGCTGCATGAGGTGACCTCCAATGAAACGGACATCACCGCATCGTGCATTCTCCGTCGTGGTGACGACCTGGCGGAACCGCCGTATTCCTCGCTTCAGATCAACCTGGCTACCAATGCGGCATTCTCCGCCGGAGCCACCTGGCAGCGAGCTATTGAGATCGACGCTACATTCGGCTACAGCGATACAGCTAACTCTCTTGCAGGTGCCGTTCTCTCTGGCGGTATCAATTCCAGCGTGAGCACGCTGACCCTGGCGCCCACTTCCGGCACGTTCTCCGTCGGCGTGGGAAGTTTGCTGAAAATTGATTCGGAACGCTTGCTGGTAGCTGCCCGGAATATGGCATCCATCGGTATTACCACGTCCAGCGCGCTACAGGCCAACCAGTCGGCAGTGAGTTTCACCAGCGCTGGTGTGGCTAGCTTGTCAATCGGGGAAACCATTCTCATCGACAGTGAGCGCATGCGCGTAAATGATATTGCCGGTAGTACGGTGACTGTTGCTCGTGCATGGGACGGTACCGTGCTTGCTGCACATTCCAGCGGCTCAACCATTTACGGCTTGAGGTCAGCGACGGTCCATCGCGGAGTGTTGGGCTCTACTGCTGCATCGCACTCGGATGCAGCCAGCGTTTACGTGCATGAGTACCCTGCCGCACTTAATTCGCTGGTAATTGCTGAGGCCACGGTAAACCTGTACCAGGATTCCGCCGCATACGCACGCACCATCGGTTCAGGTGCCGGTACGCGGGAAGCTGCGGGGCTGGGGCTCGATGACATTCGTGAGCGTGCCTGGCGGGAACTGGGACGCAAGAGCCGATCGGCGGCAGTCTGATGCCGCGGGTCCGCGTGAACGTCTCAGTCGAATTAAAGGGCACAGTCTTCAACGCTTCGGTATCCAAGGCTGCGGGGCAGCGAATGCTCACGAGGGTCAATGAAGTAATTGCTATTGAAGGCGTCCGGCGTGTTAAGGCCAGGCTGGGTCAAGTTCTCCAGAACCCGACGGGTTATTACGAATCACGTATTCAGGTCGATCGGGGAAGCCAGTACCGCGGGATCAGCGATGGCGGCATGGTGTACGGCGGTTGGCTGGAAGGCGTCGATTCTCGAAATAAGACTACCCGATTCAAGGGTTACCGCACGTTCCGGATCATTCGTCAGGAATTGAATAGAGATAAGGACAAAATTGCTCAGCCTATCATCGATCAGTACGTGAAGGAGATGAATTCCTGATGGCGAATGGCTGGGATGGTGCTGATCCGAACGCACAAGACGATGGCGCAGCTACCACATATGAACTAGCAACGCGCTATCTGGCGAATGCCGATATCACTATCACCGGTATCCGCGTGTGGTCAGGGTTCAGCAATAACGTCGCCAACAGGAACGCCCGGCTCTGGCAAACCGATGGCACGCTGCTTGTTACCGAGGACATTGACGACACACTACCGCTGGGCTGGACCACGTATACGCTGACAGATCCTATAGACGTACTCAATGGTGAATCCATTGACGTGTCTTATTCCGCCACGCGGTATTACGGTTTCGTCGGTGGTGGGTATCCGAATGATTCTGCTGACGACAATGTGACCGCCACAGCAGGCCGGTTTGCGGAGGTGCACGGCACTTTCCCGACAACGGGCACAGCATCGTTCTACGGGATCGACATCATTTACGACGTGACTGGAGCCAATCAGGCGCCGGAAATCACGGGACTGACCACGCTGCAAACTGATATGACTGTGCAGGCCACCGCGGTGGTTACGGATGAGACTCCGGCGACGGTTACGCTTAATTGGAATTGGGGTGACGGAACCAGCACCACCACCGGTGGCGGAGTGCTGACCGCTGATCACACGTATTCTGCGGCAGGACTATACGCCATTGTCGTGACAGCTACCGATGCGGGCGGACTCACTGACGTACGCGGTACAGCCATTCAGGTCACGCAAGCGCTGACCACCGACAGCAGCGAGGACTGGGTGGACGAGGTTCTGTCCGCGGTGGTGTCTGATGTGCAGCGGTCAGGTTATTTCGACAAGGTGAATACGCATGAGCCCAAACGGGCGCCCGGAACGGGGCTGACTGCCGCGGTCTGGATTGCTGGGCTGGAACCTATTGCGCTTGCTAGTGGTCTGGCGTCTACCAGCGCACGACTGGTATTCACGCTTCGCATGTACCAGAGCATGCTCATGGAGCCACAGGACCTGATCGACCCCCGCATGACAAAAGCCCTTTCTAATCTTATGCGGAGGTATCACGATGACTTTGATTTTGAAGGCCTGATCAGGAACATTGATCTGCTGGGGCAGTTTGGTGTATCACTAAGTGCCATCAGCGGTTATCTGGACATCGACGGAAAGATGTTCCGGATTGTGGACATGACAATTCCGTGCATTATCAATGATGCATGGCCGCAGGTTAGTTAGGAGGGGAAATGTCTAAGGAATCTGGGCTGGGCGCACAGTTTTATCTCGACGAATATGATTTGTCGAATGACACCAATGCGCTGGGGGGCATCAGCAAAACTATCAATTTGCTGGACATGACCGGCATCGATAAAAGTGCAATGGAACGGAAAGCGGGACAGTTGAGTGGCAGCATGGCGCTGACCACGTTTTTCAATCCGACGAACGCGCACACTGCTTATTCATCGCTGCCACGTGCTGACCGCCAAATGTCTTATTTTCATCGGGCCACGCTGGGTGCGCCGGTTGCGTCGATGATCGGAAAACAGGTCGGCTATAACCCAACCCGCGCCGCGGATGGGCAGTACACCGCTGAGGTAGAAAGCCAGTCAAACGCTTATTGGCTAGACTGGGGTCTAGCACTGACCGCGGGGAAACGCACTGACACCGCCGCTACCAGTCCCGCATCGGGAGTTGATTTCTCGCTACAGGGGGACATCAATGATTTTGATTACGGCTTGCAGGCGTACTTGCACGTCTTCACTTTTACCGGCACAAGCGCGACAATCACGATTCAGGACTCGGCCAATAATTCCTCTTTCGCGGCTATCGGTTCCGGAGTTGCTTTCGCGACAGTTACTGGAGTCACAAAGGAAAGAATTGCATCAGGCCGAACTCAGGCAGTACGCCGCTATCTGCGAGTCATTACGACTGGAACATTCAGCAATCTAGTTTTTGCTGTACAGGCTACGGTGAACACGACGGAGATGACGATATGAGGCGCGTGCATGGAGCGCTGTCCTCGGGCGCGTATAAGACTTTCAAGGTTGCCAGCCCTCTGGCGACCCACTACCGTAAGGCAACCTGTGAGGAGGTGAATTGTAGCGCCTATCTGAGCGGCTGGACTATCAAGAAGTCTGATCTCGATGACAAGCTCATGCATGTCGTCAAGGAATCAGGCAGGCACTACGCAGAAAAGACACTGGAGCTTGGCGGAGATATCTATCTGGTATTCCCGCCGGGGCAGGCATGTTTCAACGCGGAAATGCACCGAGTTCCGCTGAACAGGCCGGAATTCTTTTTCGCCGGACGTGGAGATTACCGAACGTTCTCTCCGCGGGCAGCACACAGGTATGACAGGGCGGATCAGTGGCAACACGATTTCGCTGAAATCCAGGATCGCAACGCAACAATCGTGAAGAGGGGTTGAAGTGGCAAAAGAAACTGGCTTGGGCTGGTCTGAGTTCAATGTCGACAATGCTGCGGGCAGTGCACAGGACATTCGAAACGACATCACGAATTTCGAATTCTCCACCCCGTACAACCTTCAGGAAGTCACGGGTATCGACAAGTCGGCGATGGAACGGCTGAGCCTGCTGGCCGACTGCACTGGCACCATGAATGGTGTGTTCAATCCAGCAGCCAACCGGGCGCACGCGGTGCTCTCGGGAGACCTCCGGGTAATCCGCACCATCGATCTGGTGGTCAGCACCAAGGCTCTCTCGACAGAGTGCCTGATCTCGGATTACGCACTGACCCGTGCGGCTAGCGGTGAATTCACCTGGTCAGCACCGTACAGCCTCGCCGACGGTACTGTTCCCACGTGGTCGTAAGAAACTGAGAGAGGAGAGGAAATGGGATACAAGAATAAGATTCGCACATACACACTCCAGTTCGCTGACCGTGAGGGACTGGAAATTGTCTGCAAGGGAGCAACCACCGCCGAAATCGAGAAAATGACGGATCTCGGTAAGGCGGTCGATACGGCACAGGACCGCGGATCACACAAACTTGCGGTACTACGCATGTATGAATTCTTTGCGAACAAAGTTGTTAGCTGGAACATCGAGCATTCCGAGGTTTCCGCGCCCGATGAAAATGGGGACTGCCCCCAGTGCGGCCTGAAGGAAGACGATCCTATTCCGGCTACAGGCCAGAACATGCTGTGTATGGAATTGGATTTCGCCACTGAGATCATTACTGCGTGGATTACGGCGGTGGTGAGTGTCGCACTCCCAAAAGGGCTGAGTTTGAGCAGTGGCGCGACGACTGGCCCCTCATCGCTCCCTCAGGCTGGGATCGACAGTCTTACGCAGAGGCTCGCAGAGCTGCAAAACCCATTGAAATTGCAAGAGCCGAACTTTACCTAGGAATGATGGAGCGATTCAATTACCCGAACCTCGCTGCTGCTAAAGCGGAATCAGCGGAAGTGCTGTACCTCTTGGAGTGCGAGAGCTACGGCAGACGGCGAGACGAGGAAGAGGAATTGGCGCGCCTAGAACATACAAAGGAGGTGACACACGATGGCTGATAACGTCGAAATTACTATCAATGCCGACGGTAACGTTACCGCGGTATTCGATGACATTGATCAGGCTGCCCGCAGTACTGCCAGCAATGTTCAGACACAAATGGGCAGTACGGAAGCCGCATTCGATACCGCAGCGCGTGGCGCGGGACGATTTGGCGCCGCAATGGACCAGACCGCGGGCGGTGTAGGTACCGCCGCGGATGCCGTTGATGGTTTTGGTGCTATCGCACAGAGCACTAGCGACATCATGAATTACAGCGAGAAAAAGGCTGAAGATCTTGCTAGGGCACAGACAGATGTAGCGCAAGCAGTACAAGATGCAAAACAGGCTGTAGAGGATCTAGCCCAAGCGGAGCGCGATGGCGCACAAGCGGGTATCGATCTGGAACAGGCTGCCATTGATCAAGAGCAAGCAATGCTTGATCAAGAAAAAGCATATAAGGAAATGAATAAGGCCATCAAGGAGCATGGCAAGAATTCAGAGGAGGCAAAGCAGGCAACAATTGATTACCAGCAGGCCGGTCTGGATTTGATTCAAGCCGAAGAGGACATGGAGCAGGCGCAGCGCGACGCGTCGCAAGCGGTACTCGATGGTGAGCAGGCGCTGATTGACCAGAAAACAGCGGCCAATGACCTGACCGCCAGTCAGCGTGAACTGGAAACACAATCCAGCGTACTGACCAAGATTGCCGAATGGGGTGGCATGCTGGGTGGCGTTCTCGGTGGGCTGGTGGGTGTAATCGGTGCGGTTACTGCGGTTCAGTGGGCGTGGAACGCTGCCATGTCCGCCAATCCAATCGGCCTGGTGGTGGTGGCTATCGGCGCGCTTATCGCCATCGTCGTACTCATTGCCACCAAGACGGATTGGTTCCAGCGCCTGTGGCACGGTATCTGGAATGGCATTATCGTGCCCGTGCGAAAAGCATGGGATTGGCTTTACGCAAATGTCGGAAAGCTGTTCTCTTGGATGGGCAAAAAGGTTTCTGATGTCATCACGGTGACGAAAAGCCAATTCGCCAAGATCAAAGATATCATTTACGCACCGTTCCGGGCAGCATTCAACGCCGTAGCGCGCGCGTGGAACAGTACCGTTGGCGGTTTCGGTTTCTCCGTACCGGGCTGGGTGCCCGGGGTCGGCGGTAATTCATTCTCAATTCCCAGCATGCCTCAGCTGGCAGTTGGCGGTGATGTGCTGCGTTCCGGTTTGGCATTCATCCATGCGGGAGAACGTATTCTACCTAAATCACAGACCCAACGACTGGAGAGCACCCGAACGGCCCCGGAACCAGCGAGCACGGGGCCGCAGAGTGTTGACGTCACGGTGACTCTGGACAGCGTGATGACTGACAGCAAATTCATGGGACTGATTCACGATAATATTCGAGCCTATGTGAAGAGCCAGGGCCGCGGTAATGTCCAAGTCGCGTATGGGCAGGGATCATAATGGCATTTCCTGAGGATGTGCTGGGCACCCACGTACAGATGTATATCGATAACGCGTGGACAGATGTCATGCGGTATGACGATGACACCAAGATTCTGGAAAGCGAGGGGGTGAGTATCACCCGCGGTTCTGGCGGCTTGGAGAACCGCCCCAAGACCGGCGTATGTTCCTGGAAATGGACTGACCCGAACGGCGTATTTAATAACGAGAACCCGCGGAGCCCCTATTTCGGCCTGCTACCACGAAACACGCCTGTTCGCGTGTATGTTCCACGTGAAACCACGTCGATGCTTATCGTTGACCAGAACGATGGAGCACGCGCGTGGACCGCAGACAAGGCGGCACTGGACATCACCGGTGATATTGAGATCCGAATGGATTTCGAGCCTCGCCGCTGGACACGCTGGGCTTCCGGCACGAATAAAGTAATGCTGCTGTGCGCGAAGTATGTGACAACGGGTAGTCAGCGATCCTGGTACGTGCGATTCGGTGAGCCACTGACCGCTAATTCGCTGGGTTCGCTCGTGGTGGTTTGGTCAACGGACGGTACCAGCGCGAACTCCCGTACGGTCGGTGCCACCGAGGATATTCCTATTCCGGAATCAGGCCGGTTGTCCATCAAAATCACTATCGACGTGAACAACGGCGCGGGACAGCATGAGGTCAAGTTTTATACTGCTGACACCATCGACGGTACTTACACCCAATTGGGTTCAACGGTTGTCGGGTCAGGCACTACCAGCATTTTCAACAGCACATCGCCTGTGGAGGTAGGCACGTTCCAGAATGGCGGTCTAGATTATGTAGTCAGCTCACAGATTATCAATTATGTTGGTCGTGTGTACGGTTTCCGCCTGTACAACGGTATTGGCGGCTCCCTGGTAGCTGAGGCGGATTTCACGGGAGAAACCACGGGAACCACATCCTGGTCTGATGGTTTGGGAAACACGTGGGCTGTAACCGGCGTGGCTGAGATCACTGACGCCGATTACCGTTTCCATGGGGAATACAGTGCGCCAAAGCTGGAACCGCGTAGAACCGCGGATGGTGTCGGTATCGATGTCAAGATTGCTGCTGAAGCAGGAGGGCTGATTCGGCGTATTGCCGCTAATCAGGTACCTGTGACTGCGCCTATCACCTTGGCTTTCCAAGCAAAACTGCCCACGGGTTACTGGCCCGGGGATGATCAGTCGACTGGTCAGCTTTTCGCTAGTGCAGGAGCAGAGGGAATCAAGCCTGCCACCGTTTCCGGTATCACGTTTGAGGGTTTTGACCCCTTGATTGCCGGTGCCGCAGGGGTAATGGAATGCGGCACCGACCCCAGCTTCATGGCAACGTGTCGGACAACAGCCGCAACCACTGAATCCCACTTTTACGCATTCTTCAAGTTCCCCGCGGTCCCTGGAGCGGACCGAATCCTGTTTACGTGGTACAGCACGGGCACCATTAAGCAGTATCGCCTGACTGTCACCGCTGGTACGTACAGGCTTGCTGGTTTCAACGCGATTGGCGGTTCTCTGTTCTCCGCTAACGTGCTTTTCGGTACCGGCGGAGAACCTGACCAGTGGATTGCCTATCACTCGCGCCAGATTCAGAATGGCGGCAACATCGATGTCTCGCACGAATGGGTGCCCGTAGGTACTGATCTGTATTTCTCCGGCGGTGTGAGTTCCGTAGCAGGCACTGTGGGACGTATTGCGAGTGTTCGTCTACAGGCATTCAGCACTGATCTGGACGGTGTGCAGTTCTGCCAGGTGATGACCACATCGACTGTCGGTTCTGCGTTCCACAGTAGTGACGAGGCCACCAACGTTATGAACTACTCCCGCGGGTTCGCAGGGGAATTGGCGGATGCACGCTTCCGCCGTATCTGCGACTTGCTTGGTATTTCCTGGGTGGTTGTCGGTAACCGCGACGATTCCGAGGAAATGGGTGCTCAGCCCATAGCAGCAGGTATGGACATTCTTTATGAGATTCCCGAGGTCGATGGCGGAATGTTGGTTGAAGCTGTAGACCAATTAGCGCTGGAATACCATACACGAAAGAGCCTCTACAATAAGAATGTCAATTCCCTCACATGGGCACATCTGCCCCAGGGCATCGAGGGCACATCAGATGACACGGATGTTGCCAATGACGTGACTCTGAAGCGCGACGGTGGGGGGTCAGCGCGGGCAACGCTCGAATATGGTCCCATGTCCATTCAAGCACCACCTAACGGTATCAATGCGGTGCCCGGCGGTGACGACATCAACGCCTATGATCTGGAACAGCTGACTTATCTGACGCAGTTCTACCTCCATACGCACACATGGCCCACATCACGGTACCCCTCGCTGAATATCGATATGCATCGCCGCGATTTTGCGGGGGATGCTGACCTGTTCGCCATGGCGCGCAACTTGGATATCGGCGAAGTGCTGGAACTCAGTGCATTGCCGAATTTCATGGCGCCGGAACCGCTTCAGTTACTGATCAAAGGCCAGACAGAGACCCTGTATGGGCGATTGTGGGAGATTAGCTATTCCACAATCCCGTATGGACCATATATCACCAGCGAAACACAGACCCGCGGTGATTATTCGAATTTTCGTGCCAGTCAGCACACGATTGACGGCGTGGTTCAAACGCAATTGAACGCTGATATCGATGATAACGACACCAGTATCTCTATCAAGACTCTCACAGGTCCGTTGCTGCTGGAAGGTGTAATCAGTCCGTCATTCCGCATCAAAATCGACGGCGAATTCATGGACGTGACTAACGTTTCTGGCTCCAGTAGTCCGCAAACAGTCACCGTAACCCGCGGTGTGGTGGACGGTTATGCCGCCAGTCACTCCGCAAATACATATGTCTACCTGTATCCCACGCTGAAGGCGAGGCTCTGATGGCTAAATACCCTAACTGGGCTGTAGGGCTCGATGCCAGTGCTCAAAACTTTGCTGACGGCCTGCCGGATTACTACGTAAAGGAGGCATTGGAGACCCGCGCAAATAACACGGTTACTGCGGATGCAGAGCTTTCCGGTATCGCACTGGGTGTGGGTACTTACCATGTACGGCTGGTAGCCCTGGTGAACAACTCAGGCAGTGCCACGCCTGACTTGCGCACACAATGGACGTTCTCCGGCACGTGGAACAACCCAAACCGTATCGCTAAGGGACCTGCTAGCTCCAATACGGGTAACTGGGATGCCACTACGCCTATCAAGTTCGGTGGCGTCGCCGCTGGTACCAGCGCCATTTACGGGATCGCAGCATCTGCTGCCTGGCACGCTATTGAGGAGGAAGCGTTTAACGTCACAGTGACGGTGGCTGGTAATCTGGCGTTTGCATGGGCGCAGAACTCGACTGATGCAGTCAACCTGACCAACTGTCAGCCGGGGTCTGCGTTCGTAATCAAGAAATTGAGTGATTAAGGAGGGGAGAATGGCGGTACTAGTTCCGTGTTTGGTGCAATTGGGTAAGGAATTAGATCTAATTGCGCCGAACCGTAAAAAGCCAGACGGGTGGATCGGCGATCGGGCACACCAGGATCGGGTGTCGGACCACAACGATGACGAGATCGGCCGGGTTCCGATCCGCGATGCCGACAAGAAGTCTGAGGTTCATGCGCTGGACCCCTATGCAGAACTGCGGGAGCCGAACCTCACCATGGAGATGGTGGTTCAGCACATCGTCAGCCGTTGCCGGACCGGAAAAGAGAAGCGTCTGCGTTATGTAATTTATAACCGGCGGATCTGGGAACAGTCTAATGGCTGGCGCCAGCGGGCGTACAGCGGCGACAACCCGCACACCCAGCACGCGCATTTCTCATCATCATACGATTCGATGCACGAGGCCAGCACGGCCTCATGGCGATTGGAGGACATCCCCGTGGCACTGACTGAGGCAGACAAGAAGTGGCTGACCGCCCAGATCGACAAGGCGGCAACCACCGCTGCTGAGCGAGTCTGGAAAACCAAATTCGATATCGATTTCACCTCGGGTCCGGCGTACGTGGCCGAAGCTGGGTCGATCCTGGCGCACATCCCCAGCGAGCACACGCGGCTTGAGAAGGCCCTGACCAAGGAGGAGCCCAAATGAGTAAGTGGGCACGCGCGGCTCTCGTGCGCGCGCTGAAGACCGTAGCTCAGACCGCCATCGCGGCGATCGGCACTACTGCTGCCCTCACGGAAGTCAATTGGGCTGTGGTGGCAGCTACCGCGGGGCTGGCAGGGGTTCTGAGCCTGCTGACCTCGGTTGCCGGACTGCCGGAAGTGGATAAAACCCCAGCTCAGGAGGGGTCTGACTGGTGATGTGACCCACGTCACACACTTAAGTGTAGACACGGCGGGTCCGGCATGGAAATGTACTCCTCACCGGAACGCCGGGTGGCACGAACTACTAGGCAAGTCCTAGCAAGCGTGTATCGCCTCAACGGTGTTGGTGGGTAGTCCTTTGAGAATTGAAAAGCACGTAATCCGGGAGCGCGAGGCTCGCATATGCGATTCTTGCCTGTCAGGCGTCTAGCGCTCCCTTCGTGCTAATACAATATGGTGCCGGACGACAGGCAGGAATTCGTCGTCAGTCGTCCGGCCACTCTCAAGAGTGCACAGGCAGAGAGACCCCCTCTCGCACCCCGCATTCACTCAAACCCCGAAGTGAACGCCTGTGCACTCCTGTGGGTGGCAAGTCGCCATTCAATTATAGAAATGGAATTCGTTATGACTATCAAGGTTGGCTCGCCGTACCTCTGGAAGTCGGGCATCTACGGAGACACGGCGGTTCACGTCGAATCCGTTTACAACGGTGTCGCCATGGTGACCGTGGACGGCGGTGCGGCTTCCCGCCAGGTCCGGGAGCACCCGGAATTGGCGGAGGCATGGCCGGTCATCACTGAGCGGCTTGTGAAGCGCCCAAGCAAGGCACGCAAGGCGGCTGGAAGCTTCGGAATGGTTCCGGGACTTCCGCCGGAGCGGGTTCTCGCTGAGAAAGCGGGAATCGTCAAGAACACCATTCGTGAGGTTCCCGGAGTCGGAAAGGTCGCCATCATCACGGACGACCGGCCGACGACCACCGCTCAGCGCGCAAAGCGCCGTTTGGGTCTCGCTGCGGCCCTGAATGTGGCGCGTGAAATGGCAGACCGCAATCCCACCCATTTCAAGTGGGCACCGCTAGGAGAAAAGCACATCACCGAGGTAGAGCACGCGGTGATCAATGCGGAGCACACGCGGCGCCAGAAGAGCAGCAGTGAAATCACTTTCTGACGGACACTCGGGAGCGCTCCGGTGTCATGAATGCATAAAGGTTAGAGGCGAATTTCTACCACGGCGGATGCCGACATTAAATAGCTAGGTGCGCCTAGTGCAGTCAGCTAAAGCCTTTATGCATTCTTGATTCCGGAGCGTTGCCAGAGTCAATCAGACTCGCAGCGAGCGTGACCCCGTACCGCCTCTCGTGAAGGCGAATTAGGGCATGCTGGCAAACTCAATAGGAGGAAATGAAATGGCTCAGACGACCGTGCTGAAGGCTCTCGCTGGTTACTTCAACGTCGGAGAGGGCAAGAAGTCCCTGAAGGACTTCGCTGCGGAGGTGAAGCAGCTCTCCGACGCGGAAAAGCTGGAGTTGGCACAGGGTGTCGTGGCGATCACCGGCGACACGCTCTGATGGCGCACAACGGGAAAGCCTACCTGCGGGAGATGGCGGCTCACAGGCCGTCTCGCGTAACCATTCTCCGTCCGGATTACAAGCCGGACAGGGTACACTACACACCGCCGAAGCTCACCGATTACATTTCGGTGCCCCGGCTCACAACGATCGGCAGTTTCCCGCTGATCGACAACCTGAATCTGGCCTCGGTGCACAACTTGATCGTGGCGTACAAGAGCATCGGGGGCACACCGAAGTGAGCAAACACGACGGCCCCCACGCAGGGCGCACAGGCGGTAAAAAGCCCTCAATTCGGGATATCATTTTCCGGCGTTCGTCATCAGATAACGCCGGTCTGGCATCCGATGTCCAGCATGCCATCACCGCACGTTTCCAGAGGGAAAACCGCAAGAAGTGACTAAGTTTCTGATCAAGGTCACTGCGCTGAGCCTGCTGGGTAGCGCGATGGCTTTCATGATCGTGCCGTTCATTCCCAACTAGGTAACACCTGATGAAATAAATAGTAATGGAGGCGTCACGCTGACAGACTGTCCGTGGCGCTTTCCCTCCTGTAGCTCAATTGGTAGAGCACGTGGTGGTATGCAGCCATTAGATGCAGGTTCGAATCCTGTCGGGAGGACTTGGCAGAGGGCAATAAGATGTAAATGGAGTTGACCTATCAGGGGATGTTGGTGTCAACGATTGCATTTTATTAGCTCTCTGCCTATCTTGCGGTGGTTGGTTGCAATGCTTTAGGGGTCGTTCCGTAATTCCAGCCCCTATGAGACAGCGTGGTTCGATTCCCGCTCACCGCACGAGTCATACGGTAAGCCAAACGCGTTGGATGCCGTCCCTGACTGGTTGAGTGAATGCTATACACGCGGATGCGATCAAGCCGTTCCGACAACAGGCACGGATCAACAAAGCTGCGGGCATGGAGTCCCTACGGGAAAGGCAGGAGTGAGCCCTAGATCGGTATGGGCAAAGCTTCCGTGGGTTCAAATCCCACCACTCACACAAAGCAGCATGTACAGGAATGGGATACATGCTCCCCTAATAAACAGGGCATTTTGAGGCTCCCATTTATTCCTCACACACGTTGGAGCACTCCGCTTGATTCCTCGGAGTCTGTCAGAAATGATCGGGCAGAATAGCCGGGTAGCGTGAAGCCGTTCGAATCGGCATGAGGAAGCGAAATACGTTACAGAGAAAAGAGGCACGATGGCTTTACGACGGATTCAATGCCGCTCTCACCAGGGCGGCATTTTTGCTATTCACCCCAAGCGCGGCAGGCAGCCTGTTCGATGCACGCCGGAACATCCTTGCGACAAGGCAGCCACCACTCAGGTAGCTATGGAGGCTAAGGAGCGCACTAGTCCCATCGGCATTCCTCAGGCCCCCGCTCCAAAGGAGGGTAACCCTTCGCTGATCCTGGCTAAGGAGGCGAAAAGCCTTCTGGAAGCCGTTGGGTGGATCTGCAAGGGTCGTGCTGGCTCTCAGATAGACAATCCTGCGTGCGAGCACGACTATTGGGCCGAACTGACGGCCTCTCGTGAGCACGAAACACTGTTCATGCGGTGGCTCGATGGGGAGCTAACTGACCAGCAGTACGCCATGGACTTCCTAAAGCCGTCTGACAACGGTTACCCGGAAAGCAAACTCCACTTCAACCCTGATGAGCTGACCGATTCCGAATTGGTTCGCATGGTCAAGGGCATGAAGGTCACATGGCATAACACAATTGCTGGCTCCCTGGAGACCGCGGTTGTCGGTGGTACCGTGACCATCGAACACATCTTCCGGGACAACGGTGATGAGGACAATTCCAAGCGGATTGTCAAATTCATTGACCACGGTGGGGGCGGTTTCCG
>JACCDR011670337.1_pt1 | contig 14814 bp, 8 predicted proteins | sample 7446431 | NCBI WGS metagenome assembly JACCDR01 (sample SAMN15323443, study PRJNA562643) | freshwater metagenome | isolation source: river surface water | place: USA:Blue River Watershed | collected 2017-08-17 | reverse complement strand
GGTCATTTTTAAATGTTATTTAAAAATGCTGTGAAAAAGGCTTAGCCTTTTTCAAGGTCTTACCGTTTATATTGGCTTCGCCAAAAGATATACCTTCGGTGAACTGGTTCGTGAATATTATTTGGCAAAGCCAATATAAACCGTTTTCGCAGATAATTTCGAATAGCGCCGAACACATTTATTTTCTATTCATATTATTAAAGTATGAATAATTTGGACTATAATTATTGCTACTACCAAATGGTGTATATTCTTGAATATTATTGAGATTTGTAAGATTCATATTATATGTAGATGTAAGAGTATCATTAACCTCTTTATCAACTTCTTTCTGATAGTATGCTAACATTTTAGCTCTTAATACACGCTCCATAACTTTATCATTATAAAATCTTATTTCATCGTAATTCTTCATAATCGTATTATTAATCGAAACTATTTCAAGAGAAAATGCATATTCACTTGTTCCCATATTAACAGCAGAACCATCTTGATATACTAATGTTATTCTTAAATTATTAATATCAATGGGTTGATCAAAATGAATGGTATTTGATATTAATGTAGTTTGGTTTGTATTATTTGCATTATATATTACTTTCGCAACATAGTTCATATTCTTATTAATAATATTACCGTAATTATTAATTTGCATCAAAAAATATGTTTGTGTTGCATCAAGAGTACCAACAGTATCTGGTAGTTCAATTGAACTGACTTTTATTTCAACAACATTTTTTTCATTAAATGGTTCAACTGTATTAATACCACCTATTGTACCATCGACTGCATTATAAACGAAATCACTAATACTGGGATATTTTGTTGCATTTCTAGCACGCGAATCTATATTATAAATTTTAGTATCCATTAATAAGATATATAATTTTTTTTTATATATCTTTATAATATGATTAAATACATTATTACGGCAATTCTTTTATGTATTATTTTATATTTACTTAAAAAAAATAATATTATATTTGGAGATAATTTTGGTAATACTTTGCCAAAATTAGATAGTGTTCCTCACTTTGTACACTTATATGATAATATGGGAACAATGTTAAATGTTGTATTAATTAGTAAACCTTTTAGTTCCGATAGTGAATTTAAAAATTATCTTATAAATATGAATAAATATATATTTATTGGAATAAGTAGTTATATGGAATTTCCACATGTTCCTACTAATCCACTTGATAATTATCAAGATGAAAAAAATCAACCAACTGATGCTAAAACATATCCACATTATTTAGATATGTATTATACAATATGTCAAGGTTGGTTGCATTGTTTTAGAGAACCAGGAAAATATATACCAATTAATAAACCACATGCTCTAATTAGTGAATCGGATTTTATTAATTATAAACAAAACGCACCCGAACCAGATATTGTAAAAGAATATGATTTTATTTATAGTTGTCCAAAAGTTAATGCTGATTCTACATGTAATGATTGGGTATCATATAATAAAAACTGGGAATTGGCATTAAAATGTTTACCAATTTTATGTGAAAAATATAAATTAAAAGGTTTACTTATTGGTAGAGAAGGGTGTGAGATACCAGAAGGATGCAAACCCTATATTACAACCACTGGATGGGTTGATAATAGTATGATGAGAAAACACTATCAACAAGCACGTTTCCAATTTGTACCAAATCAACGTGATGCATCACCCCGTGTTATTACAGAGGGAATGAGTTATGGATTACCATGTCTTATGAATTATAATATATTAGGTGGATGGAAATATATCGACGAAAACAAAACAGGTGTATTTTTCACAGATGAAAATGATATTGATAATGCAATCGCAAAATTATTAGAAAAAATGCCAACTTATAATGTAAGACAATTTATAATTGATAATTATGGTCCAGTTAATAGTGGCAGAAAATTAAAAGAATTCTTATTTGCTAATTTTAAAGATAGATTAAATATTAAAGATTGTGATTATATAACTTTACGTAGTCCCATTACTGATTTCTAATTGTTGTTTTTCTTCTTCTGTCAAATATTCCAACCAATATTCACCAAATGTTACATTTTTATATAATGGATGCCATGGACCCCCATCTGTGAAATGTAATGCACCTATTTCATTTATATCCATATCATTATAATAATCAACTAAATAATTATATTTTTTGTTAATTGCCCCTATCTCATTATCCTTGCACCATTCCATTCTATGCAACCAACTAGGACTTTTTATATTTACATTTTCAGGTGTTAAGTTTGTAATAATACTAGGATGTTCACAATTAAATAACATTAAACTAGACCAATTTTTACGTGGGTACCATTCTTGTCTCTGTCCATCCATTTTTAATTTCCCATTGCATTGCGTATAATTATGTTGTACACAATACACTGCTATATTCTTGTCATAATCTTTAATAATTTCTGTTGGATCTTTTAACCATAAAAAATCACTATCGCAAAACAATGCCCAGCCTCTATATCCACATAAATAAGGAACTAAAAAACGAGTATATGTAAATTCGGTTGCTCCAGTATTATCAATTCTTTTATATATATTTTTAATTTCTAATTCTCTTTTAACTAATGTATTTATCTTAACATTTTTATTATTTTTTTCAATAGATCGTTTACATACAGCATGAGCAAGTTCTTGTCCATAGTTGCTACTATCAAATCCTATAAATATATTCATTAATATTATTTATATTATTATTTACATCCAGTTATTGTAAAATATACATTTGTAAAGGTACTTGGTGAACTATTTCTAATTCTTATATATTTTATTCCCGCTGTATCAATTCTATCTATTCGTCCATAACGTTTTGCTCCATTATTAACAAGATTAATAGTAATATTTGGAATAATAAGTGATAATTCATCATTCGTAAAACTTAATTCAATTGTTGGGAGTTGAAATACATTAAAACTTGTATCTTCATAGTATGCAACTATATATGTGTAATCATTTATATCTATCCAACTAGATGTAGATATTGTACTAATTGAACCATTACTAATGCCATTCGCATAACTACCAAGTTGATATGATATAGATGATACATTTCCAAGAGTATCCACTTTAAATTGTGTATTTGTAGTCCCATTATAGCCAAATATAGCTGTATTTAGCATACCTGTCAGATTGGTACTAATTGTATTTAAATATGTATGAGTTGCGCTATCTGATACCGATAAGGTATTTGTAAGATTGGTACTAATTGTATTTAAATATGTATGAGTTGCGCTATCTGATACCGAGAAGGTATTTGTAAGATTGGTGCTAATTGTATTTAAATATGTATGAGTTGCGCTATCTGATACCGATAATGTATTTGTAAGATTTGTGCTAATTGTATTTAAATATGTATGAGTTGCGCTATCTGATACATCAAATGTCCCGGATATATTAGATGCAATTGTATTAAGATAAGTATGAGTCGCTGCATCTGATACATCAAATGTCCCGGATATATTAGATGCAATTGTATTAAGATAAGTATGAGTCGCAGCATCTGATACATCAAATGTCCCGGATATATTAGATGCAATTGTATTAAGATAAGTATGAGTTGCACTATCTGATACATATAAAGTAGATGTTCCAGATAATATGGTAATTATACTATTTAAATATGTATGAGTTGCTGCATCTGATACACTTAATGTATTATCTAGATTATTTGCAATTGTATTAAGATAAGTATGGGTAAATGCATCTGACACACTAAGAGTAGAATTACCAAAATTAACTTGTATATTTAAATTATTAATTGCAGTTAATATATTATTTGATGATTTAAGAATACTATCAAGATTACCATTTATATTATTTAATTTAGTATTCCCAATTATTTGCTTATCATTCATATTCATAAGATTCATATTTATATCTGTTAATCGGTTGATATATGCCATTATTAAAAGAAGTACGATTTTTTTAAATATATTCTTAAGGAATAATTTCTATGGGGATAATATCTATAGATATTCTATTAATATCATGAGTTAGAATAGGAAAATCAATATGTTTCATAATGTCAGCTACAAATTGTCTCACATAAAATCCACTTGAAACGGTAATAGTAATTGGGAAACTATATAATGATTCTAAATTTACACCATTATATTGTTTAATAATTTCATCCTGTCTAAAATTATTCTTTCTATCTATATTATTAATTTTCATGCAAATATCATCTTTCCATTCATTATAATTATATTTTTTAATATCACTATAATGAGCATTATAAAGTGTTACTTTATGTTTCGGTTTAGTAATATTTATTTTATTGACTGCATAATACCATAGTGATTTACCTTTGTACTTGATAGAACTAAAATCATGAAATTCTTGCATTATATCAGTACCAACGTGAATATCAATATATTGTTTAATTGATTGAACAAGTGTTGTAATGTTTGATGGTTCAGTATATTTAGTATTAAATAATCCCATAACATCATCGGTATGTGTATTACATAGAGATGAGCTTGTGGGATTATTCTTAAATAATCCCATAACATCATCAGTATGTGTATTACATAGAGATGAGCTTGTGGGATTATTCTTAAATAATCCCATAACATCATCGGTATCAGTTGATAATCCAAAGATAATTTCAAATGTATAAGTTTTATTTTTTTTATTATATATATCCATCATCTTGCATTCATCACCAATTAATAACATTATTTCACCTCGCGCCATTGGATCTAATCTCCCGCTGTAACATACTTTATCTGTAATGTTGTGAATTTTCTTATAAGTATCAATAAATGTATTCATTGTAATTCCGGCATCTTTATTTATAATTATCATTAAATATTATATAAATATAATAATTAAAAAAAAAATCAATTTTTATTATATATATATAATAATGGACTCAAAAACTATACATTTTAATTTATATAGATATAAGGAAAATTTGGCTAATATTCGTAATATTCAGTTAGCAGAATCTAATTATGGAGATAGTGAAATATTTAAAAGTTGTACAATGCATATATTAGATGGTTATTTAAATGAAAATATTGGTGGTGTACCGTCTATGCAAAGATACATAATAAATAATATATTAGTTGATTATTCAATATATTATATAATTGAAGAGAATTATCATACATCACTATGGAAATTAGTATTCTTTTTATATTATAGTAATAAAAAAACAGCATTTATGTTTTTTGGAACAAATGTGCATACAACTATGTTACATTTTGTTAAAAATGAAGATTCATTTGAAGTTACATATATTAATCCAGGTGAAGGTTATATTCCAAATAATGAACAAATTATTAATGATAATACATATTGTAATATTTTTAATAAAATCATTATACCAAATACACATAAACTAGAATTTTTAGTATTCATTAAAGTATTTATTTATTATCATTATTATTCTACAAATAATAATGAATCTATTGACAAGATGAAATATGTGTATGGAATAACTGAATCACTGAATTATATAATACCATCATTAAATATCATACCAGAATTATATAAGGAAAATATAACAGCCATTTTAAATCATTCCACCAAATTTAAAACACATCTCCAGCTTGAAAAACAATATGAAGATGAAGACCAAATTTATTACGTTGATAACCAATCATATACGCCAGTTGTTATGGACGTGGAACAACATTATGATAATATGTGGTGTGCGCAATTCAAAAGTGCGTTTATTCCAGAGGAATTTGGCACTTTTGACTTGTCTCAACCATCTTTGGTCGAGAAAGTGACAAACCGCGGGTGCGGTTTGTCATCAACACATATGATTGATATATCCCAAGTTGGTAATCCTAATATATTATATAAAGAAGGTGATGAACCAATGTATTTTAGATTAGGTGATATAATGATTTCAAAAATAGATGGTAATATTGATAATGCATCTATTATGATGGTAAATGTCAATATATGTGGGAAATCATACAAATTATATGATTTATATATACCATTTATACAAACAAATTGTAGAATGAACAATCTCTATATATTAAATCCTATTAAAAATATAAATAAAGTGAAAAATACAGCAAAATGTATTGACAGCCATATTATGTTTATATCATTGAAAGTTATCAATTATAAATTATCATTCTCACCAATTCAGATTGACAATTTAAATTTTACGTATAAAATGGATAAAAATAGTCCAAAAGTTAATATAAATAATTTATTAATTTCTACTTGTGAAATTGGAAGTATGATAAATATAACATTAAAAGACACAAATATTGATACATATATACAACCTGGATATACTAAATTAGAAATACCGAACGATTTTAGTATGGATAGATTTCAAATGTTTATGAATAAAAATCAAAAACTAAGAAATATTTCATTAAAAGAATGGTATTTTGAAATGTATGAATTATTAAAAGATAAAAAAAACAATTATGCTTATTTAGATGCATTATTTGTTGATAATCGCCCTCCTTTTAGTGATAAAGACGAAAAATTATATAATACTTCAGTTAATTTTTTGAAATTATATGAATTAGAATTAAATAATGATATTATAAAACAAAGATTTTTTGATGATAAACGTGTATTAAAATATTATCAAGCTGCCAAAAGAATATTTACAATGGTTTTAGACACCAAGAAAAAAGAATTAATATATAAATTATTTAAATCAGGTACATGTGTATATATGTCGTTATTAGGTACAATACTGTATCATTATTTGCAATCAGATAATCCAGATTATTTAATATTTATATATAAAAAAATAACAGATACAGGATATACGAATTTACAAAAATATATTAATAATGACACTATTAATTATCACGAATTTTTTACCAGTGTTAATTATCATTTCTTAATAAATAAATTATACGAAATGGGTATATCTTCTTACACTTCCAGAGAAATTATTAATGATTATATTGGTAATCAAAATGGGAAAGTATATTATAATTTAAATATAAATACTAATGTTGAGAAGATTAATCTTGAGGTGTGCCCATATAACGATTTAATATCATATGTAAATAAAATCAGAGAACACAATGAATCATCTAAAGAAACATTATTGACAAATATTGTTGCTAAATATAATGATTTAATATGTAAACAACAATTCCCTATTTTTAATATTTATGAATTTTTAATATTAGGATTTTTATGGGAATATTATTTTAATAAAAGCACGTGGGACCCAATTATTGAAGAATATTATAATCCAACACTAAAAAGTATGATTGAAGGTATTGGTATGAGTGAACAATTATCTCGTGAAGATTCTAATAGTATAGATGAACCTAATATGAATCAACCTGATTGGAGTAATTGGAGTAATCCAGATGTTGTAAATCTTAAATATAAATTTATAAGTAATATGAAAGTGCATATTAAAAATGTATGTCATTCATTATATTCTATTGCTAATACACGTATAGATGTATCATACAATGAATGTGCATGGATTGAAACGATAATAAATATTATTTTTAATACATATAAACAAGAACACGTAATTGAAAACAATTTAATTAAATTTGCAAATTTGGGAGAATTTGAATTATTAAAGAAATATAGATTTTATGATGAGAATAAAATGAAAGAATATACATTTTTTGATTTCTTTATATTTGATTTTATTAATATACGTAATAATGATTTTGATAAGTTATTTAATAATAAAGATAAGATATATCCAAATGGGAATAATATTATATCAGAGTTATTTAATTACATAACAACAAATAATTACAGTAATAAATTTAATATTATAATTAGAAATCAACAATCAAAATTAACACCAGAAACCTCAGAAAATAATGACGAACAAAATTCACTTAAATTGTTAAGAAAATTAGAAAATATTGATATAAATAATCAATATAAAGTTTATAATTTACCTAGTCACATAAATTTACTTGAAATTTTTAATACAACTAAATATTTAATCCAATATTTTAAAGAATTATATAATAAAAAAGAAACGCTAATAATATCTTCTAAGAATATATTATACATTTTATGTAATTTTATTATTAGTTATTATAATTTATTCACGCGCGATGAATTAGATCATTTAATAATTATTGCATTAACTACATTTAAACAGCTTCAATATGAAAATTTAAACTGTGTTATTTATTATTATGACAAAGGAAAAGTAGATAAAGAACATTCAAAACAATGCGAAGTTTTAATTAAAATATTAAATTTAATATCAACTGATTTTTTTATTATAAATGATGTAAGCCCTGAATATTATGCTTATAGAGATAGTAATATTGACATTAATAAAAAAAGATGTGACAAAAGAGACCCGTTACTAACTGATTTATATCGTTATGTTTTTACAATGGATTATCGTAATAATCATAATATAAGCAAAAAAATAATGATATTAGGGTCTGATATCATATTAAATAATTTACATACATTTTTACAAAATAATCCAATCACAATTCAAAGTGTAAATGAATTTATAAATATTTTTAATAATTTAGCTGAAACACCATTATTAAAAATTAACAAAGATACTATTACATATAATTATAATAATACAGAATACGTTCAACCATATAAAAGAGTTAGATATACTAAAAAATCATATCCATTATCATCTTATTTAGTTAACAATAAGAAAAATATTATTTATGAAACAAATGACCATTTAATACACATTCTAACTACATTTTATTATTTTGATTCACATAACACAATGGGTAAAAATAAGGTTATTATTATGGAAAAATTTAATACACCGGATGGCGGATATACTATAAATAATACAGAATATATTAATTTAGATGGACATAATTATAAAATCATTAATGATATTCAAGAATATCCATTTTTAGCGTGGACACCGCGTGAAGCCCTTTGTTTATTTAAAAACAATAAATTGATTGTTTTATTCCATACAAGTGATAGTAATAATAATACTACACATAAATTTGTAATAGATGATGGTAATGAACATTTCACTTATTCATATTACGGTGAATTTATAATTAAATCAAATTATATTTTACCACAATATAATACTGTTACTAATTCTTTATTAGAAACTATGTTTAAAAGTGATAAAATACAAAGAACTGTAATAAATTTTAAACCAACGGAAAATATGGTAGAAATATTTAAAACAAAGAATATTACTACTTATAAACCATTATTTTTTGAATATTTATTAAATAATTTAAATAAAATGAAATCACACGAACAAAATTTAAAAATAGTTGATATTGTAAAATTAATTGAGAAAAGAAATAAATATGTTAGTGAATTATATGATGAGGTTATGTCATTGAAAATTACTAACTCTAATATAGATTTATTAACGTGGTCAGAAATGGTTACTATTAATGATGATAATACTTGTAGTACAATATGTAGAAATGGACAAAAGAAAATAGATAATTGTATTAAAATATTAGATGATTTGTATACATTATTAAAATTATTAACAAATAAAATAGATTTTACATTAGGTGATAATATATTAGAAATTATGGTTAATAATATATTTCAATTATCACTTATTATGCAAGTAAATGTTTATGTTAAAAATATTATTATGTTAATGGATATTATAAATAATTGCACCGAGTTAGCATGTTATAAAATCAGACAAATAAATAGGTCATTTATTAGAAAACCAGTTTCATTATTAGAACAAATATTACCCTTCCTTCCAGATAATATTAAAGATAAACAATTATCAGTAAATATTTCAGATATATTATTTGAAATAATATTTGGTGAAATTATTTCATCTCAACAATGGGAATTATATAAGAAAATTCTATATGATTACAATAATAAAACTAGACGAGTCCATCAATTAATGATGGGTAAAGGCAAGAGCAGTGTAATTACACCATTATTATGTTTTTATTTATCATTAATTAAAAATGAAATAATTAATATAATTGTACCTAATCATCTAAAAGCTGATACAATTAAATCATTTGAAGAATATAATTTAATTACTGGTATAAAACCTAATATTCTTACTGATGCAGAATTAAAAGAAAAAGCATTATTAACTATTGATTTCTCAGCAGATTTTTCAGATGAAATATTCCTAATTGATGAATTTGATAGTATGTATAATCCACTTCAAAGTAATTTTAATTATGTTGTTTCATCCGATATAGTTGATAAAAATATTTTAGATGTAGTATTTGATATATCATATGATTATTACACCAAAGTAAATAATATTGAAATAAATAATAATATTGCAATTATTAGAACAGAAAGCAGAACAACGAATTTTGAACAATATACGTTACAAAATGAAATATGTAAGATAATAAAAGATAATTCATATCAAAAAAATATAACATTTGGACAAAGTAATACTAGTGAAATTCCATTTGTTATCCCTTATGTACGCAAAGACAGTCCACTTGAAGGCTCCCGTTTTAGTATGAACTTAATAACATTTATTTTGACACTAAAATATATGTTCAATACTAAATTAAATAGATTTGAATTAACATTAAAAGATGTTCAATATATCGCAAATAGACATAAACCATTATTCAAACAATTATGTACAAATGTTGGTGTCGAATTTGATATAAATAATGATATAAATATTATGGTATCACACGTAATGCTTGCATTTAATATTGATAAAACATCTTTAACCAAAGATTTTATTCAAAAATATTATATTTTTCTTTTTGTTGAGTCTGGTTCATTTAAAGTATCATCTGTTATTAAAAATATTTCATTTATTGATATAATAAATATGAATTGTAAATGGCAAGTCGGTTATTCAGGTACTGTTAATTTAAATCTAAAGATACCGCCTGAATTACCAACATTAAATAAATATGTATTAGATATTGAAAAAGACCCAGATGAAGAATTTGGTGTGAGGAAAGGATTAACAAGCAGTCAAAAGATTATTAATATTAAAAATGCGGATGAATTATTCAAAGAAATTATTGATTTTGATGTAATTATTGATAATGCAGCCATACTTAAAGACTATGAAAATGAACAAGTAGCTGAAAAAATATATGAAATAAGAAAAACGCCCGTTATATATATAACAAAAAATGATACTAAAATGATATATAGCAAAAATAAACATAAAATATATGTCCATAGTATGGTTAATTTAGATGAGCCACTTACATATTATTATGACCAACGTCATATTGTTGGTACTGATTTTATTCAACCGCCCAGATTAAATGGTATTGTTACTATTGATAGTAATAGTACTCGTACTAATGTCGCACAAGCAATATATCGTATGCGTAAATTAAATGAAGGTCATACAGTAACAGTATGTTATAATAATACTAATATAAATATTAGTATTAATAACTCAGATGATATATATAGTATGATCTGTAAGAATGAAGCAGACTTTAATACTAATATCGAATCGTTATTATATTTACAATATTTAAAATATTTAATCAGAAGCAAGACGAAATATTATTTTGAGACTGACTTGAGACCAATTTATACTATTGATAGTAGTGATTTAAATAATATATTCAATATTAAGGTTGAAAGAAATATAACAACAGAACATTTACATATCACAAAATATTCAAAGGATGAAAAACGAGCAGTTTTGATGTTATATAATAAATTAAAAATATTACCACCTGATAAAAAAATAGATTTGATATTTGGTACTAATAGCACCGAAACACAACAAGAAACACAATCAGAATCACAAGTTAATATTCAAATTATTAATGAAAAAGAACGTTCTTATGATATTGATTTTTATACAGATTTTGGTATGACAATACATAATGTATATACGTTTGATGGTCTATTAAACACAACATTAATTATACTCAGATATAATGATATTAATTTGCATATTTCATACACCATATTAACTACACTACTTTATGTTCAATCTGGCATATTATTTTTACCAATATATATGAAAACTACATTAACCGGTTTTATTATGGTACCAGCTATCATATGCGATGCATATGTTGATATATATCCCTTGTACAATGTAAAGGGACAATTAATAAATCCAGATACAATAAATAAAGTCGGAAAACACGTTGCTACTTTTTACGAATTTAATAAAATGTTTATTGGTAATTTTGTAGGTGAAATTCAAATTTCAAATGATGGAACTACCGATACGTTTACAATTAATTTACACGAATTATTTAAAATAGATGATGAAAATATTATAATACCAACTATTAATATTAATAAAAATGATATTTTATTATTATCTGCTGTCTATAAAATATTCAGCTTTTTATATAATTTTTCAAATAATAAACAAGTTATATCAAACATATATTTAGATATACAGAGGGATTTTATAAATGCAGTTATTTATATGAAACTAAGCACAAATCATAATATTAAAGAAATGTTTGATAATCAATATGATTCAAATACTTTATGTGGAATAAAAATAGTTGATGCAAATAAACCATTAAAATATATTATATGGCTTGGAAATGAAAATATATTAATGATAGATAGATAATTCTATTCTCGGTTCCACTTATTATCTTATTCCCGGTTCAACTTATTAAGAGCCTTAAAATTATTTTTTATTTATATTGCAGAGCAATCGATAATAAGAGCCCAAATATAAATAAAAATAATTAGTCCTAATTATTTTTATTTAATTTTAAGGCTCTTAATAAGTGGAACCGGGAATATAATTACGAAAACCACAAATATATTTAAAATATTATTTATTTTACTCGTTATAATATAATGAGTAAAATAATATCAAATGGCAATTCAACTTCCGCTATATTAGGTATTAGTGGTATATTTACTGGAGCAATTGAAGATGTATCAAAATATATTTCCATTCTTATTACTATTAATAGTACTGTTAGTAGTAGTAGTAATGGAGTTAAAATTTATTTTGGTGCGACAACATCTAGTTTGAAATTAAAAGCACAATATACTTATAATGCAAATGAAAATACAAGTATACCTATTAAAGTAACTGATAGATTTTTTCAGATTATTTATAACAATGGTTTAATATTACAAACTTCTTTTACTATGCAAACCTATTATATGGAGAGGAATATGGATGGGGATGTAAATGTAAGTTTTAATAACAAAGCACTTGATCTATTTGGTAATTTAAAAACATCTAATCCATTTACCATATTAGATATAACACATATTGGCAATAAAAATACCCTTATCATGGATGAATTAGTTAGTGGCGTCGGTGCTACTAGTACTTATAGTAATGCATCAGTTGTTATGAGTGTAAATGCTTCGAGTCAAACAATTACACGACAAAGTAGAATGTATGCACAATATCAACCTGGTAAATCATTATGTATTCGTATGACGGGTGTTATTAATGCAAGTTCAAATGCCACTACTACCACTAGTCGAATAGGTTATTTTGATAATAACAATGGTTTATTTTTTGAATATAGTAATGGTCTTATGTATATAGTTGAAAGAAATAATAGCATCGATACAAAAGTAGTTCAAACAAGTTGGAATGTAGATCAACTTAATGGTAATGGTGTATCGGGTGTAACTATCCCATTTAATTATAATATTATTTATTATATCGAATTTGCTTTCCTTGGGGTTGGGCATGTACGTTTTGGTTTTTATTACGATGGAGTATTATATATTGCTCATATTTTACAACATACTACTCTTACCTATCCATATATCTTATCACCAAATCTCCCAGTTAGGTATCAGATTAGTTCAACTGGTGGAAGCGGTACACTTATATGCACTTGTGCATCAGTTCAAAGTGAAGGTGGTTATAACCTTATTGGTTTTCCATTTAGTGCTGGTATGACAACTACTGGTAAGAGTGTATCAACAAATGCAGTAAATTATTTAATGTCTATCCGATTAGCATCATCTCAGCGTAAATTAGTTAAATTACAATCCATTACTATTTTTTGCTCGACAACTGCAAATTCTGCATTTGAATTATATAGATGTTTTTCAAAAACAGCTAGTCCTATGGCAGGTACAGTATTTACTGCAGCGGATACTGATAGTGCTGTTGAATATGATATTACTGCAGCGGTTAGTAGTTTTACTCCGGCAACTGCAAGTGCCGTTCTTGTATACCGTGGATATTTTTCAAGTAGTACAAATATTGGTTTAACAGACCTTTGTAGCACTGACGGACCTCTTCATCTTACCAGTGGGATAGATGCACCCACATTTGCAACTGATTATTATGTTTTATGCGTTAGAAATTATCCAGCTTCTGCAAACACCTATTATGCATCAATGAACTGGGTGGAAATATAAGTTTATTTTTTATTATTATATATTAACAATTTAACTTTATCCCGAGTTATATTATCATCACCTCGTTCTCTAAATAATTCCTCCAATATATCTTTTGCTTTCTGGTCTAATTTATTCCCTAATTCCTGATAAAATTCTTCAATATCGCATACTCTATATTCTATCATATCCGTTATTGCTTCATCCTTATCAACTATTTTAAATTTATTAGTATTCATATCATATAAGTGGGCTTCATTTTTACGGTTATTTGTTATAAATATATTTTTAAATTGCGGATAATTGTCATTAAAATGGACCTTCTCAATAAGATGATATAATGCATTATTTTTCTTATTTAATACTTCTAGTTTTTCATTAGTATTAAATAAAGCCGGAATATCCTCCCTCCCTAATGCTATTATATTTACTGTATTATTTATAGTCCGTTACTGAAAAGTTGATATTTCTTTATAATACAAAAGGTTTTTCAACTTTTTTTAAAGGACCAGAACGGGATAGAGTCCTATTTTTGTAGATATTTATGGAGGCATTTATATCTCTATCTATTT
>JACCDR011375217.1_pt1 | contig 14814 bp, 13 predicted proteins | sample 7446431 | NCBI WGS metagenome assembly JACCDR01 (sample SAMN15323443, study PRJNA562643) | freshwater metagenome | isolation source: river surface water | place: USA:Blue River Watershed | collected 2017-08-17 | reverse complement strand
TGCGCATGTTTGAGCGGTTCGACGGTAGCGAACCGCGAGTTCGCGCATTTGCCTCAAAATTGGCCAAAAGTCCGGGCTTTCGAACGATCCCGGGGTTGCCTTTTCTTTGGATACTTTCTTTTGGCAAGGCACAATCGGGCTTGCCCGATTGAACGGCGAAGCCGGCCCGAAGGGTGAATGGCAACGCCATTCATAAAAGAAAGTATCTCGCCCCAAAGGGCGAAAGCTTTGCCGGGAGATCTTGCCGCCAAGGCAAATAATGAGATTAAAACCAACAAGCCGCCAGCAGGGCATAATTCCGCTACTCGCTCAAAGCTGCCCGATGAAGCCTCAACGGATTTACTTAAACTGAACGATTCGATGTGAGCTATTACAGCTTAGCACTGTGAACATGATGATTACACATGATGAGATAGTAAAACCGACCGCATCGCGGTCGGTTTTGTCTGCGCAAAAACGCTGATGACCTTCATGGTGGTTATGGCTGATATTTGAGTTCCAAATCACCACTGACAGTGGTCATGTCAATTCGGCCTTTACCTTGTCCGATAACAAAACTCAAATCACGTGTTGGGCCGTATTTGGCTTTATTTGCGCGCTGTGATGTCAAGCCATTACGTAAATCGCCACCAGCACTGGCGGTCATCTCGATGCTCGCATCTAACGCCTTACTCACGATTAACTCGGCATCACCACTGACGGTACTCACTTCAGCTTTCGGCGCAACTTGATTCAGCCAAGTCGCATCCAAGTCGCCATTGACGGCATTCATTTCCAGCTCTTCGGTACCATCCAATGTGAGGGCTAAATCACCATTGACCACATTGGCCGATACACTGCGTGCTTTGGTTTTACTATCAATATCCCCATTGACCGCATCTAACGTCAGTTCGCCCTTGGATCCTTGATCATCGATCTCGCCATTGACCGTGGTGAGTTTAATCCGGCCGTCTAATTCACGGCTGACAATGGTACCATTCACCGATTGTAAGCTCACTTTTTGCTTAAGTGCAGTCGCCGTAATGACGCCGTTGACACTCTCGATCTCACTGCTGCCCTGCACGTTACTGATGGTGATATTGCTACTGACGCCTTTGAATTCAATATGAGCCCCCACAGGCACTTTGATGGTGAGCTGCGAACCTTGCTGCTGCTCTTTTTCATCACTATCATCCCAAGACCAACCGTTCATTTTCGGTGTTTGTACGATAAACTTGGTGCGGCCATTACTGGATGCCAGCTCAAAACCATCGGCCTTCTCATCCAAGCTCCCCTCCACGCTAAAGGTGTTACTTTTTACCGCCTCAATCACCACGTTGCCACGCATATTTTCAATATAAATACGCTCACTGGCAGATACATTTCGTGACTCCTTAATGGCTTGCCCGGCCGCCATCGCGCCACCACTAAACACACTCAAGCACAGCGCTGAGCTCAACCCCAGCAAAATAACACTTTGTTTCATGGCATTTTTTTTCAAAGTAAACGATGTTAAAGCCTGTGATTTTAATGTAGGTTGTTGCATAAAAAGTCCTCAATGTTGTGCTAAGTCAGATACATAAATGTGTTGGTTTATACAAAAATTGGCAGATTTAACTGGCCGCCAGTAACTTTCGTAAATAGTCGCGCTCGCGCTGTTCAAGCGCTGCCAATTGCCGCCATAACATGGCTTGCACTTTGGGGGATGCGGAGCTCATATCCTCCAAGGTCGAGGTTAACTGCACCCGCGTTTTGGCAAATTGCTGAAGTTGCTGCAAACTATCCTCAAAGCCGCTGGGCAACTGGGTATAGCCGCTTAACAACACCGCAATGTCAGGTTTAAGTTGGCTAAGCCAGCTGGCGTTTGGCTGCAAACGCGCCGAACGGTTGCCCTGCCAAGGCTCGGTCGCTGCCAGCTCCAACACTTGGCTGTTACCATCATCGTGATTTTCGACGGCAGCCAACGCCGCTGCGGCATCTTGTGAAGCGAATTCATGGCTAGCATCTGCCACGCTTACGGCACGATTGGTCCATGCGGCGACAATATTCGTCGGCCATAATTGGGGAGCGAGTAGCTCAGGCTTGAAAAATCCCGCCCCCAACCATAGCAAACCTACACTCGCCGCCAGCGCCAACCAAGATGACGCCGCGCCTTTGCCTCGCGTCGGCGCAACCGCTTTAGCATTTGCCCATGTTGCTGCGTCATGAGCTACTAGACCCTGAGGCTGCACATCCACTTGCGTCTCATCAGATGACACTGGACTGTGCTGAATTTGTGGTGTTTGTTGGATAGCCGCCAGTAGCTTGGCATCCATTGCCGGTGGCACCGACAGCTCCGCAGGCAACTGCGCCACCAATGACTCTAATGAGGAATTAGGCTTCATCTAACCACTCCTGTAACAATGTGCGGGCACGATGGTAATGGGCTTTACTGCTGCCCTCTGCAATGGATAACCACTGCGCCACTTCGCTGTGGCTATACCCTTCCACCGCGACCAAAACAAAAACCGCTCGGGCTTGCGCGGGTAACTGCGCGATTAACCGATCCAAGGTATGTTGCAATGCATAATCGCCATCTTGCCCCCCCTTTTCGGCATCCACTAGCTGCGCTAGGGCATCATGCCCACCGTCATCATCCGCGGTTGCGGTGGTTAACGGCACAACAGCGCCTAAACTCGGCGCTAACCGACGAAAGTGATCAATCGCAGCACCGGTCGCAATACGATGTACCCATGTCGAAAACTGACAGTCGCCACGAAACTGTGGTAACTGCTGCCACATGCGTAAAAACGCATCTTGCAATGCATCTTCCGCATGACTGTTATCGGGTAACATGCGCCGACACAGCGCATAGACACGGCCCTTATGCTGTTGATAAAGCTGCATAAACGCTGCATGATTGCCCTGCTGCGCCGCTTTTATTAACGCAGCTGTTGCATCGGGGGCAGCCATCGACGCCGCCATGTGCCCCGCTTTGCTGCGAAAAAATTCTAACAACGCCATCCCACAATCCTTGATCTAAGTTCATCGTGAATATCTCGGCGACTCGCCAGACCAACACGCGAACCATCGTTTATTGCTTCTGATATAGGGTTAGTCGCAGACATCCCACAAAACGTTTAGTTCGTCTGGAAAAAAATGAAAAAAAGTGAGAAATAAAATAAGAGTTCAGATTAAATTTATATAAAACAAGAAGATACTTGAAGATAACGGCTAAACCAAAAGCAAATAAAAGTGGCTTATTGCCGCAAATAGCATGCTTGACATCTAAATCAGCGTTTTTAAGTGTAAAAAAAACCGGATCCAAGATCCGGTTCTTCAATAGCGCACTAGCAGGAGCTGCGTAAGTAGCAGCACAGCGACAATAACAATTGTTTATGTCAGTTTATGGCAAAAACAATGACAATTGTCTGACAGGGCATGCTGCCAAGCTCAGCTCGCATCTCAAATCGCTATCGGTGCCTTAATGGCAGGATGACACTGATAATTTTGCAGCGAAAAATCACTGTAGTTAAACGCAAAAATATCTTTAACATCAGGGTTTAACTGCATGTGTGGCAACGGATAAGCGCTGCGACTTAGTTGCAGTTCCACTTGTTCTAGATGATTGAGGTAGATGTGTGCATCACCCAAGGTATGAATAAACTCGCCGGGTTGTAAATCACACACTTGTGCCACCATCATGGTTAATAACGCATAACTGGCTATGTTAAAAGGCACACCCAAAAACACATCCCCACTGCGCTGATACAGTTGGCACGATAACCGGCCATCGATCACATAAAATTGAAACATGGTGTGGCACGGTGGCAGGGCTTGTTTACCGATGGCGGCATTATCGCGGGGTGAAAGACCTGCCACTGGCAATACCGCAGGATTCCACGCACTGACGATTAACCGGCGCGAATCAGGATTAGTTTTTATATCATGGATCAGTTGACTGATTTGGTCGATGACTTGACCGTCATGACTTAACCAACTGCGCCACTGTGCGCCATACACAGGACCAAGTTCACCTTCATCCGTGGCCCATTCATCCCAAATGCTAACTCCAGCCGCTTGCAGCGATGCAATATTTGTTTCGCCATGCAAGAACCAAAGCAGCTCATGAATGATGGATTTTACGTGGCACTTTTTGGTGGTGACCAACGGAAATCCGTGTTGCAAATCAAAGCGCATTTGGTAACCAAAAACACTGATGGTACCGGTACCCGTGCGATCGGATTTACGATGGCCGTGCGCCAAAATATGCTTCAACAATTCATGATACTGCTGCATTCACACTGCTCCGTCTAACCTTGGGTGCTGATATTGCTGATATTAAAATACGGCACTAACGACGTTATGCCCGTTTACTGACCGTGACACGAGGATGCGGTTCTTGCCGGCGATACCCCCACACGATCAGCGCCAATCCCGTCAGGATCATCGGCATACAGAGCCACTGCCCCATCGTCATCCCTAAAGACAAGATGCCAAGATGGGCATCCGGCTCACGCACGAATTCCACGCCAAAACGGAAGACTCCATAACCTAGCAAAAATAAACCAGCTACATTCCCCGCCGGCGGTCGTTGCCGCCGGTACATCACCAGCAATACAAACAACACTAAGCCTTCTAACACAAATTCATACAATTGCGATGGATGCCGAGGTAAAGGCCCCGCATTCGGGAAAACCATTCCCCATGGCACATCTGTGGTGCGGCCCCAAAGCTCTGCATTGATAAAATTACCAAGCCGACCTGCGGCTAAGCCAAGCGGGATTAACATCACCACAAAATCACCCAGCGCAAGGTAGTGCCGCTGCTGTTTCACCGCAATATACAGCATGGCAGTTAACACCCCAAGCACACCGCCATGGAACGACATACCGCCCTGCCAGGTTTTAAACAGATAACTAGGGTCAGCCAAAAACGCATCAAAATTATAAAACAGCACATAGCCAATGCGTCCGCCCAAGACCACCCCGAGCATGCCAGCAAATAACAAATCGTCGACCTGTTCTGCCGTCCAGCCTGAGTTTGGCTGCTTTGCCATCCGACCGGCTAACCAATACGCCAAGGCAAACGCGATCACATACATCAAGCCATACCAGTGGATCGCCAAAGGCCCAATACCAAAGAATGGGCCTATGCTGACAATCACCGGATCAATAGCGGGAAACTCTAGCGCTGTGTTCATAAAAATCCTTGTTGTTCTCGTTGCTTTTGTTGTTTTCTAGCTCAACATCATGCGAGCACTGACGAGCCATAAAAATAAGCCAAAGACACGTTTAATGGTCATGACCGGCAAGCGGCTGGTTAACGCCGCACCAACCGGCGCCATCCATACCGACGTCAACACAATACCAAGCACGGCTGGTACATAAATAAACCCTAAAAAACCATCCTGTACCGCATATAACGCCCAGCCACTATGCACGTAACCAATGCTGCCAGCCATGGCAATAAGTAAACCCGACGTGGCGGCCGTACCAATAGCGCGGCGCATATCCACCGACAACAGGTTTAGAAGTGGCACAAATAAAGCGCCACCACCTATGCCCAGTAAGCTCGCCACGCCGCCCGGCGCTGTTGACAATAACAATAAATAACGACGTGCAGGCAAGCTAAATATGCCGACAGGCGCCGTGGTCAGCAACATATTTAACCCGATCAAGAAAACGGCTACCGCAAAAAACTTTTTCAGCCACCAAGGGTCGATCAGTGCCGCAATCGATGAGAACAATAAAGCGCCGACACCCGCGCCCGCCATCACCGCCACGGCAGTACGCCACTGGATATTGCCCAGCCGATGATGTGCTGTCACGGAAGATAGCGAGGTGATAATCACAGAGCCCAGCGAGGTTGCCACCGCGACAATCATGATATGAGGTTCTGAGACAATCTGAAACCACGGTAATAAAATGACCAGCATCGGCACTATGACCAAGCCGCCGCCAATGCCCAATAGGCCTGCCATCAGCCCTGCGACTGCGCCTAACACACTACAGATCAGCACAAATTCTAGTGACATAACGCACGCCTTAGATAAAAACGGCGCTATTGTACGCAGCTGCGTGGTTAATGTCGATGAATCCTATCGCGGCTTATTATGTGACTGAACTAGACTGCACCTTCTGCACAACACCGTTAGGCAATATCACCGAAAATTAGCTTAGTGAACGTGGGGTTACCAGCGCCTGTTGTACCAAAGACTTAAATGATTTCTAACCCAAAACAAGTGATAAGCTATTTCGATGTGCCTGACATTCAGGTTCTGCTGTATTTAGGCCCGTAGCTGATTGAGCAGATGTTTTTGGTCTAAAAAGCGCTGCACTTGCTGACGAACATGCTTGGGTGAGGCACAGGCCAAAATTTCAGGTAGTAATAAACGTAATTCACTGACATCAATGCGCCGGATCAACCATTTAATCTTCGCCAAATTGCGTTGGTTCATACTAAAACGTTGATAGCCCATCGCCGCCAAAATCACCACACCCAGCGGATCGGCCGCCACTTCGCCACAGATGCTAATTGGCAACTGTAGTCCCTGTGATTGCTGAGCAATCTGATAAAGCGCACGCAGCACCGATGGATGCAGGGCGTCATACAAATTACCAACCCGAGGATTATTACGATCGACGGCCAGCAAATATTGCGTTAAATCGTTGGTCCCAATTGAGCAAAAATCCACTTTTTGCGCCAATTCCGGTAATTGGAACATGATTGATGGCACTTCAATCATCACGCCAACTTTAGGTTTAGGCACTATGCCTTCGGCGTTAAATTCATCATCAACCTCGAACCATGCTTGACGGATCAAGCGCATGGATTCATCCACTTCCGACAAATCAGAGATCATCGGTAATAAAATATGCAAGTTGTCACAGCCAATGTTGGCTTTAAGCATGGCACGGATTTGTACCAAGAAAATTTCGGGATGATCCAGTGTTAACCGGATGCCCCGCCAGCCCAAAAATGGATTCTCTTCAGCGATCGGGAAATATGGTAAGGGTTTGTCACCGCCAACATCCAAGGTGCGCATAATAACGGGTTTCTGCGGATAGGCAGATAACACTTTGCGGTATAACTCAATTTGCTCGAGCTCACTGGGGAAACGACTGCGCATAATAAACGGAAATTCAGTACGATACAGGCCAACACCATCGGTGCTGTCGGCATGCAGAAATTCTGATTCTATCGATAGTCCTGAATTCACCATCAGTTCAAACGGAACCGTACAAAGACTTTGACAAGGCAAATGCATCTCGGATTGATAACGCGCATTAAGTTCAGCGTCTTTATTCATCAACTGGCGATATTCTTGGCAGATCGCCTCTGCGGGCGACACCAACACTTGACCTTGATGACCATCCACCACTAATGCCTGACCTTGCCACTGCAACAAGGGCAAACCATCCACCCCCATCACGGCCGGAATACCAAGCGCTCGCGCCATAATCGCCGCATGCGAATTGACCGAGCCTTTAAGCGACACAATAGCCACCAGCTGAGCGCGTGGGATTTCAGCTAACATCGAGGCGGTGACATTATCCGCCACCAACACCACATCCGCCGGTAACTTGTACTGCCGCTGTTCACTATCCAGTAGATGATTCAACACCCGCTGCCCTAAATCACGAATATCAGTGCCACGCTCACGTAAATAGGCATCATCCATATCGTCAAATTGCCGAGCGAAACGTTCGACAACGCGTTTGAGTGCACTCTTTGCACACCAGCCTTCGTGGATCTGCTGCTCAATTTCTCTGCCCAAACTCGCGGCATCCAGCAACTGATGATAAACATCGAAAATAGCTAACGCATCGGCCGGTAAATGCCCATCCATCCGTTGTGACAATCGATTAAATTCGGCTTTGGTCATCTTAACGGCACGATAAAATGCGGCTAATTCGCGCTCAGGATCGTCGCTTTGCCGCATAGAGACGGCATCAAAGTCTGCCACGGGCTCGAGTACCACACCTTCACCAATAGCGATGCCTGGCGAGCCAATCAAGCCCTGCAATTGACCGACGTGACTTTGCTGTGGTCGCGCCACTTGCTGACGCATTTCGGCATTGACCAGTACCGATGCCAGTTGTACGCCCAGAGTGACTAAAAATGACTCTTCATCTTCATTAAAAACCCGCGACGCCGCTTGCTGGATCGTCAATACACCAAGCACTTTACGGTGATGAATAATGGGGCAGCCCAAAAATGCAGAAAAACAATCTTCACTAACTTCAGGGGTAACTTTAAAGCGGGGATGCAGGTGCGCTTGTGCCAAATTAATCGGCTCTTCACGCTGCCCCACCCAACCAATTAAACCTTCAGAAAAACCAATGGCAACATTACCAACCGCATCAGGGTTTAAGCCATCGGTGGCCATCAACATAAAATGTTGCTGGGTATAATCAGCAAGGTAGACCGAACAACACTCGGTCTTTAACGCGGCTTTGACATTAGAGACTAAGCCGGACAGCGCTTTTGCTAAACTGGGTTCCTGTGCCACATCCTGCACAATACGCCTTAACTGTCCGAGCATAGCCTTCCTCTTTTGCCGGCCAGTACCTTGACCGGATTATCGTCTGCGGGTTTCTTTTTTTACAAATGGTAACGCGATAGGCGCAAATTCTTTCATGACCTTGCGATAGACCTCACGTTTAAATGCCACCACCTGCCGCACCGGATACCAATAACTGACCCAGCGCCAGTCATCAAATTCCGGATGTGCGGTTTTTAGCAAATTTACGTCTTCGTCTTTGCAAGTTAAGCGCAGTAAAAACCATTTTTGCTTCTGGCCGATACAAACGGGGTTCGAATCCCGCCGGATCAGACGTTTGGGTAATTTGTAGCGTAGCCAATGTTTGGTGCTACCAATAATTTCCACATCTGCCGCCGTTAAGCCAACCTCTTCATGCAACTCACGAAACATAGCTTGTTCAGGTGTTTCCCCGTCATCTATGCCACCCTGTGGGTATTGCCATGAGTGCTGGCCGTAACGTCGCGCCCAGAACACTTGTCCTTGGTGATTACAAATCACGATACCGACGTTGGCTCGAAAGCCTTCAGCGTCGATCACACTAACCTCAAACCTGTTACATCAGTAATAAATGGATTCTTTCACAAAGTGCCGTGCGCAGCAAACGGTATTTTACCCACATACTCACCAGAGTTATCCACAGTTCAACAAACATACAGCATGGTCATGTGCACTTCTACACAGGCTCTGTGCATATCTCTGTAGATATCACCAGTTTTATCCCTGAATAACTTGTTTCATGTGATTTTTCGCGCCGCATAATAAATTAATTAAACCAATTAAATCATAACGTTAGATTAGATTAACTGTATAAAAACAGCAAAAATATCTGTGCATAACTTCAACTGACTACATTTTAGGCAGCTTTTTGTGTGAAAAAATGATAGCTGCGACGGTCGGTAAAACATGCCCCTAATGAACGACCTCACTCAGGGTCGATGTACCACGGGTTACACCTACACCGCAGTTCTGCAATCATCCTGGGGCTTTATCGACGGTTATGCGCGAGTAGCGGAATTATGCCCTGCTGGCGGCTTTGTTGGTTTTAATATCATTTAGCAAAGCTTTCGCCTTTAGGGCGAGTTACTTATTTTATGAATGGCGTAGCCATTCACCCTTCGGGCCGACTGCGCCGTTCAATCGGGCAAGCCCGATTGTGCGTTGCCAAAATAAGTAACCAACAAAAGGCGACCCCATGCCGCTCGACAGCGCTTGCGCTGAACAGCTTTAGCTGGTCCGAAGGATAGGGCGCAGCCCGTATAAAGCCCACTGAAAAATGCTGATGTGAGGCGCCGGCGGAACTCGCGGGCTGCTACCGTCAGCCCGCTCAAACACCCGCCGTCTTAAAACCTCAAATCACCATTTTTCAACGGCTCGCGTCAACGGGGATACAAAAACAAAAGCGCAGTGCGGTATGTTTACCCACCATGTCATCGAAATTTTTATTATTTGAATCAGTCTCTACGCTCTTTAAATCCCGGTTGGAGCGAGCCGTTGAAAATTCCTAGTTTGAGGTTTTAAGCTGGGGAGTGTTTGAGTGCGGCGACGGTAGCGCCGCGCGAGTTGCCCCAGCGCCTCAAACTAGGAATTTTCAGCGGGCTTTATACGGGCTGCGCCCTATCCTTCGGACCAGCTAAAGCTGTTCAGCGCAAGCGCTGTCGAGCGGCATGGGGTCGCCTTTTCTTTGGTATCTTTCTTTTGGCGAAGCACAATCGGGCTTGCCCGATTGAACGGCGCAGCCGGCCCGAAGGGTGAATGGCTACGCCATTCATAAAAGAAAGATACTCGCCCGCAAGGGCGAAAGCTTTGCTAGGCGGTGCAGCCGCTAAATTAAAAAATAAGATTAAATAACCAAACAAACACTAAGGCAAAAATGATATTTGAACAAAGCCGTCAGCAGGACCAAATACGTGAAAGCATTCCGCAGGATATGTCCGCGCCTGGCACATATACGACTTTCAGATAGGATTGCGTTCTATGATTCGAATCTGACAAATCAAGTTAAGACCTACTCACGTATAGCTAGCGCGGCATCATAGCGTAACCACGCATTATTGCGGTGGTGGCGCCGCCACTGAAATCAATCGTGTTTGTGCCGGAAACTGTAACCATAGATATGGCTCGGTAGGCAGCGCGGCAGCTACGGCTGGATTTTCCAGCTGAAATACCAAGGATGATTGATATTGTTGCAGCGGGAACACCGCGGCTGTCGCGGCATGCTGCTGCCACAATTGCGCTAACTCACCGCGCTGCGCTAAGCGTTGTAACGCGAGCGTGAGGCGAAGCTGCCAATGTGTATGCTCTGGTCGCACAAAAAAGTAGGTCGCGTAGGGATATTGCAGTAAAACTTTGGTTTCAAATCGCAGATCAGGGTACAACAACTGCAACGCGCGAACTTCGGCATACCCCTCAAAGATGCTGCGTGGAAAATAATCACAGCGGCCATCACGCAGCGCTTGGATCAAGACGTCATAACGGTCGGCTGTCCAAACTTTTAAACCGGCCGCCCGTAATACTTGGGTATCTGGCCAATCCGAACCCTGACAGGCCGTTAAATGCTGTAACTGGCTAAACTGGGTTATTTGTTTGATGGCTTGCTGCCTTTGTGCCGCCACCAACATACCGCGCCAACCTAGCCCACCGCCAAGTAATGGTACTTTAATCGGTCGTAGTTGTTGCTCTAACCATATTGACGTACCCGCATGATGGATATCAGCACCGCCTTCTGACAATAACTGATAAGCAAAATCCTGACGGATCGGCGGTGGTAAATAGCGGATTTGGGTTGGGCCAAACATTTTGGCATCCTCCGCCAGTGCAGCTTCTAATATCGCCTGATAAATCGAATTTCCTGCTTCTAAATTTGATTGCTGCGAAAAAACACGGATTTGTTTGCCGCGGGCAAATGCTTGATGAGGTTTGGGCATCTGGCGATGACTGGCGATAGCGGCTTGGTTGGGCGCAAGCTGCGGACTGCTCGGCCCAACATCATTGACCGATAAATGACGAGCCTGCGCCGCACTCCCCAGAACCATACTGGACAAAACCATGCCACTTAAAACGGCGGCAAGGACAAGACCAAGAATGGACATTGCTCGAACAACAGCAGCGCACAATCCCAGGCTGTTAGCCGCCATGCCGCATAACCACCGCCGATGATCACAGGGTTTCAATCTGTTGCGTATATATCCGCAGCCATAGCGTTGTTGGCTCACTCAGGCTCCTTGGCTCACTCGATCCATGATGACGGGTTCTAGTGTTCGCAACACGTCTTTCGAAGTGGTGAGTATCGAACTCGGCATCTTATGCTACCAATCTATCTATTTAACGCATTTTGCCCTTACTTTACTTAGGCTTCGCGCCAATAAAACCCTGTAACAGAAACAGCATATGCACAGGCACTCTAAATTTCCAGTGCGCCCCACTGAATCAACACACTTATGCATGCTTTTAACCAAAGGCTATGTTTTCTGCTAAGCCTTTGTTTTATGATAAATACCGAAGTTACTTGATAAACATGGACCTCCTGCAATGAATCAACGTCGTTGGCAACAATTCGCGCCGCTTGCGCTTAGTATGATGATCCTCAGTGGCTGTAGCACCATCAGCGAAGAAGAGTGCAAAATTGGCGATTGGTACAGCATTGGTGTAAATGATGGCAAAGCCGGTAAAAATCACGATGCGTTTCGTAGTTACCAAAAAGAGTGTGCCGACGTAGGTGTCGTCCCCGACTTTAAAACTTATCAACAAGGCCATCAGCAAGGCCTCGTTTTTTATTGCGATTACGAGCATGGCATTGAACATGGTCGGTCTGGCGCATCCTACAACACCCTCTGTACAGGTAAATTAGAGCCGGAATTTCGCCGTGGCTACCAGCAAGGGCGTATTTGGTTCCAAGCCAAATCTCAGCTGGATGAGATAAAAAGTGCGTACGCCCAGGTGCAAAATAGCATCAGCAATTATCAACGTGAAATTGAGCGTAATAACCAGTTGATTGTGCAGGAACCTGACGCCAATCGTCGCGCGGCGCTGTTGTATCGCAATGAGAGTTTACGCCGTGATATCGAACGAATGAGCACTGATCTAGGTCGCCTTCAAATGCAATTGGGCGCGGCACAGCATGAATTTAACAAGGTTGATCGTTAAAACGTATGGGTAAAATGTTTGGTGGCACTACCGGTAAGTGCCACGACATTATTTACAGCAGGCACATCAAAGCGCCGACAACACAGATCACGCCGCCACTGCGTAATACGATATAACGCAGCGGCGGTGCCGCTAGTAACACGACCATACCAGTCTTTACCACTGAGTTGGTACAAATAGCCACCATTAAGGCTAAAGCGGCTAAACTCACTTGGCCTTGCCCAGCCAGTTGCATCATGGATAGCGCAATGGCATCCACATCCGTCGCCCCCGCCAAGGCCGCAATCAACAGCATCGCTTCGCTTGGAGCATGCAGCTTTGCCACATTGACAAGCAGTAGCACCACCGCAAAAAACAGCCCAAACTTAATGGCGGACCATAAACTAAAGGGATTGCTTAGAACCAGATGACCCGCTGTGGCGCTGCAGCGCTGACTTTGACGCCACCAATACCATGCCACAACCAATGTAACCACACCAAAGCTAAGCAACATCCACCACATGGACTTCAGCAGCGCGGGAGCCAATACAAATAACATCAAGGTCACACGCAGCACCATCACCAGCCATGCGATAAAAACCCCTGCTGCCAAGCGAGCGCTTTCAGAAGGATCCGGCCACTCATGACTTTGCTTGGCCAAACTCAGAGTGACCGCCGTAGACGACACTATTCCGCCGGTTAACGCCATGAGTAAGGTCCCTCGTTGTGGCCCTAATAACCGCATCGCCACATACCCAGACAAGGATAACGCCGATATTAAAATCACCAATAACCAAAGCTTGTAAGGATTGAGGGCTTGCCAAGGATCGATGGGGGTATTAGGTAGCAGCGGTAACACGATAAAACTGGCAATTAATAACTTGATCCCGGCATACAGATCATCCTCATCAATACGCGCAACCAAACCATGCAGAGGTTGTTCAAATGCCAGCACCGCCGAGGTGACAATCGCCAACATCACGGCCAGCTCGGCATAACCATACATCACGGCACCACCGAGTAAAAATACCGTGATCGCCGCCAGCTCACTGGTTAAACCTAAGGCATTGCCTTGTGCTTTATTTTCCAAGACATACGCCGTAATAATCACCAAGGCTACCGCCACCAAGCTCAGTGGAAATAACCAAAACACGGCAATTTGCTGACTGAGCCAAGCACTGACCGCCCCCATTTGTGCTAACAAAATAAAGGTGCGAATCCCGCTAAAACTAGCGCGTTGTGCCGAGGCTTTTTTCTTCTCGCGCTCCAGCCCGATCAGAGCGCCAATCAACAACGCAATGGAAAATTGCTGCAGTAACATCAAATCAAAAGCCATGATTGGCGATCCTTTCATATAGTGAACGCATAGGTTATACGCTCAGTGATGCGCTCAATTACAAGATTAACAAGGCGTCAGCAGCGTTTATCCTAGCCAATACAGGCTTAGTGCAACTTGATGTATCGCAATCAACATCGCAAAACCGCTTTTCAAAGTAAAGCTGCCGGTTATATAGCATGGGATGGGGGACCAAAATGAGTAACGTTTGACATGAAGGCATGCGCTCTGCGCATGTGAAATGCGCTGAGCGAAGCACCATGGTGGCAGGTTGGGCTTAATCAGTGTTTGATGCTGTCATCTGCGCATCAGCAATACTGGGACGAAACTGGATATCAATCGCCGTGGTGAAATTGGCCCATGACCGTTGGCTGTGACGAAGTTTGGTATCTGGCGTTAACTTCACCACTAAGGTATTGGAACCCAGCCAACTCATCGCAAACTGATTTTCTTGTGGTAACCGCGAGGAAATAAGGACGTCACCCGCCATATCATCGCGCAGGGTTGCCCCTACCGGTAAAATAACCATGTGCGTGGAAAACTCAGTTGAGTTACCACATTGACGTTCAAAAATAACAGCCTGCAGCGCATCATTGGGCGAGCGCACGCTTTGGTAGAATTTATTACCACAACTAGAAGCAGCCACATCAGGAAATACCAGTACGGCCATCGCAATCACTGCGGCAAAACTACTACAAACGAACAAGCACCAATGGATACAGCGCTGTAGAATGGCCATGACGTCCCCAAATATGAGTTGTTATATTTTTATTTGTTATAAAGCTGATAAACACAGCCAATTCATGTTAACGATATTTACCTATAATGAGAAGCCTAAACTCATGCAGTA
>JACCDR010005686.1_pt1 | contig 14815 bp, 12 predicted proteins | sample 7446431 | NCBI WGS metagenome assembly JACCDR01 (sample SAMN15323443, study PRJNA562643) | freshwater metagenome | isolation source: river surface water | place: USA:Blue River Watershed | collected 2017-08-17 | reverse complement strand
TGCTTTTTTCCTGGTGAATCCTGCTCGCTTGCTGTAGGCCCCGACAGTGCTTCGGCCCAGCTTCACCCCACAACCACGCTGGATGGCCAATGACAGGTCTGCCATGGTAGTGAATGGGTGCTGTTGCAAGTGTGCTCTGATGAACTCTTGAACCCGAGTGAATGCTGACTTGCGGAAACGTTTGGCGTGGTCATGTCCTCCAGATTTCACCCAGCGCTGTAGCGAGGATTTGCTGACTCCGTACAATGCACTGACTCTTCGTAAACTCCTGTCAAAATGACTGTAGTGCACTACTGCGCGGTATCTAATCTCACGACTGATCATCTTGTTGCAATGGTGTCCCACAATTAAATGTCACCGCTGTATGTCAAACTGGATGCATGGGATCGGGTGCGCGAGCCAGGCCAGAAAAAGGTCGACGTGCCGCAGCTCCCACGTGTACCAGAAGCTGATGAGGGTGGGCGCGAAGTCGTCGTCAGGCACCGGTCGCATGAACGTCAGTACGGTGTCCACATCCACGTCCGCGTTATCGTGTATGTCGTCCCCGTGTTGGGTGACCGTAATGATGTTGTCGCGATGCTTCCCGATACTGATACGACACTCCACTGGCGTGGTCCTGTGCTTGGCCCAGGGGTCGTCGACCGCCAACATTATTATTGTGTCCTGCGCTCGGATAGTCGTGTGGTACCCGTGGTGCGGAAGCTTGGTCGCGCCCATCCAGCCCTTGAACTTGCAGATCAGCTCCCAGCGAGGAGCTTGGTCAGGTGCCTTTTGGAGGTTGCTCGCGCCAACGCCGTCCACGATGACGCGGCGCAGCGCGCGCAGTTCGCACAGGCTCTGCGCGACCTCATGAGTCAGGCCCACGATATCCAGCTCCACCAGGTTGGCCCACTTGTCTGACATGAGCAGCGTCGGCGGATGGAATATCCGCTTGGCCCAGAGGATATGGGACAGCTCCATGCTCACGCAGCCGTGCGCACCGCCGCGTCGCAGCTCGATGAGCTGAGAAGAGGTGGTGTCGAAACCGACATACATGTGGTATCGCGCCATGCAAAACCATGGCTGGTGCAGGATGTCCGGTAGGGGCAGCTTGGTAAAGCCCACTAGGACCTTGGCGGGCCTTCCATGCTGGCCTTTCATGGATCCGATGGATCCGATGAAAGCGTCGCGGCACACGCGGCGGAATGTGTGCGGCGCCGCGGCGCCCAGTGCCATGATGACGGGAGCGGGGAGGTCCATGTTTGTGGGAGCCACCTGACCTGCATCGCAGACCGGATTGGGAAGGAGGGTGGGGTCGAGGGTGCAAAGGTGCGAGGGTGCGAAGGTGCGAAGCTGGTGCGAGGGTGCACACACAGGCAGGCATGCAGGCGCCCTCGTGTCCATACAACTGTGACACCACACCTGGTGTGTGCGAAGTGGTCGCTGGGAGTTGCGAGAGGGGTGCGAGGGGGTTGCGAGGGGGGAGTCAAGTGTCCCCTGATCTGGCTTCGCGAAGCTCCAGAAGAGCACTGCTGGCTCCCGACTGCCCTCCACCAAATTCACTCACCACTGGCACTGTGTGGTGCTGTGTGTTCTGAGAGGGTCGCGAGTAGGGGATTAAATACATACAGTGGAGCTGAAGCTGAACCCTGAAACCACCCGCAAACCCTGACTGCGTCAGCGTTGTCATCACGGCTGTGAGACGATGCGTTGCAGGCATGCGTGCATGCGTGCATCCGTGCATCTGTGCATCCGTGTGTAAAACAAGTCAGTGAACAAGTCAGTGCACAAGTCAGTGGGCGCTGGGACGCGCTGCATGCGGTTGAGACTGATTCCAGTGTGCCGTTCCAAAAACGGCCCCCTGCGTTCCCACGCCTCCTGATCTGAGGCTGCATTCCTGCTCGCAGTTCCAAGTCGTTCCAAGTCGTCCCAAGTCGTTACAAGTCGTCCCAAGTCGTCCCAAGTCGTTGGGGCGTACTTTGTGCGGCTCAGACTGACTCCAGTGTGCCGTTCAACAAAAGGGGAGGGGGTTCCATCCCACTGCATCCCACAGCAAAGGCGCTTCCAAAAGAGCGCAAGCAAAGGAGTGCGAGGCACGACCGTTGCCCCCCCAGATCAGTAGTACACAGTTTTCACGCGCGGCTCACTGCCCAGGTGGAAGTGCCGCAGGTAATTGCCACTGCCAGTCGCAAACAAGATGTCATCGTCATCGTCATCGCTGTCGCCCCATATGACTGGTCTCAGCTGCATCTGGTGCTGCCCAGGCACGACCTCATGTGGCACGCGCAGGGTGTACTTGCTGGTGTTCCTGTCATGGGTGAAGTCTCCGGGGACATGGGCTCTGTCTGATGCCAGCTCCTCGACCACAAGACGCACTTTCGTCTTGCGCACGACGCGCACGAAAGTGACCTTGTAATCGTCGTCGGACCAGAGCACATCACCAACGCGGACCGCGGCCATTACTGAGGCAGCATCCATGGCCACCTGACCTGCATCGCAGACCGGATTGGGAAGGCACTTCGAGCTGAAGCACAGGGTGGCAAGTGGCAAGGGCGATGCTGGCTAGGGAGTGCGAGGGTGCAAAGGTGCGAAGGTGCGAAGGTGCGAAGGTGCGAAGCTGGTGCGAGGGTGCACACACAGGCATGCGTGACACATGGTGTGCTGGTGTGTGCGAAGTGGTCGCTCGCTAACCCGCGAGAGGGGCGCGAGGGGGCGCGAAGTGTCCCCTGATCTGGCTTCGCGAAGCTCCAGGAGCGCACTGCTGGCTCTCGACTGCCCTCCACCAAACTCACTCACACTCACCACTGGCAAAAGTCGAAGTCGCCTGGAGTTGTAGAATATGTGTGGGCAGCCAGAGGTCGGCAGCTTAAATACACATACAGTACGATGCCCTGGAGCTGAACCCTTAAACCCTGAAACCACCCGCGAACCCTCACAGCGCTCACAGCGCTCACAGCGCTCACAGCGTCAGGATGGCTGGCTAGCAGGATGGCTGTTGCGCCTCCTGGAGCTCGTGCACGAGCTGGGGGCTCAGCGCCCACCGCTGCTTGCCCCACACGTCCCGCCGGCGCTGGCTCGTCATGACAAACCACAGGATGAGGGCCAGCACGTACAGCACGCCCAGGCCCACGGCCCCCCACATCGCCACCTGCGCGGGCAGGCGCTGCGTGCGTGCCATCGCGAGCAGGAGCAGCGCGAGCAGGCTCGTGTACAGGGTGATGATGATCAGGCCCGTGCGCTCCCGCTCCCGTTGCGCGATGAACGTGGCCTCCAGCTCGCGCTGCTGCAGGATGTAGATGTCCCGGCGTGCCACGGAGCTCAGCTTCTCGAGCCGCGCCTTCTCCACCTTGGCCCGCTCCACGATGTACCGATTGGCGTTGTGGCTCTCGTTCATCTGCGCGAGGAGGTCGGTGTTCTGGTGGTACTCGGTGTTCGCGTTTGTCCACGCCTGCGCTCCATAGTCGGTCGTGTCGTCTGCGGTGCCCAGGCTCGGGTCCAGGATCGCGTTCTCAAAGGTCAGGTTGTCCTGGGCGGACGGAAAGATGTTGGCCATCTCAGGTGCAGGGCCTTCTCGGGTGCAGGGTGCAGGGCCTCCTCCGTGTGCGTACTGCCAGCTGGGCAGAAAAAAGGGCGGGTGCGGTCGCATCGTGTCCCCGTGTCCCCCCATCCATCTTTTTGGGGGGGGCTCAATATAGCGAATGCGACACACGGCGCGCCATGGCCGCGTCCCCTCCAACGACTGCGTTCAGCGTCCTGTACGGTGTGCGCCCCGCGGGACCTCCTCCGCCCCCCGCGGATGATGCGGCGGTGTCCAGTGCCATGGCCGTTGCCGCAAAGGATCACGCGGACGACCTGCTCTTCTTGAACCTGCACCGAGACTTGCTGCAGCCTGGCGTGGCGGATCGTTCCGTGGCCCTGCTGGCCGGTGCGCGCGCGGTGTGGGAGGGGACGCCCCTGCCCCTCAAGGTGGTGGCTGTGCTCCTGAGCCTGCTGGGCTTCTTCATCGTCGCGCCCTTTGTGTGCATCGCCATCTACCGCATGATGCAGTCGCGCGTCGCGCTGACCAAGTGCCTGCTGCTGCTGCTGCTGGGCGGCCTGGTCCTCATCGGCACCGTTTTTGTGGCACCGTAGAACGTCAGGTTCTCATCAACAGTGCCGCGTCCAGTACTCTTGCAGGTCAGAGGATACACCCGTGTGACCTTAAAATGGAAACTCCGCAGTGGAGTGAATGGTCTGGTCACAGGCAGTTCTCACAAGCGGGGGGAACCCCACGTTTGCTTGCTGCCGCCAAGAACACACCATCGTCCCGAGGACGAGTCCTCTCTGGGAAGGGAAGGGAAGGGTTAGGGTTAGGGGTTTCTTTTTTGGGTTTATCTTCTCAGCCCAGTCTGATCATTTTCCACACAGCAGTAAGGGACCATACCATACACGTAATCTTCACAGCAGCACACAGATGGGTCGTACGCCAGAGGCGACGTTGTGCGCGCCTCAACGGCACCTCGCCAGCGCCAGACGGGTGACGGGCACCTGCCTGACGCCACCCGAGGTCCTGGCCGTGGCGAACAGCCTGAGCAGCGGCAGTGGCAGCATGGCCGGCCCGAGCCCTGCGAAGCCTCCGAGCCCTGCCCAGTGGGGGCCTGCCGAGGTGCGCCTGGCGCGGCAGCTGGTCGCGCGCCTGCGGGACGCGCTGGGCACCCGCCCCGGCCAGGAGCACGAGTGGCTGGGCCCCGTGCGGCGGCGCGACCCCGCGCTGGGCGCCCACCTGGAGCGTCAGGCCTTCCGCCCCAAGCGGCCCGCGTCCTGGCGCGCGCGCCCGCGCATGTGGCTCACCGAGCTGGACATCGCGGCGGTCATGCGCCAGTACGAGGGCCTGCACGGCTTCCACTTTGTGGGCGTGTTCCCCCGCGACTTCGCAAAGCGCCTGCCCGGCGGCGCGTGCGTTTCGCGCTCCATGTGCGCGTTGAACGTGCCCGCGCTGCTGGCCAAGGGCACGCGCCGCCTCGGATTCGTGGTCAACATGGACGACCACACGCAGCGGGGCTCGCACTGGGCCGCCTGCTACGTGGGCCTGCAGCCGCGCGCCCCTGCGCGGTTTGGCGTGTGGTACTACGACTCCGTCGCGCAGCCGCCGCCCGCGGAGGTCACGGCGTTCATGCAGCGCATGCGCGCAGAAGTGCTGCAGGCGTTTGGCCCCCGCGTGGGCGCCCGCTTTGTGTGCGAACACAATACGGTGCAGCGCCAGTTCCAGGACACCGAGTGCGGGATCTACGCGTGCCTCTTCTTGGTCGCGTGCATCACCACGCGCCGGTCCTTCTCTGACATCTGCCAGACGGTCATGCAGCGAGACGAGCGGGTCGCGAGCCTGCGGCACGTCTTCTTCCGAGGCGGGTAGGGGGGGGGGCGTAGGTGAGGGAGGCGGATGGGCGGATGGGTTTAAGGGCGGGTGGCACAATAGCAGGAGTGATTGTCTGGGTGGAGGGTAAGAAGACGGGCTGTGTGACACCCGCACCGCACCGCACCCCCGCGTGCAAGCCGGGCCAACCCGCCCACCATGCGCATCGACAAGTCAACCTTCCAGGCGGTGGTCGCGATGTTTGCGGACCACCGCCCGGGGCTGGACGAGGTGGAGGCCGTGCTCATGGATGCGAGCACCGACATCTCGCGCGCAACTGCGCTGCGCGTGCTCGACACGTACACCTCGCGAGTGGGGCGCGCACGTGTCCAGCTGGCGACAACGCTGGATGTGCAGATGGACGCTGCAGGGAACAGCGCTGGGGCGGGGGGGGCGGGGGGGGCAGGCGCGGGCCTCGGTGGAGGCGTCGTGCGCGTGACCATCACCGGCGAGCCCGCGATCCGGGCAGCGCTGGACGAGGGGCGCTGGAACCACGGTTGGGCAGGCACGGCAGCAGCAGCAGACAACAAGGCAGCAGCAGCAGACAACAAGGCGGCAGCAGCAGACAAGGCGGGCAAGAGCCGAGGCCGCAGCACCCAGGCCGCGGAGCAGCCGCATCCGCCACCGATTGTGATGCGCAAGGCCCGGCGTCGGCCTGGCGCCGTGCTGGCAGAGTACCGTATGCGGGTCAACATGAAGGAGGAGGCGCCCATGCCCCACCCCGAGGCGGTGCTCACGAACCTGCCCTCCGCGCCGGGCAAGACGTTCCGCCTCAAGCGCCGCTTCTCGTTCCCCCTGGACGAGGACGGCACGTTCCGCCTGGACGTCACAGCGGTGCGCCAGGCGTCCACGGGCGCGGACACCCCCACCTACGCGGAGCTGATGGCGCGGCGTGAGACGTACGAGCTTGAGATCGAGCACGTGCCGCGCAGCACCCCGGCGCAGACGCCCAGCGCCCCGGCGCAGACGCCCGCCATCCTGGCGCGCGGCCTGCTCTCGCACTTCAACGTGCTGCTGAAGGCCGTGGACGACACGGACGTCGTGCTGGGGCGGTCCGAGAAACAGGCCGTGCTCAGCGAGCTCGCGGCCCTGGTGGAGGGCGCCGGGGCCCCGCTGCCCGCGGAGGGCGGCGGCAGCGGCGCGTTCGCGCGGGGGCGGCGCGAGGGCGGCCCGCGCCTGTCCATCATGCCCAAGCCCGCCACGCTCAGCATGGCGCACCTGCTGCCCCCCGATCAGGTGCCATCCGATGTGCGCAGCGTTCGCAGCGAGTACACCATCACGGACAAGGCCGACGGGGAGCGCCGGCTGCTGCTGGTCGGCCGCGACGGGCGGGGGTACACGATCGACATGGCCATGAACGTGCGGGTCCTGAACCTGCCCCTCAGCGCCGCCGCGGTGCCTGCGGCGCTGCGCGGGGGCACGCTCCTCGACGGCGAGTACCTCCCTCGCACCAAGGCGGACGGCGCCCACGAGGGCGGCAGCATGTACGCGGCGTTTGACGCGTACTTTGTGGGGGGCCGCGACGTGCGGTCGCTGCCCCTCATGCTGCCCCCCGGCACCCAGGCTGCGAGCAAGGCCGCCGCCAGCGAGGGCCCGAGCGCGCGCGCGCTCCACGCGCGCGACCGCCTGAGCGCAATGGGCGCGGCCGTCCACGCGCTGCAGCCGCCCCCTCGCGGCCAGGCGCAGCCCGCGGCGGCCGCGGTCGTGGCGAAGACGTTCCTGTACGTGGGGGGCGGCGATGACCTGTTCCGTCAGTGCAAGCGCATGCTCGCCACGCGGGACGCGGGGGGCCTGCCGTACGAGGTGGACGGCCTGATCTTCACGCCGGCCGCCCTGGCCGTGGCTGCGACGGTGCCAGGCGCGCCCGCGCCGCGCCGCACGGGCGTGTCGTGGCGCCTGGCCCTCAAGTGGAAGCCGCCCAGCCAGAACACCATCGACTTTCTGGTGCGCCTGCGCGGGCCGGACGAGCTGGCGGTGACCGCCGAGGGCGGCATCCACCGCGTGGCGGAGCTGCTGGTGGGCCAGGAGGCCGCGCGCCCCCTCACGGCCATGGTGTGGCTGACGGGCGCGGCGGCCGAGGTCGCGCGCGCGCCCCGCACCTACCAGGCCGTGCCCTTCACAGCGCCCGGGCGCCCGCAGTGCCTGGACGCCCCCGCCGCGCTGGACCCCGGCGTGCCGCTGAGCCTCGCGCACCTGCCCCAGACGGAGGCGGGGCGCGTGGTGTGCCTGAGCGGGCAGGACGTGGTGGACGATACCGTGGTGGAGTTTGCGTTCGACGCCACGCCGCCCTGCACGCGCCCCATCGCGCGGCGCTGGGTCCCGCTGCGCGTGCGGGAGGACAAGACGGAGCAGTACCTGCGCGGGCGCGAGGTGACGGCCAACAGCATGATGAGCGCGCGGGGGGTGTGGAGCACCATCGTGGACCCCGTCACGGAGGACGTGCTGTGCGGGCGCGTGGCGCCCTCGCTGCGGGCGCATGAGGGGGGCGCGTCCGAGGGCGAGGGCGAGGGCGAGGGCGAGGGCGCGGACGGCGGGCTGTACTACGCGCGGGAGGCGCGGCGCGACGATGACGAGGGGGGCGAGGGCGGCGGCGAGGCGGCCCGCATGCGCAACATGCGCGCGTTCCACAACTGGGTCAAGCGCGAGGTGCTGCTCATGCCGCTGGCGCGCGAGCATCACGCGACCTCGCTGCTGGACCTGGGCGTGGGCCGCGCGGGCGACCTGAACAAGTGGCTCGACATGGGCCTGACGCGGGTGATGGGCATCGACAAGTACGCGGCCAACCTGGTGGACCCCAAGCCCCAGCACAAGGCCGCGTACGTGCGCCTGCTCGCGGCGCAGCAGCGGTGGCACCACCAGCGCGAGCGCCGCCGGCCCTTCCCCCGCATTGTCTTCCTGCCCATGGACGCGACGCGGCCGCTGGACCGCAGCACGGTGGACGCCATGGACGACGCGCAGGGCGACCGCACGGTGGCGCGCATCCTCTGGAGCCTCGTGCCCCCCACGACCGTCACAGACGCTCGCCTGCGGGCCTACCACGGGTTCGCCAGCCAGCCCTTCGACGTCGTGGCCTGCATGTTCGCGATCCACTACTTTTTCGCGGACGACGCGACCTTGCGCACCTTTGCCCGCAACGTGGCGGGCAGCCTGCGCCAGGGCGGCATCTTTGTGGGCTGCTGCCTGGACGGCGGGCGGGTGCGGGCGCTGCTGCGCGGCCAGCCCCTGGGGGGGGCGGTCGAGGGGGGCTGCGACGAGCCCGGCGCCCGGTCATGCGCGTGGCGCATCACGCGGCAGTTTGAGGAGGAGGAGGAGGAGGAGGAGGAGGAGGAGGAGAAGGGGGAGGCAGAGGCAGGAGGGGCAGGTGCGATTGAGAAGGGCCAGGGCGCGCTGGGTCAGCGCATCGACGTGTTCATGGAGTCCATCGGGCAGACCCTGCCAGAATACCTGGTGGACTTCCCGGTGCTGGTGCGCGCGATGGAGGAGGTCGGCATGCGGCCCCTGCCTTCCGCCACCGCCACCGCGCTGGGCATGCCGAGCGGCCTGTCCACCGGCACCTTTGACACGTGCGCGCCGCGCTGGAAGCAGGCCACCGGGGAGGCCAAGGGCGCCCTGACCGACTACGAGCAGCAGTACAGCTTCCTCAACCGCTGGTTCGCGTTCCAGCGTGCTCCGAGCGCCGGCACCGCGGCCTGACCCACGCCGGCACCGCGGCCTGACCCACGCCGGCACCGCGGCCTGACCCACGCCGGCACCGCGGCCTGACCCACGCGCCTTTTTCCGCAGGGCCTTGAGTAGTGGAGGCCTGTCGGAGAGAGTCTGCTTGCTGCCCTGCCCTGCCCTGCCTTGCCTTGCCCTGCTTTGCCTTGCCCTGCCCCCGTGCTGTAAGTGATCTGGAGCGCGAACCACATGCACATGGCCAGCGCGAACGCAGCAGCATCAGCAGAGCGCGCATCCTCCATGCACACCTGGGCGGCCACCTTTGACAAATCGCGCATTGAGATTGTGGTGGCGCGGCACCACGAGCCCGCGCTGCCCTGGGTGACCGCCCTGGCAGAGCAGGGGTGGCCCGTGGTCGTCTATGACAAGGCGGATGCATGCGGGAGGGAGCTGCCGGACCCTGCCGCGGCGGGCCTGACGGTCGTGCGCTGCCCCAACGTGGGGCGCGAAGGCGAGACGTGGCTGCGGCACGTGCAAGAGCGGTACGATGCGCTGCCAGACGCGACGCTGTTCCTGCAAGGCTGCCCATACGACCATGCGCGCCTGAAGCGCGGCGACATCACTGCGCTGCTGTGGCGGGTGCAGGACGCGGTCCGCACATGGATCAAGCGCGGTGAGCCCGAGGGCGCGCACCCCTTCGCGACAGGCCCTCACACCGAGGGCCTGAACGACTGCTACGGCCTGCCCGTGGCAGACTACTACCTGGACATGTTCACCGATGGCCGCGCGTTGCCTCAGGACTGGACGTTCGCGGCGGGCGCGCAGTACCTGGTGCCCCGCGCCACCCTGCGGGCCCAGCCGCAGGCGTTCTATGAGACGTGGGCCGCGAAGGCCCGCGCCTGCAGTGCACACTCGTATCGGCAGTGCTCCCAGAGGGCGCCGGATAGCATCGACGCCTGGACGCTCGAGCGCCTGTGGCCCCACATCTGGCGCGCGCCGCGCGCCGTGCTCCCCCTGTACGCCTGATCGTCTAATAGTCCTCCTCTGTCAAGCCAGCACGGCGGCGCTCGCGACGCAGCGCATTGCGGCGTCGGCGTGCCAGCTCTGACCGCGCCACCTGCCCCTGCTGCGCCTGGTGGTTCAGGCGGATCAGGCTCTCCATGTCCACCAGGCGCGAGCGCAGCGCCACGCGCGCCGCCACGCCCACGCGCGCGACCTCTTGCAGGAACATCGCATCAAGATGCCTGGCGCTGGCCCGTGTGATCAGGGGGCTGGTGGATGACATGGACGACATTCTTGATTACACCGTTTGGCAGGGCAGGGCAGGGCACCGTGTGGGGAGACAACAACAGATGCATGACGCGCGTTCTTAAGTATATTTGAGACCAATGCATCAATGCATCAGATCAGGACAGGGCCATGGTCGTGGCCGCCTTGCGGGCACGGGCGCCGCCGCGTGCGCGGGGCGCCTTGGCGGGCGCTGACGCCGTGGGGCTCGCCGCCACCGTGGCGTCCATCAGGTCCGGGTCCAGGCCGACCGCGTCCACCAGCACGGCGGACGCCTCGTCGCCCATGCCCATGCCCATGCCCATGCCCATGCCCGCGCGGCGCGTGGGCAGGGGCGGCGGCGGCGGCCCGGGCGGGGGCGGCGCCATCGAGGGCCCACTCGGATGCGGTGCGGCCATGCTCCCAGAGGCAAACGCCTCTTGGTGCAGCTCGCGCAGGATGTCGTCCACGTGCATGGGGCCGCGCATGACGGACTGTCCGGGCGCGACGGAGGGCGGAGGCGCCGTGGCCCGAGCGGATGGCGCTGGCGCGGCGCCCCCTCCCCCCCCGCCAAACAGGCTGCCGAGCATGCCCATCAGCCCGCCGCCGCCACTCGCGGCGGGCGGGGGAGGCGGCGCCGCAGCCGCGCCGCTGTTGTTGTGCATCGTGTTCAGGGTGGCCTGCGCCAGCTGGCGGCGCAGCTCGGGGTTCTCGCGCACCACCTGCTCCAGGCCAGGCGCCTGGCGGAACATGGCGCTGGTGAGGTGGAACATGAGGCCGCTGCCGCCCACCATCATGAGCAGCTTGAGCTCGGGCGCCATCTGGGCCTTGTTGCGGTACTTGAGGTGCAGCTCCTCAAACACGTCATCGTAGTCGTCCATGTTGTCGTACATGGACTCGGACCAGCCGTCCAGCTTCAGGTTGAGCGGGTCAAAGTGGTTGTTGAACAGCTCGATGCCCGTCACGCAGGCCATGAGCATGCGGCGCTGGAACTTGACGGACGCGTCCACCTCGCGGTCCAGCTTCATGCGCTCCAGCTCGCCCCGCATGTCCTCCAGCGGGTCCGACATGGTGAAGCGGCGCGGCAGGCGCACGCCCTTGCGCTCCAGGCGGTCAAACTGGTACAGCAGCTCGCGCTTGGCCATCAGCACCTCTTCCGAACTCATCTGCGGGGGGCGAATGGGCGCAAAGCGCATCCCGCCGCGGGGGGGCACGCGCACGTGCTCGACCTCGCTCTCCTCCTCCTCCTCGTCCTCCTCTTCCTCCTCATCCTCCTCGTCGTCCTCCCCTTCCTCCTCGTCGCCGCTGCCCTCGTACTCCTCGTCGCCCTCCTCGTCATACTCATCGTCCTCCTCGTCCGCAGCCCCCGACCACGAGGAGGGGGCGCCGGCGCCGCCCAGCGAGGGCCGGCGGGCGAGCACGCCAACCGTAGCGTCGACAGGGGCGCGCATCGCGTCCTGGGAAGCAGACGAGATTGTGGACATCACGTCGGATGATGGCTTCTTGCGGGGGTTCATCAGCAGGTCGATGCCGGACATCACGTCAGGGCCCGTCGCGGCGGCGCCATTGCCATTGGATGAAGAGCTCATGTGGGCGTCGTCCGTCGCTTGAGGACTTGATGTGCAGGCCTGTCTTAAGCTGCTGATGACCCTTGTTGGGGGGGGCAGCAGGGGAGGCCGCACGTAGACGACCTGGCTACCATGCTGCATGGACAAAGATCAGGTCCAGGCAAACGCAGCCTCACCTCACACATCTCGAGCGTCGCAGGCGTCCTGGACCGCGCGCCGCCAGTCCAGCGCGCGCGTGGCCACGACCCGTTGTGCCCGCGTGCGAGGGTCCCAGCGCTTGACGGGAAAGCGCACGACGCCCGGGCCTGAGGCCGCCAGGCCCGCGCCCCCCACCAGGTCCCAGAGCGCTCGCACATCCGCGGCGCAGTACTCGAGCACGCGCTCCCACTCGCCCGCGCGCCACCACTCGACCGCCTGAACCCCGCTGGCTGTTTTGGGGCTGTGGCCGTTGAGGGCCAGCAGCTCGTCCAGCTTGACCCAGGAGCCCGTCGCGTCGCGGATGAGCTCAAATGGGTCGACCAGGCGCGCCCGCCAGGCGCCCACGCGCGACGCGTCGTAGTACTGGGCCATCACCCGCAGGTCGAATCCCCGGCCGTTGTAGGCCACCAGCAGGGGCGCCGCGTCCAGCACCTCGCCCAGGCGCTCGAGCGTGGCCGCGTCAGCTTCGGGGCCGCGCCCCATCACAAAGTCGTGGCGCCGGCCGTCGGCGCCGCTCAGCGCCACGCACACCGTCATCTGCAGCTCGTCCATGTTGTCGCGGCCCCGCTCCAGCAGGCGGTCCGTCTCAATGTCAAAGACCGTCAGGCGCCGGGCCAGCGGGCAAGCGCCAGCCAGGGGCTGCTGCTGCTGCTGCATATGCTGGGCGGCCATGTTGTGTGTCTGTGTGTGTCTGTGTCGTCGTGTATCATGCGATGAGCGCCCCCATGGCCTTAGGCCTCTCAGCCTCAGCTTGGTCAAGGAGCGGATCACCACAATCGCCCACACTTGCTCACATGCGCTGCTCTGCCGCCAGGGGCTCTTTCCCTTTCCTCACACCACTTTACACACCACTTTACACTCAGGCGCCAGAAGCGGCCGCATTGATCAGAGCAGTGATGCGTGCGCATGCGTCATCTGTCAGCACCTGGATGTTGCTCGTCATGTTGCACGCGCTCTCCTTTGTCAAGCGGACTTGGATCGAGCCACCGGAACTAACACGAATGGTGTCCCCAGGGCGCACGCGAGACAGCGGGCTCCTCAGATACGCAATCATTGCATCCATGACGCCCTGCTGCGCCTCGGTCAGGCCCTCGACGGGCTTCTCGATGAGCACCAGCCAGCTGTTGCCCTCGCCCAACACCAGTCGCATGGCCTCCATGAAGCTCGAGTCGATCAGCGCGCCCCAGCCGCGCTCATCATCGCAGACATGGATGAGGAAGAAGTCCAGCAGCTGCGGGCGAGGCCGCGGACGGGGCGGTGCGTACGCGGTTTGCTTCACGCGCGCCATGGTGATGATGATTTGGATGATTTGAAGATGTGCAGGGGAAATGGGGGTGGGGGCAGCTTATACAGTATGCCAATGCTGAAGGGGTGTGACCTCATTCATGTGTGACTGTGTGACATGTGTGACATGTGTGACGTACGCTGCCTGTTGCTGTCGCTGCGGATGGCTGGTCGCCGCGAGACCGAGAGCCGCTGTGATTGTCTTACACCTCCTGATCATGCGTACGCATCAACATGCACTCCGCGGGGTGCTACACGCAACGGGTGCTACACGCAACAGCTTCAGCAACCCGCCATGGCCTTGAACTGCGCCTGGGAAATCTCCCAGCCCCCCGGCTCCAAACGCTGCAATGCAAGCGCCGCCTCATGCAACCGATCCAAATGTCCAAACATGCGGTCACACATGCCCCGCAACAGAGGCTGCGTTTCCGAGGGCGCCGGCACGTAGTGGAGGCCCTTGCGTCGCAGCTCAGACTTTGGCGCCCCCTGAATCACCGTCCACGGTACAAGGTCAATACGCTGAAGCTGCGATGCTGCGGCTCCGACCATGTCCCCGGTCACCACGTCATACACCCTGCCTTCTGCGTCCTCCAGCCAGCAGTGGATGTCCATGGAGTTGGAGTTGGGCGCGCGGTGTCCCAGCTCCTTCTCAACCCGGCGCATGAGCGGTGCGTTCACAAAGTCCGCCACAGTCCGGTAGCGCGCTTCGCCGTGTATGAAGAACGGGTTGGGGCCCAGCCCCACGCCCAGGGACCCAAACACCAGAACCAGCTGGCGGTCGGCGTATGCGTGAGCTGCATTGAACTTGGCCGTGGACACGCACAGGCCGTCCGCCATCAGCACGCCGCCGTACATCTTGGCCTTCTTCTCGTACGCCATGTACTGCTGCATGTTGTGCATCTGCTGCTGCAGAGCACCATGCGCTGCCGCTGCCGCTGCCATTCTTACAGCACGCTCGCTGTGCCCTGATCTGCCAGTGGTCGTGTGGTGGGGTCTGGGGGTATGGGCATCCCTGCACTGGCTTTTGTACTCTGGCCTGAGGGCTTTGGTCACTCTGTGTCACACTTGGTCACACTTGGTCACTCTTTGTCACACTTGGTCACACTTGGTCACACTTGGTCACACTTGGTCACACTTTTTTCAGCTCGCGCCACTGATGCACTGCGTGCCATTGTTCTTTCTGCGTCCGTCCCCATTGTCCCCCGCTTAAAGGGAAGGGGGGGGGGCGGCGCCCAACTTTTCTGGACCCCACCTGCAGAGCAGAGATGGCCACCCTGATTTCGCTGCAGCTCCAGCCCCTCGCGGGCGGCGCGTGCGCGCGCGGCGCCCTCAGCGTCCTGGCGCGCCTGCATGGCGCCCCCGACGACGGCCGCGTCGCGTGGGCGGCCAGCGCCCCGCCCCACTGCAGCGAATCCATCGCGGGCAGTGGCCTGCCGTACGCGTCCGCCGACCAGGCCTTTGACCGCACGCC
>JACCDR010703133.1_pt1 | contig 14816 bp, 10 predicted proteins | sample 7446431 | NCBI WGS metagenome assembly JACCDR01 (sample SAMN15323443, study PRJNA562643) | freshwater metagenome | isolation source: river surface water | place: USA:Blue River Watershed | collected 2017-08-17 | reverse complement strand
CACCCAAGGCCGACGTCATCGTCGGCCTTTTTCTTTTTCCGTACGCTTCACAAACACGCTCGCCGCCGCACGCGAACCGCGCACAAAGCACACGCATGAAATTTTTCGTCCTCGGCGCCTCCGGCCTGGTCGGCGGCGCATTCGCCGAAGCCGCCTCTCTCGCCGGCCATCCTGTGACCGGCACCGTCGGCGGCTTCACGGCCCCACTCCCCGGCGTCGCGGAGAAAATCGCCCTCGACCTCACCGACGAAACCGCCGTCACCGCCGCGCTGCTGCGCACCCGACCCGACGCGATCATCAACTGCGCCGCGATCTCCGAGCCTGCCAAATGCGAGGAAGACGTCACCCGCTCCCAACAGCTCAACGTCGCCCTCCCCGCCCTGCTCGCGCGGCTCGCGCAACAGACCGGCGCACGCTTCATCCATCTCTCGTCCGAACAGGTTTTCGCCGGCGACCGCGCGCCTTACGCCGTCACCGATCCCGTCGCGCCGATCAACGTCTACGCCCGGCAAAAAGTGGAGAGCGAGCGCCTCGTCCACTCCGCCGCGCCCGCGCTCGCCGCCACCGTGCGCGCGCCCCTGCTCATGGGCAACAGCCCCGGCGGCAAACGCAGCCTGCACGAACGCCTCCTCGCCGACTGGGCCGCCGGAAAAGCCCCCGTGCTCTACACCGACGAATTCCGCCAGACCTGCACCGCGCAGAACCTCGCCGCCGCGCTGCTCGAACTCAGCACGCGGCCGGAAATCGCCGGCGTCTTCCACTGGGCCGGCGCCGAGCTGCTCTCGCGTCATGAACTGGGTTTGCGGATACGCACGCACTTCGGCTTGAACGAAACCAACGCGCCGCTCCGGACCACCACCCGCGCGGCCGATCCGCAGGCCGCAGCCAAACGCCAGGCCAATCTCGCGCTCGACCTCCGCCCACTCGCGCAGCTCCTGAAGACGCCGGTGGAAACCTTCGCGCAACAACTCGCCGTCCTCACCGTGCCGCCACACCTGCGCGCATGGCTCGAAAACGCCCGCCGAAACTGACCCACGCTCATTGTCCGTCCCGGTGTAGGCGGGGTGCCCCCACCCCGCACAACGTCGGTCCCGCTTTCGACACCCACGCGGGGTGAGGGCACCCCGCCTACAGCAGAACAAAAAAATCCATGCAGCTCGATCTTCTCCCCGAACGCCACGGCGGCGCGGCCGAAAACATGGCGGTGGATTTCCTCCTGCTGAAACGCTACCCGCGCGAGCGCGCCGACTGCGCCCGCTTCCGCCACTACGGCTGGCACCGCCCGGCCTTCACTTTTGGTTACAGCCAGAAGATCGCCTACGTCCGCGCGCAGCTCCCGAGGGACGAATCCGTGGAGCTCTGTCGGCGCCCCACCGGCGGAGGTGTCGTCGATCACCGCGACGACTGGACTTACACGCTGGTGATCCCGCGCGCCCACGCACTCTACGATCAACCCGCGCCGCGCTCCCACCAAATCATTCATGCGGCGATCACCGACGCCTTGCGCGCGCTGGGGCAGCCGGTCGAGCTCAAGGAAAGCTGCGAGCCGCCGGACGAGGCCGCCGGCGAAACGTGTCCCGCGACTGCCGGGCCCACCGTGTGTTTCGCGCGGCCGGAACGCTTCGACGTGATCCACACCGTGACCGGCGCGAAGGTCGCCGGCGCGGCGCAGAAGCGGACGAAGGAGGGCCTGCTTTTCCAAGGCTCCCTCGCCCGCGCCGCGCTGGATGCGGGGCTCGACTGGACCGCGTTTGAGGCCGCGCTGGTGGAGAAAATTTCCAGCGCGCTCGCGCTTCCGGCGACAGACGCGCCCTGGCCCGAATTCGCGGAGGGCGAGCTGGAAGCCCTCATCGAACACTACTCAGCAGCCGAGTGGATCGATCAGCGGTGAGGCGACAGGCCCGGCATCCTCACCGCCAGTCGCCACCAATCGCGAGGTTCAGCGGCCCAAGCCAGGGATCATACCTTTCATCATGTCCTTCATGCTGGGGGTCTCGAAACGCTGAAAATCCGCCGGCGGAACAAAGAGCGAGGCCGGCAGAGTCATTTTTTCCACCTTGGTTGCCTCCATGCGGGTGATCTCGGGAGAGCCTTCCTTGTCTCGGTTGATCATGCGGAGCATGAACAGGTCGTTCTTCTGCAAAAAGCTCTGCCAGTCCTCCGGTTTCGAGCCCTTGCCCTGCGCCATCATGAATGTGCCAAGCCCTTTCGTGACCCAAATCTCCGTGCGGCCGCCGCGGCGTTTTTTGCTCTGCGAAACATATTCCTCCGCCTCGTAGCCGGCGATTTTTTCCTTACGCCCGGTCGGCTTGAACTCGATGTCGTTTTTCTTGGCGACCTCGTCCGCTGTCTTTTCGAGATCGGTGAGCGTGGTGACGAAGTAGAGCTTCCCGTCGTTCATCAGGGTGATGAGCTCCTTTTTTTCACTATTTACGATCATGGTCATCGAAGGACCTGCTTCGCCGGCCTTGCCGCCGGGCAGGGTGACGTCCGAGCGATAGAGAGCGCCCTTGATGGAGTTGACCAGGGTGGTGGTCTCGTCGGCTTTTTTCCCGGTCATCGTCATGTGGACTTTGCCTTCAAAGGCGGAGGCCACCAGGGCTAGGGAGAAAAACGCGAACAGGGTCGCGGCGCAGGAATGAAGGAATCGTGTTTTCATGGCAGGGGAGAGAGGTCGGTTCAGGGATGTGCGGAGAGAGCCTGGGATGATTAAGGATTTTACGACGATCGTTACGCCGTCACTCGATGCGGCCTTCGTCGAAATCGATGAGATCGGGAACGCTGCGGATTTCGCCGGCGCGGTCGGCGCAGCCCATCTTCGTGAGCGCTTCGAGGAGAAATTCCTGGCCGGCCTGCGTCATGCCTTTTTGCACGAGGTCGCGGTTCCATTTCGCGGCGCGCACGTCTTGGGGGAAAATCTCCCGCAGACGCCGGTCGAGCTCCGCATCGTCGGCGGATTCATGCACGGCTTTTTCGATGGCCGAGGGATCCACGCCGAGGTGCAGACTCAGGAAACGGTCGAGTCCGCGCTTGTAGTTTTTCGCATAACTCGCCGGGAGCGCGCCGTGGGTTTTCACATAGCGGCATTTCGCGATGAAGCGCGGCAGATACAGCAGGCCGGTCGCCGCGTGCGGGATGTACGGGGACGGCAGGCAGGTCAGGACTTCGCCGCTGGAGCCAGGGATGGGTTTGGAGGGCATAAAATCAACGCCGCGACCCGCCGGCCTCCGGCAGGGCGTCTGGGGATGAGGAATCGTCGTCGGATGCGCGCGCACCGCCGTTGCGATGTCGGGGCCGGCGGCTCCACGCGAGACCCAGCAGGACCGCCGTCCACAGCTGCAGCGCGGGCACCTGCAGGGGAAAATGGACCAGGCTGTGCAGCGCCAGGCCCGACAACATCAGCACCAGCGCGAGCTCGCGCCGGCCGGAACCATTCCGCACGGCAACGCGGTAAAACCCGCCCGCCCACAGCACCAGCCAGGCGAGCAGGGGCAGCCCACCCCACTCCGCCGCCGTTTGCAGCAGGTCGTGATGCGCAAACTGCCGCATGTGGAAAAACGTGTTTACCAGCGGATCGTTCGAATACAGGGCCGACTGTTTCACCCAGGCGCCCGGGCCCTGCCCGATGAAAGGATGCTCGGCCGCCATGCGCAGCGCCGCGGTCCAGGCGGAGGGAAGCGGCGGCGCCGGTGAGGTGGCGAGACGATCACTGCGCTGCAGCGCCGCCTTTTCGATCACACGGTCGCGCTCCTCAACGGTGAGTAGGGTCGCCTCCACGCCCATCCAGTTGTCGGAATAACGTGCGTGAAGCTTTCGCAGCTCGCCGGCCTGCCAGAGGAACGCCGCCGCGAACAACACCGCCACGGCCGTCAGCAGCCAGCGCTCGTCGGCCCTGAGGCGCGCTGCGAGAAACCGCCACAGCAGCCCGGCCGCGAGCAGAATGGCGGCCACACCCCAGCCCGAGGTGGCCGGCCAGGCCGCGAGCGCCGCGATCGCCAGGACCAGGACGGCGCCGGCGACCGCCACCCGCGTTTTCACGCCCGCCGACCACGCGCCAAACACGAGCCACGGCCACGATAGATTCAAGGCGGCGGCCGAGGCGCTGTAGTTGAAGAATGTGGACGAAAACCCGTCCAGCCCGCGAGACGTCAGCAGCCAGTCCGGTGGCGGCCAGCCCAGCCAGCGCTGCCCGGCGCTGTAGGCGGCGACCGCCATGCCCGACACGGCCAGCGTCCACAGCAAGCGATGGCGGAAGCCGTCGTTTCTCCCCAGATCGGCGGCCGCCAAAAACCCGAGCAGCACGCTCGCGAGGAAAAAAAGGCGCTCGGCCCTGGGATACTGGAGCTGCCCGGCGGGATTCCACCGCTCCAAAAACCGCCAGTGCTCCGCCGAAAACGCCGTGGCGAAATCCAGCTCCGGCCGGACCAGCCACCAGCCCAGACATCCCAGCAGAAACAGGACGGCCCCGGCCGCCGTGGCCGGAACCAGCGGCCGGCGCGACTCCCGCGCGCGCTCCACGCACACCAGCAAAAACGCGGCGCAGAGCAGACCGCCGAGCCACGCAAGCACGCCCTCCGCCCGCATGCGCGCGCCACCCACCCAGGGCGCGACCGCGACCGCCACGAGAAGCAGTCCCGCCGCGATTTGCGAAGGTAGTTTTTCCAGTTTGCGCACAGCCCGACCGTGGCGGCCGCCCCCGTCAGTTCAAGCCGCGACCCGCAGCCATCCGCGTCAGCGACGTGGAAGCTGATTTTTCCAGGTCTTCGAAGGGCACGCACAGCTCCCGCCGCAACCCTGCGATTTTCGCTTCACCCACGCCGCGCGCACGAGAAGCGCCGCCGCGATCACGACCACGGCGAGGGCTGCAACGGTCTGCACAGCGGGACTCATGACGAGGACGGAATCACATCGGCACGCCAGGCGCAACCCGGGGAAGGGAACGAGACGCGCGAGCCGGCTTCCCAGTCGGGCGGTGGAGAATAATCGGCGGATTTTCATGCTCCTCGCCTTGCCGCCGGACACGTCCCGGTCTTCGTGCGCGATCTCCCGCTTCCCATGCCCGCCCGGCTGCTCCTCGTTTTTCTGTGTCTCGTTTCCAGCGTGCTCCACGCCGGCACCGGCGCGCCCGCGAGCGGGCCGATGCTGTTTGCCGAGGTCACCGCGCTCGACATCTCCGACGACGGCCTGACGTATCGACTGGTCGGCGACGTTCCCGCGGCACCGGACCCGCTCGGGCGGTTGCTCCGCACCTCGGGTCAGGCCTGGACGGCGGCCCTCGGCTTCGCGGAAGTGAAGGACGCCGTCGACACCGGCACGGGCAGGCTGACGGCGAAAGGCGGCCACGCCGTTTTCGCCAACCTGGGCCGCCAGTGGGAATGGCGGCTGCCTGATTTTCTCTCGATCAGAGACTGGGAACCGCAGTTGCAGGCGGAGACCGGCCTGCACTATGCGAGCGCCAGCCTGCCGGCGGGCGGCACGCATTTTCAGTTTCTGCTGAGTGCCGGCTTCGAGTGGCGGCGACCGGTGCGCGAGCCGCAGGACGGATGGGCGTTCGGTGTGCGCTGGCTGCATTATTCAAACGCCAATCTCTTCACCTCCAATGCCGGCTATGACTCCGTCGTCTTCCGCCTGGGGCGTGCCTGGCGCTGGTAGCTGCGGCCGGAGCACGCGGCTTCGGGGCCTGAAAAAAGGCCCGGCCGCTGCTTGCGCACGCGGCCGGGCTGACCACAACACCTACAAAATCGCGGATCAGCTTTTCGGCTTTTCCACGAGGGGCGCCAGCATCACTTGGCGCTTTTGAATACTTATCGGCTCTTTGCGCGCCGTGCTAAAGTTTGTTTTTGGCAAAAAAACATGAACACGGGCGGTGCGCGAGATGCGCGGGTGGAGCGGGCACTCCGTGCACGCTGTTCGATGTCTCAATCGGAAAGCGCGCTCGGAGAGCCCGCTCCACCCGGGCTCACAGTACACAGGAAAGCTCCCCAAAACAAAGAAGCGGTGGCCGGTATCAACGGCCACCGCTTCAGTAATCGCACGACGACGCTCAACTCATCGCTTCAAAAGCTGAGCGATCCATGCGAAAGATTTTCCCGGAGCAGTTTGCTCGCGCGGTCGAGCACGTGGGGAATGGCGGTCTCCAGCATCTCGGGCGTGAAGCCCCATTCCATGAGCAGCGTCGAGTTCAACTCGAAGAGAAAGCCGTCCTCGGCCACGCCTGCGCCGATGGTGACGGCGATGAACTTCGCGGCATGCACGTGCACCAGCATCGGCAGCACATCGGCCGGGTCGCTCGCCTTCGGCGGATTGTGCACGCCGACCGCGATGAGCGAGGGAGGAAATTTCCAGCGGCGCAGCAGCTCCGCGCCGACTTCGGCATGGTCGAAACCAAGCACCTGTTTCTCCGCCTGCAGCCAGGTGCAGGCGGTCGCGGACTGGTGGGCGCGCACGGCGGGAAACTGCTCCACGCAGGCATGCGCGACGGCGAGTTTGCCGATCTCATGCACGAGGCCTGCGGTGTAGGCGGTTTTCGGATCCACCCGCCCGGTTTCCTCGGCAAGGTACTCGGCGGCGACGGCGGTCACCAGCGAGAGCCGGCAAAAATCACCCGCCTCCCAGCGATAGCCTTCGACTTTCTGCGTCATCCAGCGGCTGGCGAGCGAGAGCGCGGCGAGGCGGTAGACCTCCTGCTGGCCGAGGCGCATGAGCGCTTCGCCGAGGTTTTCCACCGGGCTGCCGCCGGCGCCGAAAAACGCCGAGTTGGCCAGGCGGAGCGTCGAGCTCGCGAGCGAGGGGTCGATCTGGATCACGTCCTGCAGCTCGTCGATCGTGGCGTTTTCGTTCTCCAGCACGGTGACGAGCCGGGGAAGCAGGGAGGGCGAGCACGGCAGCCGGAGCGCTTTTTCGCAGACGTCGGAGAAGGTGGGCAGGTCAGGCATGGGGATAAGGGATCAGGCGGCGTTGAACAACGAGTTGGGATCGAGAATGAGCGCGATGCCGCCGTCGCCGAGGATCGCTCCGCCGGAGACACCGGCGAGATTTTGCAGAAAGCCTCCGAGGCTTTTGATGACGACCTCCTGCTTGCTGACCATGTCGTCCACGAGCAGCGCGGAAACGCGTCCGTTGTTTTCGACGATGACCACGATGCCCTCCCAGGGATTCTCGATCGCGCTCGCGATCTGGAAGCGGCGGTGCAGGCGGTGGATGGGGATGATCTTGCCCCGGTGGTCGAGGACTTCGCCATGGCCGTGCACGGTGGAGAGCGCCTCGCGCGCGGGCCGCAGCGCCATCTGCACCGAGGTGCTGGGAAGGATGAAACGATCCTCGCCCACACGCACGACCAGGCCGTCGATGATGGCCATCGTCAGGGGAAGCTTGATACGGAAGGTCGAGCCCTGGCCCATCTCGGAGACGATCTCGATCTTGCCGCGCAGTTTCTCGATGTTGCGTTTCACCACGTCCATGCCGACGCCGCGTCCGGAGACGGCGGTGACTTTTTCAGCGGTGGAGAAGCCGGGCAGGAAAATGAGGTGGAGAATCTCGTCCTTGGTGAGCTGGGCGTTTTCGGGGATGAGGTTTTGTTTGCGCGCCTTGGCCAGGACCTTGTCGGTGTTGATGCCGCGGCCGTCGTCGCTGAGCTCGATGACGATGCTGCCGCCTTCGTGATAGGCCTTGAGATGGACGTTGCCCGCCTCGGATTTGCCGTTGGCGACACGCTCGGCCGGCATTTCCAGCCCGTGGTCGAGGGAGTTGCGCACCATGTGGACGAGCGGATCGCCGATGTCCTCGACCACGGTGCGGTCGAGCTCGGTGTCTTCGCCGCTGACGCGGAAATTGACCTTCTTGTTGAAGTCGCGGGAGAGGTCGCGCACGAGGCGCTCCATTTTCTGAAAGGTGGGCTTCACCGGGATCATGCGCAGCGACATCGAGGTGTGCTGCAGCTCCTTGGTGAGGCGGCCGAACTGGGTGATGTTTCGCTGGAGCGAGGCGTCCTCGATGTTGAGCACGCGGGCCGATTCGGTGAGCTGGCTCTGCACGATCACGAGTTCGCCGACGACATCCATGAGGGAGTCCAGTTTGTCGGTGTTGACGCGGACGGTGCTGGAGCTGGCGTTCTTGCTTTCGCCGCCGGAAGACACTTTCGCGGCCTCCATGGGCCGGCCAGGGAGGGAGACGGCTTCGGAGCCGGCCGGCTCCGCAGGCGGCGCAAACGGCACCACGGTCGCCAGCGGCGGCGTAGTCGGAGCGGTTTTGACAGGAGCGGCGGCGGCGGGTGCGGAGATCGGGGCCGGGGCGGCCGCAGCAGCGGCGGGCACCGGGGCAGGCGCAGGAGCCGCATCGCCGGCGGCGAGGCGTTTCACCGCGCGGATGAGATGGCTGACGGGAATGACTTCCTTGGGCAGTACGCCCTGCTCGAGCGCGACGGTGATCTGACCGACCATGTGCTGCACGGCGTCGCGGCTTTTCAGGATCTCGGTGATGATCGTCGAATTCAGCTGCAGCTTGCGGTTGCGGGCCAGGTCGAGGAGCGATTCCACCTCGTGCGTCAGCGTGTGCATCGGCGTGAGGTGGAGAAAACCGGATACGCCCTTGATCGTGTGAAAGGACCGGAAGATCGAGTTGAGCGCCTCGGGATCGTCGGGCGCGTCGTCGAGCGCGAGCAGCGCGGCCTCGATTTGCTGGAGGTGGTCGAGAGCCTCGGCGTGAAACTCGGTCAGCAGCTCGCGGTTTTCCTCCAGGTTCAGGTCGAGCACGGTGTCATTGACCGCGAGACCGTCGTCTTCGGCGGGCGCGGCCGCCTGGGGAGCAGGCGCGGGTGTCGTCGGCGCGGCTCCAGCACCGGCGGAACGAGCACCGAAAGCGGGAATATGCTCGCCCGCTTTTCCGGCCTGCACGGCCGAGGGGAGCCATTTCACGATGTTTCTGAAATGAGCGAGTGAGGCGTCGTCAAAGGGCTGCGCGTTGTCGAGGTGCTTCTCGAGCTCCACTTTCAGCGCGATCAGCGGCACGCGCAGCTCGGGCTCGAGCGAACAGATTTCGATCAATTCTCCGAGCAGGCTGTAGGCGGGGATGAGGCCTTCGTCGCGGCCGGTCTGCGCCAGGATGGATTCGCCCGCCAACCGGTTGCAGAGGTCATCGAGGGCCGAATAGGAATCCGAGGAAATAGGCATGGTGAAGCGATAAAATAACTTCCTCCCTATTCGACGCAGAGCAGAAGAACTTAACCCGTTTCCAACACGCCGAAGCCGGGCAAAACACCCCACGGATTTCCCTCTGCTTTTCGCTAAAGCGGGCCCCTTCGCAGACCGAAGAACACACTGTCATTCGCTCCATCCCGGTGCGTCTCCCTTTTTCTTCACATGAGCACTCCCGCCGCCGCCTCGCATACCGCCACTCAAAACGCCGGCAAATACCTGACTGTCGCGCTCGACAACGAGTCCTATGGCGTGGCCGTGCTGAAGGTGCGCGAGATCATCCGCATGCAGAAAATCACGCCCGTGCCCCAGATGCCGGAGTTCGTCAAAGGCGTGATCAATCTCCGCGGCCGCGTCATCCCGATCATCGATCTGCGGGTGAAATTCGGCCTGAAAGCCGCCTTCGCCGAACGCACCTGCATCGTCGTCGTGCAGGTCAAAGTTTCCGCCACGCAAAACGTCCAGATGGGTCTCATCGTGGACAGCGTCGAGGAGGTCGTGAACCTCGCCGGCAACGAGATCGAGCCCACGCCCGATTTCGGCACGCGCATCGACACGGGCTACATCCTCGGCATGGCCAAGATCAAGGGCACGGTGAAAACCCTGCTCGATATCGACCGCGTCGTGGCCCCGGAAACGGTGAAGGAAATCGCCGGCAACCTCTGAGCGCACCCGGGAAACTCCCGCGTACACATTTTCACTCCGCACGCCGCCTGCTCCGAAGGCGGCGTTTTTCGTGTTCGCATCCGCCGCGCTCTGTCCGCCTGCTGGTGCCCGCCTGCCAGCCTCACGCCCCGGCAGTCATCCGCGTTCACTCATGAAAACACGTTTCCTCGTCAGCGTCCTCGGCTTCAGCGCCGCGCTGTGTCCCTCGCTCGCCACGCACGCCGCATCGCCCGAACCGCCGCGCTTCAAGATCGAACACCTCGACCGCAGTGCGGATCCCAAAAGCGATTTCGCGCGTTTCGCCTTTGGCGGATGGCTGAAAAACAACCCCATCCCCGCCGACAAATCCCGCTGGGGCGGCTTCGGCGAACTCTCCCAGTTCAACTGGGCGGCGTTGAGAAACCTCCTCGAGGAGGCCGCCGCCAATCCAGGCGCGGCCGGCAGTCTCACCCAGCAGACGGGCGACTTTTTCGCTTCGGCGCTCGATACGACCGCCATCGACGCCGCCGGCCTGGCTCCCCTCGCGGACGATCTCGCGCGTATCGACGGCATCGTGACGCGTGACGACCTCGCGCGCGTCGTCGCCCATCTGCACGCCCACGGCTACGGCGGATTTTTCCGCACCAGCGTCTACGCCGACCAAAAACAAAGCGACATCAACGCCCTCTACCTCTCGCAGGGCGGTTTCAGCCTGCCGAGCAAGGAGTACTACTTCGCCGAAAACTTCGCGCCTCAGCGAACCGCCTTCATCGAACACGTCGCCCGGATGCTCGCGCTCGCGGGCGCCACGACGGACGAGGCCGCCGCCGGTGCCGAGACGGTGTTTCTCCTGGAAAAAGCGCTCGCCAGCGAAGCCAAGACGCCGCTCCAGCTCCGCGACCGACTGGCCAACTACAACAAAATGGCCACGGCCGAACTCGCCGCCTCACTGCCGGCCTTTCCGCTGCCCGAATACCTGCGCGCACGCGGACTGGCCGGACCTGGCGCCGAGACCGTGATCGTCGGCCAGCCCGCGTTTTTCGCCGGACTGCAAACCCAGCTCGCCACCCATCCTCTGGCCGCCTGGAAAACCTATCTGCGCTATCAGACGCTCGCGGCGGCGGCCGACAGCCTCGCGGCGCCCTTCGAACAAGAGGCCTTCCGCTTCTATCAGACCGTGCTGCGCGGCACGCCCGAGATGGAGCCGCGCGGGCAGCGCGCCGCCCGCACGGTGGACAGACTGCTCGGCGAGGCGCTCGGCCGGCTCTACGTCGAACGCTACTATCCGCCGCAGGCGCGCGCGCGGATGGATGAGATGATCCGCAACATCCGCGCGGTGATGCGCGAACGCCTGCAGACGGTCGACTGGATGACCGCGCCCACGCGCGAAAAGGCGCTCGCCAAATTCGACCGCTTCGTCGCCCGCATCGGCCATCCGGATACCTGGCGCGACTACTCGGCCGTGACGATTTCTCGCGGCGGCTATTTCCAAAACGTGCGCGCCGCCACGCGCGCCGAGATCGCCTTCCAGACCGCCAAACTGGGCCGCCCCGTGGACAAGTCCGAGTGGGCGATGTCGCCGCCGACCGTCAACGCCTACTTCCAACCCACCGCCAACCAGATCGTCTTTCCCGCCGGCATTCTCCAGCCGCCCTTCTTCGACTTCACCCTCGACGACGCCGTCAACTACGGCGCCATCGGCGCAGTCATCGGACACGAAATCACCCACGGCTTCGACGACCAGGGCCGCCGCTACGACGCAGACGGCAATCTGAAGGACTGGTGGACGCCCGAGGATGCCGCGCAATTTCACGCCCGCGCCGTCAAACTCATCGAGCAGTACAACAGCTACGCCGCGCTTCCCGGCCTCCACATCAACGGCGCGCTGTCGCTCGGCGAAAACATCGCCGACCTCGGCGGCGTCTCGATCGCCTTCGAGGCCTTCCAGCGCTCGCTGGCCGGCAAGGAGCGTCCGCTGATCGACGGCTTCACGCCCGAGCAGCGGTTTTTCCTCTCGTGGGCGCAGCAGTGGCGCACGCAGTTCCGCGAGGACGAGTTGCGGCGCCAGGTGGCGGTCGGCCCGCATTCGCCCGGCCAGTTCCGGGCCATCGGACCGCTGGTGAACATGCAGGAATTTTTCGACGCCTTCGGCATTCGCGAAGGCGACGGCCATTGGCGCAAACCCGAGGACCGGGCGAAAATCTGGTGAGCGGCCGGTTGGACTCGGTGTCGTGCTCCAGCAGAGCAGATTTTTTAGAGTGCGTCTAAAAAGTCTCCGAGAGGTAGGGCGGGTTGTCCCTAACCCGCCGCGTTGGGCTCGGTCGTCACCCTCGACGGCTGACCGCCGATCATGTCGCTACGGCGCGTTGGGGACAACGCGCCCTACCCTTTGCAGACACACTCTTAGTGAACCACAGAGGCACAGAGGACACAGAGCCACCCGCCAACTCCGCTCTGTGTCCTCTGTGCCTCTGTGGTTAAAAAATTAGGCCACAGCTCAGCCTGAAATGCGCTATCCACTCGTCGCGCCTGCTAGCTCGCACCGGCCGGCGTCGGCGACGCGGCCCTACCCTCGGGAATCGTCGATCACTCACCTTGGCTCCGCAAAGGTGAGTCGGATCTTGAACAAAGGATACGAAGGCGCGCAGGTCGCCCGAGGTCTTTGCGGCCTTCTGTCTTTTCAACCCGGACCGGCCGGAGTCGCGCGCTCGACCGAACGCGGCTGCACGCGTGAAAACGCCGCGTCGAGATCGTCGCGCCCGAGCGGTTTGGACACGTAGTCATCCATGCCGGCCTCGATGCATTTTTCGCGGTCTCCCTGCATGGCGTTGGCCGTGAGGCCGATGATCCAGGGCTGGCGGGCGGCGGGAATCTCGCGCCGGATCACCGCGGTCGCCTCGAGGCCGTTCATCTCCGGCATGTGCCAGTCCATCAGCACCACATCGAAATCCTTCGCCTTGACCTTGTTGATGCCCTCGAGGCCGTCGCTCGCCACATCGGCTTCGTAGCCCATGCGTTTGAGCATCGCGAGCGCGACCTTCTGGTTGACGAGATTGTCCTCGACCAGAAGCAGCTTGAGCTTCCGGGCGCTGTCCGGGCGCGCCATCGCGGCAGGCTGCGCGGGCAGCAGTTTGTGGGCGTCGGGCGTGGGTGCCGGCGTGGCCAGCAGCGTGAAATAGAAGGTCGAGCCCACGCCCACTTCGCTCTTCATCCAGGCGTCGCCGCCCATCAGCTGGGCGAGGCGCTTGCAGATCGCGAGGCCGAGGCCGGTGCCGCCAAACTTGCGCGACGTCGAGAGGTCCGCCTGGCTGAAGGGCTGGAACAGCAGCCCTTGTTTGTCCGACGGGATGCCCATGCCGGTGTCGCGCACCGCAAACTGGATACACACACGGCCGTTGAGCGCGTCCGCGCCGGTTCCGGCCACGACCGAAACTTCGACGACGACCTCGCCCTGGCTGGTGAACTTGACGGCATTGCTCACCAGGTTGGACAGGATCTGCCGCACACGCGTGACATCGCCATTGATCCAGGGCGGCACGCCCGGGCGGATGACCGAGGCGAGGCGGAGATTCTTGGCCTGGGCGCGGCCCGAGAAAAGCGCGAGCGTCTCCTCGACGTGGCGCGCCACGGGGAAATCGCCATGCTCGAGCTCCAGCTTGCCCGACTCGATTTTGGAGAAGTCCAGGATGTCGTTGAGAATGACGAGGAGGCTGTTGCCCGAATTGCGGATCGTTTCCAGCCCGTCGCGCTGCGTGTCGGAGAGCGGGGTGTCGAGCATGAGCTCGGTCATGCCGATGACGCCGTTGAGCGGCGTGCGGATCTCATGACTCATCACGGCGAGAAACGCGCTCTTCGCCTGGTTGGCCACCTCGGCGGAGAGCGCCAGTTCGTTGGCCCGGGCGATGGAGTTTTCGAGCTGGCCGTTGGCGGCTTCGAGCTCGGCCTTGGCGAGCAGGAGCGTCTCCTCCGTTTTCCGGCGCTCGCGGATCTCGCGCGCCATCTTGCCCTGCGTCTCCAGCAGCACCTGGCCGCTCGACTGGAGCAGGGCCTCGGAGCGGCGCACACGTTCCAATTGCTGCTCGAGCTCGCGCTGCTGGTCTTTTGAACGCAGACGGTTTCGCTCCTCGCCGAGGATGTGGCGGCGGTTCAGCCACGACCAGAAGCCCACCACCACGACTTGCAGCAGGATGCCGGAGAAATGCAGGGCCAGCTTCAGCGCGCCGTCCTCGCCTCGGGCGAAACTCGGCTGACCGTTCTCCGCCGGCGAGAAGATCATGAAGACGAAGTAGAGCGCGAATGTCATCGTCGTGGCCGGCAGCAGCGCGCGCCAGTCCGCATAGACGACCATCATCGTCATCGCGGTGAAATAGAAGAAATGCGCCTCGGGCAGTCCGCCCAGCTGGTACACGTGCAGGCTCACCATGCCCTGCAAGGACAGCCCGGCCAGGCTGCGCATCAGGAACGTGCCGGGCGCGAGTTTGATGCAGGCCATGAAGACCGCAAAAATGGGTGGCGCCACGCAGGCGGTGACGAGCCAGGTGTTGTGCACGCCCGCCAGCGCGAGCGCGAGCAGGGTGTGTCCGGTGATGAACAACCGCATCCAGCGGTCGCCGCGCTCATAGACCGGGGCCAGCAACTGCTCGTCGGTGGCGAGATTCGCGCCCGAGGTGAAGAGGGACGACGAGCGCGGGATCAGCGCATCCCGCGTTTTCGCGACGCTGCTCATCGGCGGTTTCTCCTCCTGTGGTCATCCGAGACCGCACACGGAGCCGACGGCAGCCGCGAGGGGCTCAGATCGCGGCCGGCTGGGAAAAGATGGGGATGGGCGACGGACATGATCGATCTTTAGAGGCATCGGCGTGAATCGGCCTTATTTGAGGTAAAACCGCGACTGTCCGGCCCGGCAGGCGGGCCGCCCGCAGCAGACCGCATACGATAGAATTGGAAACCTCCGGCGCTGAGAAACACCGGTTCCGTAAT
>JACCDR012550106.1_pt1 | contig 14818 bp, 29 predicted proteins | sample 7446431 | NCBI WGS metagenome assembly JACCDR01 (sample SAMN15323443, study PRJNA562643) | freshwater metagenome | isolation source: river surface water | place: USA:Blue River Watershed | collected 2017-08-17 | reverse complement strand
GGGACTCGGTCGCGGCCATGAGTCCCAAGCGGATGGTCGACGGCGGCTTCGACCAGGCCACCATGCAGATGCACCGGGCCAAGCTCATGAGCGGACTCACCCAGACACTGGCCAGCCTGCTGGACCAGAAGCAGTGCGCGGGCATCTTCATCAACCACCTCATGGAGTCCGTCGAGATGACCGGCCGCCCCGGACTCCCGCCCAAGATCACCACCCCGGGCGGCAAAGCGTTGAAGTACTACAGCTCATTGCGTCTTGAGTTCAAGCAGGGACAAGGCGTCAAGTACAAAGGTGAGGACATCCTGACCGGTGAGGCGGTCAACCAGTTCGTCGGCCAGCAGGTCCACGTCAAGTGCGTGAAGAACAAGGTCGGCCCGCCCATGCGCACCGCCGAGGTCCGCAGCCGCTTCGGGATGGGCTTCGACAACGCCTGGTCGGCCATCCAGGTGCTCATCGCCCGCAAGAAGCTCATCGCCGGAGCTGCTGGCTACTTCTACTTCGACCGGGTGCCCGAGCTGATCCACGAGCACATGACTACGACCGGCACCGGCCGCCCCACCATCCAGGGCGAGGCCAACCTGTTGGCCTTCGCCGACGCCCGGCGCGACTGGCGCGACCGGCTCATCACCGCCGCCGTCGACACCCTGAGCGACGAGCCCGCCGACGAGCTGGTGGCGACGCCGTGACAGCCGACTACGGCAGCGCAGAGCAGTACGCCCGGCAGTGGGTGGCCGAGAGGCACCCGAACGCGCCCCAGCTCGACGCTGAGGGCATCGTCGTGGCCGCCACGGACTGGCTCGGCAACACCTTCCGCGTCGGTGAGCAGGTCATGTACTGCATCGGGGCCGGGCGCGGGCAGATGATGGCGATCGGCGAAGTCGTCAAGATCGACAGCGAGCGCACCACACGCGGCTTCCTGCGCCACGCCACGCCGGAAGAGACGCCGGACGTGATCCGCGACGACGAACGCTGGGTCTGGGACGACCTGCCGTATGACGACGTGCGGGTCATGGTCCGCACCCTGCGCACGTCCGGACGCTTCCGCGAGGAGCCGCGCAGCAAACCCGCCTGGGTGAACCCGATGAACATCACCGCCCTGCCAGCGGTAGTGAACTCATGAAGGCATCCATCCAGGAGCTGGTCCGCCAGGATCTGATCCACCGTGAGCAGACCGGCATCGCCCGCTACGGCACGCCGTTGTACGCCTACAACGGCCGCTCAGCCATTCTCGACGCCTACGAAGAAGCACTCGATCTGTGCTGCTATCTGCGCCAGGTCATCGAGGAATTGTCGATCGCCCCCGGCACACCGCAACCGGCACCGGCAGGCGGACACGACGAAGAACCCCATCACCGTGCCGCGCGTTCGCGCATGACGGCAGAAGACGACGCAATCTCCATGAGGGCCACGAAATGAAGACGCGCAAGAACTACCTCACCGAGGCGCAGCAGCTTTACGACAACGCCCTGAACCAACTCAACCGCATGGTCGATAAAGAGCTGCCGACAGAAGTTGCCTCGGCATTGTGTTTCAGTGCCCTGGCCAGCATGACCGGAGTCCAGGCCGCGCTGGCGCTGCGCGAATTGGCACCAGCCGACAAGAAGAAGTCCGAGGAAAAGGCTGACGAGAAGTGACGATCACGTTGGCCGACATGCGCAGCAAGATGCTCACGCTGGATCAGGCCCGCGACGTCCTGGCCCGCACCGAACCGATGACGCCGGTCCCGTTCACGGTGGGCGACGCCATCCGGTTCCGCGCCGAACCCGGCTGGAACCACGGCATCAAGGCACATGCCGACAACGCCCCGGTCGGTGTCTACGCCTCCATCGGCATCGGCACCTGGGCGAAGGAGTACAAGCTGACCAAGGCCACCGTCGAGGAAGTCGGCTTGGCCTTCGGGATGCCGCGCGCCTACACACTGGACTGCCCGGCAGAGCTGCTGGTCCCACACCTGAACTACTGGATGCGCGAAGGGCTGCTCACCCTGCCGCGCAAGAAGAAGGACTACCAGTTCCTGATCTCGGACGGCACGGCCATCGCTTTCGGCAAGCAGGGCATCAAGCCGTTCAGCAACCTGGCCCTGCTCGATCAGGCCGTCGCCGGGATCGGCCAGCACTTCGCCACCGAGGACATCCTCGTGGACTACAAGCTGAGCCACACCCTGCGCTCCACCAGCGTGCGGCTGGTCCTGCCCGGCGAGGGATTCGTGCTGCCAGGCTCGACGCTGGACGACCAGTGGAGCTACGGCATCAACATCAAGAACAGCCTGCTCGGCACCAGCCAGACCACACTGGAGGGCTACCTGTTCCGGTGGGTCTGCACCAATGGGCAGATCGACGCCCGGTCACGGTCCGGCGTCTTCACCCGCCGCAAGGACGCCACCGACGACGAGGTCAACGCCTGGGCACGCCAGGCCGTCGATGAGGTCTTCGCCGACCTGACCCGGCGCAGCGCCGACCAGCTCGAATCTCTCATGAGAATGGGCGTGGAAGGCAACGTCAGCGACACCCTGCGCGACATCTTCGAGCACTACCGCATCCCGATCCACCACCGGGCCAAGATCATCAAGCTGATCGAGGAGCACGACGGTGAGATCACCATGTACGTGATCATGAACGCCATCACCCAGATCGCCAACGACAGCGACCTGGAAGCGTCCGCCGTGGACTCCCTGATGCGCGTCGGCGGCGACCTGCCCTACACCGCAGCCGAACGGTGCGACAGCGACTCACCGTGCGGAAGGCTGTTGCACCGGCACTGATGGCAGCACTGAACATCGCGCTGGCCGTCGTCCTGACGGCCAGCTTCGCCATGCCGTCCGAGCCCGGCCCCGCTGACCCGCCGGGCACCCAGGCACCGGCCACCCAGACGACGACGCCGGACGACCCTCCGGTCACCACCAAGCCACCGGTCACCAAGCCACCCGACACCGATCCGCCGCCGGTCACCAAGCCGCCGGTCACCAAGCCGCCGGTGACCACCAAGCCACCGGTCATCTCGAAGCCGCCCGCTTCAAAGCCTCCTGCGACCACAACGAAGCCCGACCGACCCCAGGACCCGGACCCGACCCGGCCGACCACTCAGCGGCCCGCTCAGCCCGGCCAGCGACCGACAACGAAACCGGCGGTACCCCCTGGCGAGCGGGGGGTACCGCCGACAACACCACCGAGGACCGACCCGCCCGCCGCTCCAGGGCGGACCGTCACTGCCAAGCCGCAGCCCAACTCCACCGAAACACGGTGGCGAACCCTGCCCCCCGGCCAGCCGACACCGGCTCCCGCTTCGTCACGGCCGGTCGAAGGAAGCGGCTGGTTCGGGCACCGGTCGAGCAATGTGTGGGTCACCTTCGCGTGGATCGCTCTGGCCATCATCGTCACCGCCATGGCGCTCGTCGGTGGCCTGCTGCTCTGGCTGCTCATCCGGCGGCGCTACGGTCACTGACCGGCCAACTGCCCACTTGAGAGCGGTCACGACGACGCCCGTTTGATTTCTTTAGTCCCTGGAGCCGTGCAAACTCGGACTGAGGCAGTTGGATTGTCAGGCCGAACAGCTCGTTTCATCGATTCGCTCCGACCTCTTCGGCCCGGCCGCCGACGTAGCGCCAGACCCGCAGCCGTTCCGGGGGATTGGCGGTGAAGCCGGGAATGACGCCCTCGGTGCCGTCGTCCTGGCGGCCCCGGCGCAACTCAAGCTCGAAACCGTCCGTGATGAGCATGACGAACTTCTTGGGCTTGTCCTGACTCCAGCCCTCCGGCACGAACCCGTCGCTCTCGCGCCGCATCACCAACGGCCGGGCCAGGTGCGGGCACAGGGTGAAGGCGTCTTCGGCGCAGTCGACGTGCATCGGGGGGTCCGAGTAGGAGCGGCTCACCGCGCTGCGCTGACCACCGATGAACGCGACCGGCCCGCCGACCAGAGACTGACCGCACAGCCCGCACAGGCCCTCGTTGCCGCACCGCACGACCAGTTCACCGTCGAGCTGCGTGAAATCGGCCAGGCCGTCCGGCAGCACGAGCTGCGCGAACGGCACCGGCACCTTGCGCTTCGGGTCCAACGGCCGCAGGGCCAGGCGGGGATTCACGACGTCTCTTCGGCGGCCAGCACGGTACCGATGGCATGGGTGGCCGAATCCAGGGCGTTGATTTCGCGGGGTCCGAGCTTCGAGCGATCGGCCAGCGCCGCCGCCTTGAGCAGGACCCGGATTTCCGCAACCGTCAGCCGGACCGGCCGGTCGTCGCGGATCACGCCAGTTCCCCTTCCGCGCCAGCGGAGTAGGCACGCTCGTGAACGTCCTGGACGTCGCGCTGCCACGCCTGCGTCACGTCGTGGACGGCCTTCTCGAACGCCTGCTGATCGCCCGGCGTCTTGAACGCCGCCAGCATCGTGTGCCGCACGAACGAGTATCGCTCCGTGTTGGTCATCACTGGGTACCTCCCTTGAGGGTTGCGGGGTCGTCGCCGTCGCCGGTCACCATGTCGGAGCGGTACCAGATTGCCTTGGCGTCGGGATCGTCGTGGGGACGTAGCTTGATGTAGCGGCGGCGGGCACGATCGTGGCCGTCGCGGTAAGTGTCCGGCTCGACCACGGTCATCGGCCGCAATGAGCCTCCCACCCACACGATGGAGTCCTTCGGGCGGTTGCGCATTATCGGCCTCCGGTGACGCGCGGCAGTGGGGTGTACTTGTTGCTGGCTGTTTTTGCGGCAGGCACTTCGGCGTGCCGGTCGGCGTGGTGCTGCGCGTCGCGCTTGGCCTCGCTCAGTCGGCTGGGCGAGCCGATGCGCTGGCCCTGGTGTCGGACCTCCCAGTCGCGGCGGATGCCGCCGCCGTAGGCGCGGCCGACGCCGCGCACCTCGTAGTCACCGGCCGTCCAGATGCTCAGCGCTTCGGTGTTGAGCGTCTGCTGCCAGCGCAGCGTGACCGGCTGGGTCCGCGCGGTCTGGTCGAGTTCCCACATCAGGCCGCCCTCGAAGGTGGGCCTCTCGTTGAGAGCCCACTCCAGGGTGTCCACGCTCATGCTCCACAGCATCCGAGCGGTTTTGGTGCCGTGTCCCCGGTCCAGCATTCCTTGCAGGACGGCTAGGCGGGCACGGATCTCGTCGGGTGTCTTCACGCGACTCTTCCTTCCGGGAGTCCGACGTCGTGTTTCAACAACGACGTCAGCTTATCTGTCACTCGGAATCTAGCACATCGTCCTTTCGGTCAGGTCCGGATAGCCGAACAGCCCACCCGCATCGTGTGCGGGTGGGCTGTTGCGACGTGGCGGCTAGGCAGTGATCTCCAGCCTTCCTCCGTTCGCCGTCACAGGAGCCTTGAGGCTACCTGTGGTGCAGACGTCAGGAACCGGCGATGCCGGTGACGGCGAACTCTGCACCTACGCCACAGATCTTGGTGGCGCTGGCCTGCTGGGTGAAGACGTTCGGGAAGGTGACGTACGTCTGGTCACCCGGGTTGAGGGTGACCGTGTCGGCGGCGGCCAGGCTGGTCAGCTTGCCGCCGCCACCGTTGCCGCCGTCCTTGTTGGCCGGGAACGTCGCGGCGGTGCCGTTGACGGCGATGTCGCACTGCCCGGCGGTGCCGTTGGTGTAGGTCAGGCTGCCGTTCTTGACGATCACGCCGGTGACCTTGACCGGGTAGCTGTTGTTGTTGCGGACCGGGATCTTGACGCCCGCGCTCTGACCCGGGGCCAGCGCCGGGGTGACCTGCGTCGGGGTGTCCGCGCCGGTCAGGATGGTGATTTCGCCGGTGGTGACGGTGCTGTCGGCGGCGAAGCTGCCGATGCCGAACAGGGTGACGGCGGCCCAGGCGGCACCCGGGATCAGGATGGCCGCGCCGACGACCGAGGCGATGACGACCTTGCGCTGGCGCTTGGCGGTCTTGGCCTGCTTCTCGGCACCGGCGAAGTCGAACTCGGTGGTACGCACGTTGGGTAATCCTTTTCGGTCTGGCGCGGTGACGTCGTTCGTCCGCGTCCACCGACATCATCGCGGCGGGCTGGCAACGGATTCGGGCTCGATCGGTCACCGTTCAGCATCTTTTCAGCCTGGCGCGTTTCACCGTTCGGACGATCGCTTTAGGACAGCAGGGCGACGGACAGCCTGTCCGGCACGATGTCTACTGTGGGTCTACGATCGTGACGAATTAGTACACCCACAGTCATGGAGGGCGTCAGGGTGGACAGCGACGAGGACGGCCAGGCGTACCTGCGCACCGTGCGCGAACATCAGCAGCGGGTGGCGCGGTTGTCGGTGGCTCAGTACATGAAGCTGATCAGAGATTCCGGCCGTACCCCGGCGATCGATCTGCTGGACGAGCCGGAGATCGATGAGTACGGCACGGTCACGCTCGGTAGCTGGGCCAATTATCTAGTGCAGATCATGCCGATGATCTTCAACGACCGCATCGTGCTCACGCCTGCCGCGACGCCGATGTTCATCGATTACGGGTGGTGTTACGACAAGGGCGGCGCGGCGTACCTGGCAGCGGCGATCTGGGACCCGGCGATCGAGGGTGAGCCCAAGGGCTACAAGAAGCGAGTCGCCGGTATCCGGCAACCCGGCGAGCGCGCGAGCGGGCATTCGCTGTTTCAATGAGCGCCATGAGCGAGCAGCGATTCTGGCTGAGGCGGCCCCAGCAAGGCTTTTGGGTCGAAGTCTCCCCGCAGCAGTACATGCAGGCTGAGCGGGCGGGCGGATTCACCGCACAGGTGCCGGGCACGCCAGCGACGGCCGCGTTTACCGGACCGGACGGGATGCAGGGAACCACGCTCATGCCCGACGATCAGCTCATCAACCGATTTGATCCCGGTCACTGGTACTACGGCCGCGACGGCAGGGCGATCACCTTGGAGGAGTGGGGTCGCTCGCGTGAGGACCAGGCCGTGACGCTGGTTGCCCAGGACGAGTCGGGTGACGGCCGGATCAAGACGGTGTGGCTCGGATTCGTCTGCCCGTCGATCTACGATGCCCGGCTGTTCGGTACCGCGCTGATCGAGCCGCGAGGGGTCAGTCAGCTCCAGGTGTACGACAGCGAGCATGACGCCATCCAGGGACATCTCGAACACCTCGCCGCGCGGGCGGCCGGTCATCACTGCGCTCGCTGCCAGGATGGCAAAGATCACCACTAAGAAGCACTTGCCTTCCAACGACAGTTGAGCGTATGGTCTTCTTCGTCAGCGGGGCAGCGGTTCCCCGACTCGCGTACGGAGGAGTTACCACGATGAGTGTGCAGAGCAGTGACAGCGCAACTGAGGACGTGAGAGTCCTGAGCGAGCAGCAGCGCAGGGAGCTGCGCCGGGTGCTGGGCCAGGTCCCGGTGATCGGCCTGCCCGGCGGCGGCATGGGCTGGGGCCTGAACCCGCAGAACGACCAGCAGGTGCTGGACATCATCGAGCACCTGGGCAAGGCGCTGGGCGACTCGCTGCGCAAGTCCGAGAAGCTGACCGAGAAGCTGAACGCCTACGACCGGGACCTCTCCGCGTTCCGCCGGGTGATCGGCACGCAGGAATGAGCGACGAGCAGAAGAAGTGCGGTCACTGTGGCCGCCCGATCAAGATCCAGGTCGGCCCGGGGCACTACATCCACACTGATTCCGATTCGTCCGACATCGACGAGCGGACCAGCATCAAGCCCTACCGGCACAACGCGGGCACCGGCACGGGTGTCAAGGCGCTGGTCATCACCCCGGACTTCGAGGTCGAGGTGGCGATGCTCGGCCGTGAGGAGTCCAGTCTCCTCGGTGCGCTCCAGAAGACCGTGGGTGGCTACATCGAGGCGGTCAGCCCGGCCGAGGGTGACTGGGTGCTGTACTGCAACGAGGAGGGCAAGCTCCAGGGCCTGCCGGTCAACAACCTGGCAACCAGGCTCATCAACGAGCTGATGCCCGGCTTCGCTCAGCACGATGTGCTGGTCGGCACGGTGGTGTTCGTCGGCTCCACCGCATCCGGAGGCAGCACGGACGTACCTGCCGAGGTCATCACCGTCCTGGAGTCGATGATCGAGGAGAAGCTGAGCTGATCAGCACTCTGCTCTAGGCAACACCCTCGGCCCGCTGGGACACTCGTCCTGGCGGGCCGAGTCCCGTCAGAGATCGACTCAAGGAAGGTGGAGTTATGCCGACACAATGGAGCGGCACGATCGAGGAACGCATCGCCCGGCTGGAACAGGGTGGACGACGGTGCGACGGCAACAGCCGTCACTGCACCCGGCCCGCAGTGGAGGTGTACGAGCTGTACCCGGCTGACGGCCAGGGCAACCGCAAGCCCGATGCCGAGCGGGTGACCAAGAAGTCGTGTTCCTACCATCGCAGCCAGTTCTGCGATAACGGCATGTGGGCGATTGCCGCTCAGCGTGAACTTGCCAAGAAGCCCGACCGCCGACCGCGACACCCTACTCCGCGCCGCGTCAAGTAGTTGACCGAAAGTATGACCGAGGTCTGACTGTTCGGATGATACGAGGGTGTTTGAGCGACAGTTAGAATGGAGGGGCAAGGCAACACCGCCCTGCGGACTCATGAACGGAGGAGTCATGGACCAGCTCACTGCCCCGCAGGCCCAGGCCAAGACCGGCCAGACCGTGATCGTCGGCTATCACTACTGGGGTGTCGGGGACACCCTGGACGAGGCCAAGCGCAACATGCGCAAGGCCGGTGGCCGCCTCGGTGACGGCTACTACGTGGTCGTCTTCGATGACCAGACCACCTTCGACGGTGTCGACATGGCCGGGGGGATCAGCTACCGGGGCAACCCGCCGATCGAGCGTCGCCAGGTCGCCGGGAGCAAGACCCGCCGGTCCTGAACGGACGACGGCCCCGGTGCTCAGCGGTTCGCTGGGTGCCGGGGCCGCGTCATGTCTGCACGAGAGGACAACCCGCGTTGAAGGTAGCCAGGCACATCACCACCACCGTCGAGCGGTTCGTGCTCATCGACGGACCGCAGGCGCGCTACACCGTGCGCCGTTCCGGCCAGCAGGCCACCCTGCGCGTGCGCTCGATCGAGTTCCGCTTCACCGCAGGCCAGCTCACCGAGATCGCCCTGACCGGCCCCCGGTTGCGCGACGACGGCACCGAGATTACCTGGGAGACACCTACCCACATCATCACGACAGCGTGGAAGGACACCACGCCCGAATGGGCAGGTGAACTCATGAACCAGTTCAACTGGAGTTGGCCCAGCACTTGACTGTCGCTCAATTAGGTGGGTAATGTTCTCGACGTCAGCAACGTCGTTCGACTCTCGGAGGTATGAGTCATGGGATGGACCAGTCTGCACCGCGCGCCCGGCACGAGCGACCGGCAGTGGGTCACCGACAACCTGCTGCTGAAAGGCATGGAGATCGTCGCCTGCGCCACCAAGCGCGGCGTCTTCTACGCCGCCGTCCGCAACGGCCGTGACGTCGTTCCGTCCGGCTACACCTGGGCACTGGTCGTGCTCATGCAGCGCAACCCGCGCAGCCACTACAATTTCACCTACAAGGACATGGACGAGACGATGGGTCCGTCGTACTACGACGCCCCGGCCGCCGTCCTGGACGCCCTGAGCCCCACCGACAGCGAATGGGCCAACCAGTGGCGCGAGACGTGCCGCAAGGCCCTGGAGCGCCGCGCCAGCCTGCCCGCCGTCAAGCGCGGCGACGTAGTCCGCTTCGCGCACCCGCTGACGTTCCGCAACGGGCGCACGCTCAGCGAGCTGACGTTCGTGGAGCGCACCACCTTCAAGGCGGACACCTTCATGTGCAAGGTGCCCAACTGGCGCAGGATGGCCTACACCGTCGTCCAGCCCGACTAAGCGATTAGCCTAGCGAAAGCTAGGCTGACGTGTTACTGTGGGCGTGTCACGCCGTCCCGACTCCTGGAGGTATGAGTCATGCACAAGATCATCCGCGACATTGCCGACGACGACCGCGCGCACGACCCCTGGGGCACTGGCATGGCAGCGCTGGGCGCGTGCTGCGACGTGCTGGCCGTGGAACGTAAGCAGGTCCCGGCCGAAGCGGGCTACTCGCCCGGTGCGGCCGGTCCGGCGCTGGAGCCCGGCGACAGCAGGGCAGAAACGCTCATGGCCGCGCTGCATCCGGACCGGTTCCCCGGTTACTGGGTGGACGGTTACCAGCCGGACCTGAGCATCGACGACCTCCAGCACGCCGCCCGCGTACTGTCCCGCTACCTGGACTGGGTCCGGCTCGCGGGCCGCGACTACTAGAAAGGCAGGCTCATGAACGAGAACGAAATGCTGTCCCTGATGGACAGCCTGGACCGGGGCACGAACACCTTCGGCGCACTGTCACCGGACGTGCGCGCCCGGCTGTTCGCCGTCGCGGAGAATCCCACCGAGCAGACCTGGGAGGCCGCACACGGCTGCATGATCAACGACCGGCGCTTCATCACCCTGTGGCAGGCCCTGATCCGGTACGCCGACTACCGGGTGATCTCGAAGCCGGTCGACGGCACCTGGCCGGTCCTGCCCACCCGCGAGCAGATCCTCACCGCACTGGCCGAGGGCACCACCACCATCGAACCGCACTGGGAGCAGTGAAACTGCCATGGAGATAGGTGGCGTGTTCTTCTGGATCATCATCGGCCTGCTCGTCGTGTGCATGGGCATCGGAGGAAGCCTCGAAAACTGACGCTTGCATCCTAGCGACAGTTGAACTAGTGTTCTTGTTGTCAGGCCGATGACCGGCCGCTCACGGAAGGACGAGCCCATGATCAACCTCACCGAGGAACAGGCGCACGTCGTGCTCGACGCGCTGGCCGCCTTGCAGGCGAGCATCACCAAGGGTGCGATGCCCTGGCGTGACTACGACTACGACGGTGACGACAGCCTCGCGTCCGACCGCACCTACACCGCGCTGATCGACCAGGCGCGCACCACGGTCGAGAGTGTGCTCGCTGAGCACCCGCAGCCGCTGCGCGTGGTGGTGGGCGAGCACGACGACACCACGGCACCTGGCATCCAGGAGGTCATCGACGGCCACGCCGAGTCGTTCGACGTTGTTGCCAGCGGCCCGGACGGAGCCACGGTGACCGTACAGTTCCGCCTGCCCGCCGACGTCCCGGCAACAGCGCAGGTGTGGTGATGAGCACTCACGGCATCGTCGGCATCAAGACCGCCACCGGTTTCGTTGGCCGCTACGTCCACTTCGACGGCTACCCGCGCAACATGATGCGGGAGCTGGAGATGATCTTGAACAAGCACGGCTTCGAGCACGCCGCTGACGTGCTGACCGGCACGTCCTGGCAGTTCCTCGACACCCGGCCCCGCGAGGGCCGCAACGGCGACGTCAAGGTGCCGGGATTCGGCGTGGCCGACGACCCGCAGTTCACCGACGAACAGCTCTACACCGAGAAGGACGGCAACGCGGCGGCCGAGTGGGCGTACGCGCTGCACGCCGGTGGTGTCCAGGTGTGGCGGCACGACTGGGCGAACAGTCACTGGGACCGTGCCCCGGAGCACGACTTCAACGTCTGAGCCAACAAAGGCTTGCATCCTATCTGTCGATAGGCTAACGTTCTTCTTGTCAGTTAGCCGCTCACGCAACCAGGAGCACACACCATGGCTTACACCCAGCCCGAGAACTCGACCGAGATCAGCGTCAGCGTCGGCAAGATCAGCGCCGTGCTCACCGTCGAGATCCTGCCCACCGTCGAGCAGGACACCTACGGTCCGGACCGGCAGCACGTCTGGATGCCGACCCTGCGCATCACCAACCGCAAGAGCTACGACGAGGTCGCTGACCCGATCGTGATCCGGGGCCGCGACTACTCCGTGGACCAGGTCATCTGCCAGTGGCCGAACGGCACGTGGCAGAACGACACCCGTGTCTACGGCTCGCGCGGGATGCGCAACGACAACAACGTCCAGGTCGAATGGCGCACCGCGACCCACGACCGGCTGACCGAGGTTGTCACCGCCGCCCGGGACCTGTTCATCCTGAGCCACCCGGACTACGCCGCGCGCAGCAAGCGCCTGTGGTTCGACCACAAGATCAACGGTTCCGAGCAGAAGGCCGACGAGCTGCGCAAGCAGGCAGACAAGCTCATGGCCGAGGCAGCCGAGCTGGCCACCACCCGCGACAACGAACTCGGAGCCAAGTAGCCATGACGGCATCTGTCCACATCCCCGAGCCCTTCACCGCCGAGCTGGCCGACGCCGGTGTCCCGGACCTGACCTACGCCTCGGCAGCGGTCGCCACCGCCCGCCAGCTCGTCACCCTGGCCGAGTGGACCACCCGCATCGACAAGCAGGCCAGGGCCGCGCTGGAGGCGTGGCTCATGACCAACCTGAGCGGCCACGCCTTCACGTTCCGGTTCTCCTTCGACAAGGACGGACACTCCATCACCGGCCGGACCGAGCCGTTCCGCTTCCTGCGCCACGCCTACGACATCACCGTCACCGCTGATGGCGGCATGACCCTGACCACGCAGAAGTTCCCCGAGGAGATCGCGGCCAAGATCGACATCCACTACATCGCGTCGGCCGACGCCGAGCCGACCTGCGGCAACACCACCGGCTCGGTGTCGATGAACCCCGACAACGTCGGCTGCCCGCGCTGCCACCCGGAGAGGATCAAGCCGTGATGCTCACACCCACCCACATGCCGCGACGGCAGGACGCCCGACCTGCCGGGATCTTCCTGCGGGGCAACGACGTGCGTGACCTGGACCAGGTCCCTGCGCTGGTCTTCGGTCACCTGGCCGACCTGTGCGCGCCGGTGCTGCAAGCGTTCCGCAGCGACCTGTACCACGACGCGGTGTGGCTCCAGCAGAACCTGACCGGCCAGGCGGTCAGCTTCTTCTTCGCCTACACCGACTCCAGCACTTTCATCGGCGTGGACGAACGACTCGCCAGGCTCCGTCAGCACGTCTTCAAGGTGACTGCGTTCATCGTGGACGGAAGCGCCTACCTGCACTTGGAGCAACTGCCCGGCGGTCGCTGGTAGCGGGCAGCAGCACAGGCTCAGGGCCGGGAACCGAATCGGTTCCCGGCCCTCTGTGTCGTGTGTAGACACGGGCAACGGATTCAACTCGCCTGAGCCCATGAGTACAGAAGACTGGGCAACGGATTCAACTGACGTGGGCTCAAGCACTCATGCACCGGGCAACCGATTCACGTGTTGTAGCTGCTTAGGCTCATGACAGGCGGGCAACCGATTCAGAAAAGACAGGCTTGCGTCCTGACTGTCGCTAGGTTAAAGTAGTTCTTGTCAGGCCGACCGGCCCGGCACCCTCGCCAGCAAGGGGATCTGAGATGACCGACTACGACATCGACAGCCGTTACTACTTGCAGTTCTTCGAGGTCCACTTCTGGCCGCACCTCGGCCGGGTGCTCACCGTGAACAAGCCCAGCGGCCAGGACCCGGTGACCATGCTGGTCATCGTGAGTCCGGCCGAGTGGGAGGCGTTCCGGGAGGACAACACCTCGGTGGTGGCCGCCGCGCTGGCCGAGGCCGGTGACCCCAGCGGCGTGCTGTTCCGCCACAACCAGGACGGCTCCATCGAGTACGTCGACCACCACACCTGGGCCGCGCGCCCGGTCATCCGGCAGACCGCCGCCTGAGTCCATCCCCTGATCACGGCAGGAGCACACAAGCCATGAGCAAGCCCTACAGCGACCCGACGAACGGCCAGTGGGTGGGGGAGTACGAAACCCGCCTGCCGGACGGCGAGGTCACCCGCACGACCGAGTGGTTCCCGACCGAAAAGGCCGCCCGGTTGTTCACCAAGACCGGTGTCCGGCCGGTCGGCGAGGACTTCGACGGCCAGCCGATCCAGGACGTCCCCACCGGCACGGTCGTCTGGCACGAGGAGTCCCAGACGTGGCAGGCAACCACCGACGACCCGATCACCACCGGTCAGGGGGTGTACCTGCAACTGGAGAACGGAGCCCAGATCATGGGCAAGCTCGATGACCTGATCACCTTCAAGCCCTGACAACACCTCATCAAGGAAGGCACGCACATGGCACACGCCCTGACCCAGTCCATCATGGACAGCATCCAGCAGACCGATCAGGAGGCCGACCCGCAGATCCGCGACTACGTCGCGGGGGTGATGGGCTCCATGACCAGCGACCCGCGCACTGAGCTGGCCGTGGCCGTCCTGACCGAGTGCTACCGGGCCGGTGACCACCTCGCCACGCTCCGGACCGTCCTGCCGCAGCTCAGCGAGCCGGAACGCGACGCGATCAGCGAGGAGCTGGCAGCCATCAAGGGCTGATCAGCGCAGGCACCCACCAACCGGCAACACCGCAGGTCCCGGAGAGACGTCTCTCCGGGACCTGTCTTTATGCGCCATGTAGGTAGATACCCACAAGGCAGTTTCAGGGCAGACATCGACAAGGCCGGCTGCGCTTTGTCCTACCTCGACAGTCGATATTGGGCAACGGTTTCATCCCCACGGGGCAACGGTTTCACGTTGCGCGGGCAACGGTTTCACCTGCGTATGGGCAACGGTTTCAGCTCTGCGGGGCAACGGATTCAGGTACATGGGGCAACGGATTCAACTGGCGCGGGCAACGGATTCAGCTTCCGGCCAGCTCAAGACAGGTTCAACTGAGACAGGGTGTTGACGACAGCTAGGGACCGGTGTAACGTCGGTGTCTCAACCGAGCCACACCGGCTCGCCTAAGCACCGAAGGGCACCACGATGAGCGAGTACAGCGCCGAGTACCGGGCCAAGAACTTCGCCACCGGCTTCACCGCGCCGGAGTACGGCCGGGGGGTCGCCTGGCACCAGGACGAAAACTCCGAGCTGGCCTTCCCCCACTCCATCCCGATGGAGCAGATCGACCGCATGATCGGCTGGGACCCGATCCAGGTCCC
>JACCDR012511105.1_pt1 | contig 14820 bp, 13 predicted proteins | sample 7446431 | NCBI WGS metagenome assembly JACCDR01 (sample SAMN15323443, study PRJNA562643) | freshwater metagenome | isolation source: river surface water | place: USA:Blue River Watershed | collected 2017-08-17 | reverse complement strand
TGCGGACGCTGCCCGCCCACCGGCTTCCCGTTCTTCTCCAGGATGCGGACCAGTTGGTCGTCGAAGATCACGTAGTTGTAGGTCCGGCGGTCCTCGGGCAGGTTGGCGTCGCGGCTGCCTTCATCCAGGTAGCGGATGCCCTTGATGCCGTGCTTGAGCAGGAGGTTTGAGGCCGCTTCGGCGGCGTCTGCCTCAAAGTCTTGGCGGTAAAGCTCTTTGCGCAGGGCGTGGTAGAAATGCCGCCCGGTCACATCTCTTTCAAGAGGGTATTCCATGATGCGGGCGATGGCCTCCCGCACCTTCTGGCTTTGCTGGTAAACAGGCACCTCCCACTTCAGAAGCTCTTCCTGATCGGCCAGCAGATCCACGGTGTAGGTGTGGGGCTCGCCGTCGTATCTTTCGCCCAGCACTTTGCGCAGTTGCGCCTTGTCCGGCTCGGTGGCGTGTGTGCGAGGCCGCTGGCCGGGCAGGCGATTGCCGTCCTTGTCCACGGCCTCCACCGTCACAGCCCAGTTGAAGCCGTCCCCCGGCTCAAAGGCCAGCACGCGGTCAAAGCCGCCAAAGCTTTTGATGATCCGCCCCGGGGTGTAGTATTCGCGGAGGTTTTCCAGCGTGGTCGCCTTGCGGTCCGCAAACGCCTTGCGGTAGTGGTTTTCCACCCCGTCCGACGTCAGAAAATAAAGCCCCCAGCCGAAAACCTGCGCCCCTTCCCCCGCCCCCATCATTTCCGTGCTGAACTTGTCAATGTCATACGGCGACACGTGCTTCGCCCGCACGCTCTCCCGCGTCTGCGGCAGCGTGTGCAGCCTGCGCTCCGTCAGGCCATGCGTCCCCACCACATGGGTGAAGCTCAGCCCTCCGGCAGGTTTTTCTTTGTCTCGCCTGCTTTCCAGCGTCTCCCCGCTCGGAGCGCCAGCGTCGCGGTCCACCCTTGGTGCTTGGGTATTGGTGCTTGGGGATTTCGCGGGCTCCGCCCGCGATTGTCGCACCAGCCATGCCCGCACGTCATTCTCCGTCACCTCGCTCACCCAGCCCAGCCTGCGCAGGCCCTCGCGCACCGCCGCCAGCAGGCGCTCCCAGAGGCCGATGTCGGTCTCCGGCCGCTCCGCGATGGCCGCGATCAGCTCCTCGCCCAGCGTGGTGGCCTCGGCATCGGTCAGGCCCTTGGCCCAGGTCTGGAGGTTTTCCCTTGGCCCCGGCATCGGCACCTGGTCGTCGTAGCGGGCCGTGATCTCCAGCAGAAACTCGGGATTCTCCCGCGCCATGCGGCTCACCACGCCGCGCATCCAGGAAAGATACGCCCCGCCCAGCACGTCCTTTAACCCGAGGTGGCCCTTGGCCTCATGGCGGGCCACGCGGCGGGCCGCCTGCGTGAAGCTCTCCGCCCCGCGTTTGCCCAGGTTCTCCCAGACGACGAGCGCCACCTCGCGGCCTTCGCTGCGGTGCGTGATGCCCTCGGTCTGGTCGCTGATCCTTGCCGCCGGATGGGCCGCCCTCGCCGCCTCGGCGGTGGCATACACCTTTACCGGAAACTTCGGCCCCAGGTCCTTCTGCAGCAGCCGCTCCAGCGCCGCCCGGTCCTCTTCGCGGATGGCCTGCGGCCTCTCCCCATCGGCCCCGCGCTCCGAGTAGGAGAAATACTCCTCCGGATCAAACTCCGCCTCCTCCCTTGGTGCTTGGGTATTGGTGCTTGGGGTTTCCGCGCCAGCGGCGCTTGGCGTTTCCCGGCGTCTCACCAAGGCCCGCCTCAGCGCCGCGTCGCGGTCCGTCCCCGGGTCCTCCGCCTGCCAGTCCCCGGTCGGCCTGGTCTCGTTTGGGTGCCCGGCCTCGTCGCGGCCTTCCCAGCCGTTGGCCCGCACCTTGCGGCCCGCCGCCACTTCGGCCACGGCGTGCACCAGGTCGGCCTCGGTGGCGAAGTTGAAGCCTTCCCCCGCGAGGCTGTCGCGGATGCCGTCGAGTGACGCTGGCGCATCGTTCCTCAGCCAGGCCCGTTTCTGCGCGGGGCTCAGGTTCTCCATCAGGCCCTCCCATTCCCCCACCAGGGCTCCCGGCACCTCGCGCAGCCGCGCCACGGTCGGCAGCTTCACCCGGCCCCGGCGTAGCAGGTCGCCCAGCTCCTCGGCGTCGCTCTCCCTCGCGACCTCCTGCTCCAGCACCTCCAGCCGCGCCAGGCGCTCCTCCTCCGGCAGGGCCTGGAATTCCACGCTGTCCGCATCCCAGAGGCGGGCCGCCGCCCGTTCCTCCGAGCGGATGGCCGCCCGGTCCTGCCTGGCCCGCGTCCGGCGCTCGTTCTCCTGGTCGCGGCGATACAGCGCCTCCTGGTCCTCCAGCGTCGCCCGGGTGCCGTCCAGGCGCTCGCGGCCGATCCCGTCGCGGTAGCGCTCGGGCAGGGCTGCCCGGCGGCGGTCCTCCTCCTCGATGCGCTGGCGGCGCTGGCGCACCTCCTCCTCGGCCTGCCATTCCCGCACCCGCTGCGGGTCCGTCACAAAGTCGCCCAGCCTGCCGGGGTTGGCCTGCCCATACCGGCGCACCACGTCCTCATCCCAGCCCGCCTCCACAGCCTGCCTGCGCCTCAGATCCAGCTCGCGGCGGTCCGCCTCCGAGTAGTTCCCCGCCACCTCCTCCGTCTGCCTCGGGGCTTGGCTTTTCTCCGCGTCTCCGCGTCTCCGCGTCTCCGCGTCTGCCTTTTCGCGCTCAAACTCTTCCAACAGCTCCGGGTCATGCACCAGGCGGTATTGCTGGTCCCGGGGCAGGCGTCTCGCCCGCACCAGGTCCACCCCCGCCGTCCTCAGTCCGGCCTCCAGGGCCTCGGCGTCCTCGTCCTGCCGGGCGCGGAGCATGGCCTCACCCTCGTCGGCCGGCTGGGCGCGGCCAAACTGCGCCCCCGTCTCGGCCCGCTCGCGGGCTCCGGATTTCTTTTCGTTCTCCAGCAGCCTGCGCAGCCCCGGGTGGGCAATGTCGCCCAGCTCGATGATGCCCTCGTTCCAGGCCTGCTTGATCTGCTCGCGCTCGGCCCCCTCGGGCTCCGGCTTCTGCGCCAGCTCCCGCATGGCCTGGCCGCGCTCCGCCTGCTCCTGCGCCAGCTTCTGCGCCTCGGTCAAAAGGTCTCCTTTCTCCGTGTCTCCGCGTCTCCGCGTCTCCGTGCCTGCCTTGTCCGCGCCAGCGGTCAGGCGGTCTATCTGCTCCTGCGTTTTGCGCAGCTCCTCCTGGATGGCGTTCTCCTTCGCCTGGCGCATCGCCTGGGGCGCGGCCATCGCCCCGCCCGCCCCGGCCAGCAGCAGGCTCGGGCCGATCACCTGTTTGAAGGTGTCCGCCGCCGTCCCGGGGATTTCCTCCAGGGTTTTCCTGGCTCCGGCGCTGTCGCCCTCATAGGCCTGGGCCGCCGCCGTGGTGCCCTTTTCCACCAGGGCGTCCTGCGCCACCTCCTGCGCGGTGTTGGTCGCGGCTCCCTCGAGGGTGTCGCGCACCAGCTTCAGCGCCAGGGCCTTCGTCCCGGCTTCGGTCGCACCCTTCTCCATCAGGGTTTTCACACCCGGCAGCTTGCCGAGTTGCAGCTGCTCGATCACGGCGTAGGGCATGGCCGCCCCCACCGCCGCCCCGAGCGCGGTTTCGTGCTTCACGCCCTTCTGCCGCATCGCCCGGTAAAGCAGGCCCACGCCCTGTTCGTAGAAGTCCATCGTCATGCCGGTGGCAAAGCCTGCCCCGGCTCCAAACTTGGCCCCCACCACCGCTCCCGGCGCGGCTCCCACGCCGCCCGCCATGCTGCCCACGGCGGCTCCCGCCCCTGCCCCGGTCAGGGCTCCCGCTCCGGCCCCGGCCACCCCGGAGGGCACGGCGCTCGCCATCGGGCTCACGAAGTCGAGCACGCCCAGGGCGCTCCGGCTCAGCCAGGTGTCGCCCTGCAGGCGCGGGTTGTTCGCCAGTTGGTCCTCCTGCTCCATCACACGCAGGAGGTTGTCGGTCTCCTCGTCCGTCCCGGCCGTGGCCAGGCGGTAGAGCATCTTGTCCCGCTCGGCCCGGTCGTAGCCGGTGGCGAAGGCGTGCCGGGCCTTTTCCCAGGCGCTGCGCGGCCTCGTCTCCATCGCCTGGAGCGTGGCCTGCGGCAGCGGGCCGAAGGTCACCTGGCCGGCTTCGTCAAACTGCCGGAGCAGCTCTTGTGTGGTGCGGGGAAGGGTGGGGGCGGTTGGGTTGGTGTCCATGGGATGAAAGGGGCGCGTGCGCGGTCGTCCTCACCTCTATCGCATGGACCAACCCTCCCAGGTCCGCCCGCACGCTGGGGGGCAGCCCGGCCAAATCGCGCAGGAGTCGCTGCTCCCGCAAAGGCTGGTTTTGGTCGCTCATCTGGCGTTCAGTATCTTGTCAATCTGATCCTCGGTCGGCTTGATGCCTTTGGCTTCAAGCTGGGCGCGGATAGCCTCGCGCTGGATGCGGCGCTTTTTGCTGGACTCGCTCTCGCTCAGGAAAGCCAGGGCCACGCCTCCGGCCACCTTGGCCGCCGTCTTGGCGGTCTCCTTGATCGTGCCTCCTGCAATCTCCAGGTCTTGCATCAGCTCGCGGCGGGCCTGCTGGCCTTCGCGGTCTCTCTGCTCCTTGTATTGCGCAGCTTTTTCCGCCCGTTTCTGGGCCAGATACTGCTCCATCTGCTCGTCGGTCATCTGCCCGGGGGCCACCTCCACCGGTTGCGCGGCGGCTGCGGGCGTCACCGGCAGTTGCTGCGGTCTCTCCAGCACCGGGGCGGACGGCGCGGACGGGGCTGCGGGCGCGGCTGGCTGCGTTTGATTGCCAGGCTTAGGCTTCCCGATGATTGCTCCGAAAGGGGCGAGCAGGTCGCGCTTTTCCATCAGCGCGGCGAGGAATATCCGGTCTTGTTTGGCCGGGTCCGGCTCCAGGGCGATGGCGCGTTTGGCCATGTCGTGGATGCGCTCTATTTCAGCTTTTGCCTCATCCTGCATCTCCACGACTTTGGGGTCCTTGGGGTCCAGTTTGATGAAGGCCTGGGCCATCTCCTTGATTTTGCCCTTGGCCTTGTCGTAGTCCTTGCGGTCCTCCTGCAGCGGCGCGTAGGTCGGCGCGGCCTGCGGCATTTCCTCAGCCGGGGGCGGCTCGCTGCCTTCCCACGTCCGGGTCGTGTTGCCTTCGCCGTCCACCTTGTAGGTCCACTTGCCAGCGGGCTTTGGCTTCGCGTCCTCGCGGGTTGAGCTTTGCCTGCGGGGCTGGTAGCCAGGAGCGTAGGGCACGACGGCATCAGGTGTTCGACTGCGGAGTTGCTCGTCTTTATCCGCCTGGATGGCCTCAATGATGGACTGGTCCTGCATAGTTGGCACGCCACCTGATTTTTGCCGCATCACGGCGGCGGCGGTGTTATGATCTCCGTAGCGCAGCAATTCCTGCGGGTTCAATTGGGGGTTCTTCTGTTGCTCCAGCCCGAGCTGCATGGCCTGCAGCTTGATCTCGTCGCCCTTCTGCGCCGTTTTCAGCGCGGCATCTTTCACCGCCAGGGCGGCGTCGCGGCGCTGGGTCAGCAGCGGCAGCTTGGTCTCCAGGTCCTGGGCGTAAAGCCCGAGGCTCTCGTCCTCCTTGCCGAGGCCTTTCAGCTCCTTGGCCACCGCCGCCACCTCGTCGGGGTTGTCGCTCCCGGCCACGGCAAAGTAGAGCTGGCGGGCCTTGTCCACCCGCTGGCGGCGCTGCGCCTCTTCCTGCGCCAGCTTTGCCAGGTTCTCCCGGCGCAGTTGCTCCTGCTGCTCCGTCTTTTGCAGCTCGGCCGCGATGCGCTCGCGGCGGGCCGCCTGGGCGGCGTTGGAGCCCACCTGCATCCCGGCTCCGAAGGACCCTATCGCGCTTTCGATGAATTGTGACATGGCTCAAAAGTTGTTCGTTTGTGGATACCAGAATCCGCCGGAGGCCTGCCCCACAGGCTGGCTGTCTCCGCCACCTCCTCCAAAGAGCGAGCCACCGATGGCCGCCCCGGCGGCCGTGCCCACCCCGCCGGTCACCGCCCCGAGGAAGCCCCCGGCCACGGTGCCGAGCAGCGATCCGAAGCCGCTCTTTTTCTTCTTCTGGGCCACCGGCGTGGCCTGCACCCCCATCCAGCCGGCGTTGCTGTTCAGGCTGCCGAAGTTCCCGGTCTGGCTGTCCCCGATCAGGGTTTCCTCCAGGTCGCTGCCCTGCGCCGTGGTCGTGCCCATGCCGAGGATGGGCTGCGTCCCGCCTTCGAGGAAGGCGAAGCCCCGGCCCATGCGCTGGTCGCGCTTGGCGTCGCCCGCCGTCGCCAGGCTGTTGGCCTCCTGGAGCAGCGAGCCCGTCCCCAGCAGGTTGCCCCGGGCCGCCTGGGCGTTGCGCACGCCCTGGCTGATCCAGCGGCTTTCGTCCGCGTTGAGGGTGTTGCCCAGGTTCAGGTCGCTGAAGATGTCGCTGCCCAGCTTCTTGCGGATGGCCGCCTGCTCCGGGTTCAGCTCGTCCGCCAGCGCCGCTCCGGAGCGCATCGAGTCGGCCTGCAGGAGCAGGTTCAGGTCGTTGTAGCCCTTGGCCAGCCCGCCGTCCGCGTTGCCGCCCAGGTCCAGCAAACGCTGGAGGTCGGCCTGCCTGGCCAGCTTCTGGCCTTCCGTCAGGCTGAGGCCGGCCAGGCGGGCGTCCTCCGCGATGCGGCCTTCCTGGTTGCCGAGCTGGGAAAAGTCGGCCGTCAGGCCGGGCAGTTGCTGGAGCATCACCGCCGCGTTGTAGTCCCCGGCCTTCGCCTTCGCGTCCAGGTCGGCCACGTAGGCGTCGTATTCGGCCCGGGTCTTGAAAAGTTGGTTTCCGGCCACGATGCCGCCGATGCGCTCGGCCTCGGCGGCCAGGGCCAGGGGCACCTTGGATTGCAGCTCCGCCGCCACGCCTTGCAGGGCGTTGTAGGCGAGCGGGTTCACTTTGGGATTGATGGGGGCGGGAGTGGGCATGGTCAGTGTGTGGTGCGGGATTTGCGGGCGGTGGCGTCAAGCATCACGCTGCGGACCCGGAGGCGTCCGAGTCCGGTCTGGCGGATCACCACCTGGGCCTCGCGCCACACGCCCTTGCCGCCCAGGTGGTATTTGCGCCGCAGCGCCGCCTGCGCCACGGTTTGAAAAGGGGTTTGTATCGGCGTCTGCGCCGTGGTGTGCGTGCGCAGCCCGGTCACCACCGTCTGCTCGGCCTGGCCGTCGCGCACCAGGGCCACGTCCACCGCGTCGCATTCGCTTTTCCAGAAGGTGAGCTCCAGGGTGTGGCCGCGCTTCTCGTCCTGCGGCCTGCGGTGGTCATAGGCCCGCGTCACCACCTCGGTCCGCACCGCCGCCCCGCTGTAGCCTTCCGGCAGGTCCGCCGTCAGCGCGTCGGCAAATTCGTAGATGGTCCAGCCGCAGGCGTGCAGGGTTTCCACCCCGCCAAACCACGACACCGCCAGCCCCCGGATCACCACGTCCGCCGTGGGGCCGGTCAGCGGGCCGCTCGGGTCGTAGTGCGGGTAGTCTATGTCCGGCGCAAAGTCCCACACGCCCTCCCACTGCTGCCTCGCCACGTGGAATACGGCCAGGCAGTTGGCCACGGCCTGCCCGTCCAGCGGCAGCGCCAGGTAAATCCGCCCGGCATGGTAGGCCGCGCAGGCGGTGTGCTCGATCACCGGCCAGTTCACCCGGGCCAGCAGGTCGCGGATGGGCATCCCCAGATCCGTCGCGGCCTCGGTCCGTCCGCTTTCCAGCACGCGGCGCACGCCCATCAGGCCCTGGCGGCTCAGCCAGTATACGTCGCCCTCCGCCTCGCATACCGTCCTCGGGGCCACGCAGCCGGTGCCGCTCGCCACCTTCTGGATCACCCAATCGGCCGCCACGATGGCGGGGCTGGCGGGGTCGCCAAAGTTCACCGCGCTGGTGTCCACCAGGTAAACGCTCCGCTCCTTCACCACGCAGAGCAGGCGGTCGTCGTAGCGGGCCAGGCCCATGATGGGGTCGCCTTCGCCCTCCCCGATCACGGCGCTGTTGCCGATGGTCCAGGTCTCGCCGTCCAGCACGTCGCTGGCATACACGCTTTCCCGCTCGGCACTGCCCCGCCCGGGGGCGGCAAAGAGGCGCCCGCGCAGCGAGGTCAGGTGTTGGAAGCTCTGCGGGGTCACAATCGGTTTGCGCTCCCATCCGGTCCCGTTCCACCAGAAGCTCCAGAGGTAAAACTGGCCGGTCGTGATGCCATCTCGGGTGGCCGCGTGGGCCGCCGCGTCCCCGATGAATCCCCCGGCCAGATAGGCCCGGTTCACCAGTTGCGCCCACTGCACCTGGTTCGGCGCGGCGTGCATCATCTCCTGCTCCCGCCAGTTCTGGTTGCTGGGCGGGCTGCCGATGGGCGGCAGCGGTCCGTCCGGCGTGGCCCCGCCAGGCTGGGTCCACACGGTCCCGGGCGTCCACACGCCGTCCGCCCCCATCGGCATCAGGTAGCTGCGGGGCGTGCCGGTTTTTTGAATCCAGCAGAGCAGCGCCTCCTTCTGGGGCGTGTCGTAGTAAAAGGCGGACGCTATCTGCGTGAGCCCGTCCGTGGGCGTGTAAAACTTGGGGCTGGGCCACCATGTCAGGCCGGGCCGGGTCACCACCATGCCGTCCGCCTCCAGCCTGCCGTTGCGCAGGCCGGCCAGCGTGCCGGGCGTGAGCATCCTCGGGTGCGTGTGGCTGTTCAGGCCCACGATCCCGTCGTCCCCGTCGAGGGCGGGGCGTTTGTCGCTCACGCGCTGGTTGTCGTAGTCGCCCATGGGGGTCAGTCGTCAAAAAAGGTCACGGCGGGCATGATGCGCTGGTGCCCGGGTTTCTGCTTCGCCTGGGTCTTGAGCATCGCCAGGCGCTCGTCGCCCAGGCGGCGCTGCTGCATCCCCTCGCCGCGCTGCTCGTCCATCTCCAGGGCGTCGGCCTCGATCCAGGCCTCGAGCACCAGCTCGGCCCCGTTGACGAGGATTTCCCCGCTCTCCTCCTGGCGGTTTTCGTAAAGGCTGCGCCGCGTCAGGCGGTAAAGCACCTGCAGGGTCAGCGCCGCGGCCGGGGCCGCGTCGAAGCGCAGGCTCCACAGGTCCGCGTTGGCCTCCCGCGTCAGGGCGTAGCAGGTCGGCCCGGTCTGGCTCAAAGCCTCCCCGGCCGGGGCTACCTTGTGTTGACGGTGGAAGTCCGCCAGCGTCCTGGGCTCGAGCAGCTCGTCGGTGTCCAGGTTGCGCACGCTCACCACGCTGTCGAAATACTGCAGGTCGAGCTGCCAGGCTTCGCTCCCGGCGCTCACGTTCACGGTCGCGGCCCGGAGGCGTTCCGGCCAGTCAAAGGCTTCCCAGAGCTGGCGCCCCCGCTGCTTCGCCAGCGAGAGCAGGCGCTGCTTGTAGTCGGTGTCCGCGTCCAGGCCCTTCTTGCTGGCCACCAGTTGCACGATGTCGTTCAGGGTCATGGCGGGTCAGGTTTTGATCAGGTAGGAAAGCGCCACGTAGGGCGGGAGAATGCTCTGGGTCGTGCTTCCGGCGTTGCCGGTGCTGCCACCGATGGTGTGGGTGTGACCCTCGGCGGCATCGGCGGCCGTCGCTGTAGAGGTCTTAAACACCAGGGTATTGGTGGTATCCACCCAACTGCTTGCTCCCGGGGCGCTGGCCACGGTCGCGTTTCCGTAGCGCGCGGTATAGCCATTGTTGTTAATGCCGGAGGCGTGGTCGTGCGGAGCCACGCCGCTCTGCGCCCCGGTCAGGGTCGTGCTGCCGGTCGTCGCGGGCAGGGTGTGGCTGTGCTCCAGGTTCACCGTCGCCGTGCCGCCGGTCGAGCCGAGCACTTTGGTCGCGCTCTTGCCGATGATGAAGCGGTCGCGCAGATCCGGCAGGTTGAAGGTGGTGGACCCATCCCCCGCCCCATGCGTCGTGCCCACGGCGGTGAAGAGGTCGGCATACGTGGCGCGGCTCACGGCGCTGCCGTCGCAGAGCAGCCAGCCGGTCGGCAGGCTCGCCCCGGCATAGGCCATGATCAGCCCGCTGTGCAGCTTCTGGTCGTCCGCCAGCTTGGCCTTGCTCACCGCCCCGTTGGCGATCTTGGCTTCGGTCACTCCGCCGGTCGGCAGGTCGGCGCTTTCCAGGACGATGCTCACCTGCGGCGTGCCGAGCAGGGTCAGCAGCGCGGCGTTGACGGTGACGGGGTCCGCCAGCGGTCCGGCGATGCCCGCGTTGAGGGATACGGTGATGGTGGCCATAAAGGGTTAGCTCCGGGTGGTGATGTCTATGTTGCGGTTCAGCGCGTAGGGCGTGCTGCTGCTGCCCAGCCAGCTGCGCTTCTTCTTCGCCTGGTCGGTGTGGTGGCGCATCGCCCGCCAGGTCTCCTTCAGCGCCTTCGTGCTGGTCTTGATGGTGCCCTGCTTTTGCGCCCTGGCCAGGTCGCCGCTCTGCTCGGCATGTTTCAGGGCCTTCTCGTAGCCCACCACGCCCTCGATGGGGCAGTCGGCTCCGCCGCCGGTCACCGCAAACACCCGCGAGGGCACGCTGCGCCGGAAAAAACCGGGGCGGGCGGGCTTGTCGCGGTCGCGCACTTCGCGGTATTCCTCATACCGCTCCCCGGTCACAGGGTTTTCGAATTCGTAGGTGGGCATGGCTTATTCCTCCAGGTTTCCCGCCAGGGCCGGAGCACCCGGATTTCCAACAGCCAACTTTCCGGTGACTCTTTTTCCGGGCTCTGGGCCACCTGGCCCCGGCTCTCCCGGCGAGAAAGGGAATGCACCCGCGCCAGTGTTACCCCTAACATTCAGGGCGTTTTCCTCGCGTCGCCCTTCCGGCGCGGGTGCAAAGTTGGGTCTGGCCTGGGCCACAATGCCGGCCACCAGTTGGAGCAGCGCCGTCTGCTGCGCCGCTGTCTGCTGCTGGGCCAGGATTGCGGCCTCGTTGGCCGTGCTGCGGTAGTCCTTGAGAGTCACCTCCATTTGGCCGTCCGCATGGCGCGTGGTCTTGAGGGTGCCGATGCCGGTGTCCTTGGGGCTGATGATGTCGAGGGTGCCTGCGGTGCGGTCGTATTTGATCCGGGTGGTCACCACCTCGGCGGGAGTGGCGCATCCGCCGCAAAGCAGCAGCACCAGGGCCAGGCAAAGCAGGATCATGATGCCCCACACGCGGCCCTGCCACGGTCCGGGCAGGGCTTCCACGGTGAAATCGGCGGGTTGGTAGGGATTGTCATCTTCGCGTTTCATGGCTTTTTTGGGGGGGTTGAGAGTTGTTTTTCCATCTGGGTCATCACGTGGATCGAAGGCATGGCCTTGATGCAGGCCGCCGCGCCTCGGGCGGTGATGGCCGCCTGGAGCACCACCAGCAGCTCCACGTGGGTCAGCGGGGTGGGGCGGTGGGCGAAATAGTCCGCGCCGTGTTTCTGCACGGCCCGGGAATAGGCGTGGGGCGCGGCCAGGGCAAAAGCCACGTCCGCGTTGCGGCGGTCCTCCTCCGTGCCGCCGATGAGGTAGCGGGCGTCGTGCAGGTTGCCTGCGGCCTGCATCTCCGGCGTGAAGTCCGGCACCAGCCAGCCCGCGCCTTCGGGGCCGCAGCCGTTCACGCGGCGGTCCGCCAGCAGCGCTCCCCACAGAAACGGGTTGAGCAGGTCCAGCCGGGCCGGGCCGTCCAGCACCTCGTTCGGGCCGTTGAGCTGGTCGAGGATGGCCTGGTGCGTCTCGCGCACCGCCACCACCAGCAGGAAGCCGCACTCCTGGCGTTTGGCTTGCATGTCACCCATGACGGCGGCTCTCCCGGTCCGAGGGCTGCGAGGGCAGCCGGAGTGTCTTTTCGCGGGCCAGCTCCTCGAGCAGGTCGCGCTCGCGCTGCTCGGCCTTGTCGGCCCGCTCGCGTTCTTTCTTCTCGCGGTCGCGCAGGGCCTCGATGTGGCTGTCTTTGCCTTTGATGATGAGCCCAATGGCCCACTTCAGCGCCCCGAAAAGCGCCACCACGGAAATCACCGCCGCCGTGGCCAGCGTGAGGTGCTTTTCCACGCCCGCCGCCTCGGTGGCGTTTTCCACCGCCGCCAGCACGGCTCCGCCGCTCACGGTGGCCATTACGGCTGCAATCGCGGTTGTCACTCCTTTGATTGCGGTTTCCGTGATCATGCGCGCCTTTCGATGGTGCCGATTGACGCCAGCACGGCGTTGCGGATGGAGTTCTGGGCGGCGGCGAGCTGGGCGGGGCTCAGCTCCTCCTGGACGCTGATGGTGATGCCCACGCCGCTGATCTCCGGCGGGGCGGTGAGGTTGAGCCCGAGGGACGCCACAAGCTCGCGGGCCTTCTCGTCCGAAACCTGCACCGGGATTTGGGTGATGTCGTAGATGGGCATGGCTTTAGGATGCGATTTCGATTTCGGCAAACGCGCCGGTGCGCAGGGTGATGCCGCTGGCGTCTCCGGCCACCCCTTCGGCCACCAGGGCCGTGCGCACGGAGTTTACGGTGCCGGAACCGGTGGGGATGCCGGTGGTGAGCGAGGCCATGTGCTGGCCGTCAATGAAGAGGAAGGCCCCGGCCCCGGCCACGAAGACGAGCTCGCCGTCGTGGATGGTGTCGTCTGCCGCTGCCACAACGGTGGCGGAGCTGTTTGTCGTGGTGCTCTGGTAGCCCTGGAGCCTCACGGTGGGCACGGTGCCGTTGCCGAGCCACTGGATGCTCAACCCTTTGGCGGAAAGGTCGTTGGCCGTGGTCGAAGTGGCCGAGAGGTGGATGCAGGCACGGCAGGACGACGATGGGTTTGCACCAATGTTAAGCACGTAGGAGAAGCGCAGCCTCCAGCTCTTGGAGAAATCGTGCGTCGTGGTGGAGCCGGGAAGGAGATTGGCCCCGCCGCCTGCGGTCGCGTGCGAGGCGTAGGCCCGGCCCGAGGTGCTGGCGGCCACCTGGAGCAGCCGGCCACCGGCAGAAGTGGTGTTGGCTGCCACTGTGCCCGTGTTGGATACAGCCCAGTTCGCATCCGTGAAGTTCATGATGCGCCTGCGCGATCCCCGGCGGTAGGGCAAAAAGTCCTCGCACTTCCAGTTGCCCGAGCCAAGGCTGCGCATCTTCACAATGTCGCCGGTGGTGGTGATGATGTTCTGCGCCCCGGGGAGGATGAGGGAGGTGCCGTTGTGGGTGAGCACCAGTGTGGCCGCGAAGCAGAGCACCCTCACCACGCCGGCCGCAGCCGTGCCCAGGGCGGTGATCGTGGTGGTGCCGGTGATGTTCACAAACACCCCGGTCGCGGCCCCGATGTCGGTGGTGGCCGCGCTCGCTATGTCGCTTGCGATGGTGTTGATGGCATCGTGGGTTGCCACCCCCCGGGCCGGTGGTATGCCGAGCGGATTCACAGCCCCCTCCCTTCGTCCTTGAGAAAGAGCAGGTGGAGCTTGCCCTGGACTCCTGTGTTGTAAACAGTCAGGGTCCGCAGGGTGTCCAAGTGCCAGATGCCGGTTGCCCCCGACTGAATTGTGGGCCAGTCGGCGTAGGTTGCCAGCCCACCAGGAGGTTTGATGGCCAGCTCTCCGGGACCATCCCATCGAAAAGACACATGCGTTGCCCCTGGCACGCTGTCTATCAGGTCGCCCACGTAGTTGCCCTTCATGCCTTCGATCTCGGAAAGTGTCAGAGTCACATTGGTGGCGTCTCTTGTCGGTGCTGGCGTCACCTCGTAGGAAAGATCTGTGACGGCATCATAAGAGCCCGCCGCGCCGGAAGGGATCAGATCCGGAGCTCCGTGGGCGGCCACGTAAAAGCCGTCCGCCGATCCATCGGTGACGTCATCTCCGCTTACAAACTCCGTGACGTCACTTCCAGCCGTCACATTTACAACGATCTTTTTGACCACTCCGCTCGTTTGGTTTGTGCATTCCGTGATGCGGACGCTGCCCGCGTCCACGGTGATTTTTGCGCCGTAGAGCGTGCCCTCATACAGGCTCTGGTTTCCGGGTATGGTCTTAAAGCTTTTCATGGTTCAGATGGCTTTGTCGGTTTCGGCGTAGCCCATGCGTTTCTCCATCTCCTCGAAGGAGCCGGGCTTGGATTCGTTGGCCGGGGCCGCAGCCTGCGGCTCCACGTCCACCTCGACCATGTCGCCAGCGATGCCTACGACCTGGCCGGTCAAAGTGATGGGGTCGCCCGCCTTGGCGTCGGGCAGGTCGGATTTGGGGATGGTCGTGATCATGTGGTTCCTTGGTTTTTGTGGAAAGGGGGGCAGGGCCTGGTCGGCAGGGCCTGTCCGCCTTCCCCCAAAACAGCCCCGGAGTTTCCTCCGGAGCCGGTAGGGGGCGCTCCTCGGCCGCGTCAGGCGGAGAGGGGGGCGTTCGTGGGCCACTCGCAGTGCTCGCCAATCATCGGGTTGTTGGCGTGGCTGCGGAGGTGGATGCCACGGTCTGGGTGGGTCACGGCGGCGGCGAAGAAGACGGACCATGGGATTTTCACCATGCGGTTCTGGGCGTCGGATTTGTCGGCCTTGTCCAGAATGTCCATCGTCGGTGCCACCGGGCTGTTGGTGCCCTGGAGCTTCGGCATGCCCCAGGCCTCGGCCCCGAAGAGCCAGCTGGAGTAGATGGGCTTGGCCTCCGCGCTGTTGCCAGCCAGGGGCGTGAGGGCGGTTGCACCTTCGATCAGGGCAAAGTTGGTTTCCACGATGCGGAAACCGGCGCACATGCCCACTTCGCCTTTCACCGCGATGTCCTTGTCCTGGTATTTGATCACGTCGGTCCAGAGGTCACCGGCCACGCCGCTCTTGAGGTCGAGGGTCACTGAGGCGTGCAGGCTGGCCATGTAGGCCCCGCCCGCCACCATCTTGGTCTTGCGGTTGAAGAGCTTGGTCTTGCACTCCATCAGCTTGAGGTAGGTCA
>JACCDR012276020.1_pt1 | contig 14821 bp, 10 predicted proteins | sample 7446431 | NCBI WGS metagenome assembly JACCDR01 (sample SAMN15323443, study PRJNA562643) | freshwater metagenome | isolation source: river surface water | place: USA:Blue River Watershed | collected 2017-08-17 | reverse complement strand
TTAGTGAATTAGACCAATTATTTTGCACTCCTGCTTCGGTGAGAGAAGTTCTAGTAAATTTAAATATATCTGTACTAACTTGTTGCGGCATCTCTCTTGTATGAAAATGCTGTCTCAATTCAAAGGTAGGATCCAGCAATTCGACTTCGTCGACAATAATTAATATATTTGGTCTGTAGTATAAAAACTTTCTATGATAAGAACTAACTCTTTCTGTTCTTATATCGTCTAGACTGTCGTCAAATGGCCCTATCCAAGGGTTATAAACTCTAGTTAGATCACAGTCATAATAATCATAAAGAGGAGTATGAGTTATCTGACTAACACTAGCGCCATAGTGTCTGCCACTAGGTGCTTCTGCTACATAGTCGTCATAAAACTTAATTAAAGAGTTCCAAGGAGAACCAACTCTTCTTTGTCCTCCATCGTTAATATGACTTCTTGAAGGACTAGAATTTATTGGCTGACTAATACCTAGTGGAGGAGTAGGCGGAAATATGCTTGTAACACCAGGAATTTCGTATCCTGTGCAAGGGTCTGCTGGATCTATTATTAAAAGACAGTTGTTTGCTACTGTTTGGCTTCCATAAACCTTATAATGTTCAGAAGCAAACGCCGCATTATACGCACCAGCTTGACCTAGTATATCTCCTTTATGATAGCATTCAAAGTGACCATCATTAAGACGAGTGTGAGATATATGGGTTCCGCCACATTGAATATATATTTGTTTACTTTCTTCTCCATTCCACCCATCTCTTAGGATGAATACACCAGCACCAGTACCGTCCATGTATAGAGGTAAATCTAGTGGAGAAGGAGCAGTAGCGTGTATACCCGTTGCTCTATGTCCCCATGGAAATAAAGGAGTAACAGTAGCTGCATAGCTATTACCGCCGCCGTTTCTTCTTAGAAAATCTTGACCATACACATCATTTAAAGCGTAAGAAAACTCTCTAACGGCCGGAAAAGATCTATAAGTAGGAGCCACAAAGTCGTGAAAGTTAGAAGACTGGTCTCCGCAAGAAAGAGGAGTTCCGTCTGGTTGCATGCCATGGTAAAGAACAAAGTAAAGTAATTTTCTTACCCATTCTTCGTCTTGAAAAAACGTCGTACCATAGACCTTATCACAAAGAGCTAAAGTGTAGTAAACAGATTCTGAACAACCTTCTTTAAAGTAGTTTAAGCCTTCTGCCCAAACTCCGCCCGCATGACCTACCCTCCATGCAGCAAGATATTCATTAAAGGTGAACCAACCAAAGTCCCATAAATTTTTTGAAACTCTAATGTCTGAGCTTCCGGGGAAATACTGAGTAACATTAGGTACCGGTCTCGCTGGATAAGATAACAGGTCTGGATAAAGACAAATAGCAGCAACAAATGGAGCGGCAGACCCTTGGTTTGTAGTAGTAGAGTTAAAAGGTGACCAGTCTTGTTGTATCCATATTCTTTGCATGCAGACCGCAGAGTCAGCAGCAAAATTAAAGAAGTACTCTCTATCAGCAGCGTTTAGATATGGATAAAGAACATCATAAATCCAACAAGCTAGCATTACGCTTTGGTTTTGACCTAATCCAGGAGCTGCATTTCCTATTGCTCCCGTTCCGTAGGTAGCATTAACTCTGTTTCCCCAAACAACGTAAGCCTGTCTTATCTTAGATAGATATACCGGATCTAATGTTGCAATGTAAGCGGCAACGCAGTACTGAACGCTTAAAAAGTTAATAGAATTAGTATTCCAGTTTAAAGCGTTAGTAGTTACAGTAGTAATTTGTGCTGGCGTTAAACCACCCCACCAACCATCGGTCGCTGGAGACCAGAATCTAGGGTGATTACCCGGATATGTTGGAGGAGTGTATAAAACAACCATGATGTATTTTTATAGTCTAAAGATCTTAGTAGCTGAATCTGACCATATTACTGTAATATCGTTACCGTTTGGAGTAACAGGAAATGCTGAACCTTCGTCTATATAAGCAATCAATCTAGAAGTAGCGTCGCTAGCGCCGATTTGAGCTAAAACTATCGCAGTTACTGGGTCGCCCACTACCGCAGAAAAAGTAATATTATCTGCATCTGCTACACCGTTAGTAGCCGATTTATTCGATAAAGCTCCAGAAGCAACTCTGAAGCCACCGCTAACTGAAGATAAAAATTCGTGATTTACCGAATCTAGTACATAGCCAGATTCCACAAGGATAGCGTGAACGGTATTACCAGACCAATTTATACCTCCAGTTAAGAAAGCTTGTCTGGCTTTGTCGTATAGTGTATTTGCCATTGTATTTTCCTAATAAAAAGCTGGGTAAGTAAACCTACCCAGCAAGACAAAACAGACGGATGAGGAACCACCTCATTTTATTCTTGGTTTTAATCTGTTTTCATTTTCTTTCATTAACTCATTTAATTTTTGAATGGATTCTGGATTCTGAGTTGCATAGTCGGCTAGCGCCGCTTCTTTAACTAATAATTCCAGCATGCTAGTACGAGTAACAAAAGCTGCTCCTGATACATCGTCTTCTGAGACATTTACAATTTCATCGGGACCGAGATGTAATGCTTCAAAAGATTTATTTTCTTCATTATATTTGTGTATAACCAGTATGCCTGGAATACCCATTCCATTATCAACTGGCTTTACAACTATTTGAGTTTCTTTTTGAACCGTGTTACAGCTTGTTAAAGATATTAGTACCATTAGCAGCAGGAACATCTGTCCTTTGAAGTCGCTCAACTTTGGTTGTCTGGACATTTATTTTTTCCTTTGTTACAAAGTCCTTAATTAACATAAAGACAACATTAGCTATTGCCGTCTTTATTTGAGTCCACATGTCATTTTATTTCCACCTTAGGTTGAGCAGCTGCTACATCAGGTTTAACTATCTTAGGTACATCAGCAAACTCTACGGCCAATTCTCTAGCAACAGCTTCTATATATTTATTGGCAACGGGTCCAGTCCATTGTTTTAAAACCTTTGCTCCGCCTTTAGTAGCTACACTTGCGGCAATAGGTCCAACTCTCTGGAATATTAATGCCCATTCTTCTGGAGTAATTTTTCCATCAGCAAGTATGGCTTTCATTTCTGGATCGTTTTGAAAGAAGTCTGCTACACCAGTTCTAATCGACTTTATAGCATCTGCTTCATCTGCTTTGTTTTTATAAATAAAGCTAGCAACTATACCGGCAATACCGACAAGAATAGTCTCTAGATTCATTACTAATAGTTTAAGGATTTCTTCCCACATAAATATCTCCTATGACCACAAATCCCATGAGCCAGGGGTTACGTGATCTCTTTCTTCCTGAGTGTTTGCTACAGGATACCTACTTGGATACCTATGACCACTATGATTATTGAGTACCCGAGGATTCTTCCATAGTCTAGTCCTAAAGTTTACAGGATCAGTTGGAGAGTTCCAAGATCTTATAAATGACTGAGGTAATCCGCTGTGATAGCCTATCGCTCTTTCGGCTTTTTTAAACTTAGCCAAAATCTGATTATAGATAGAGTTCTTACCCAATTCTACTGCGTTAGGATGGTAGGCTACACTAAAATCACCAAGGGTTTTAGTTTGGCCAGCTAAGAGACTTTTCTCTATTATCATAGACTTCATTATATCTAATACTGCGCCGCATTTGACGTAGTCTTTTATATACTTACCTTCGCCAGCAAGATTATTTCTAAGACCTACTAATCTATAAGCATCTATCATCCACTTCCAAACTAATTGATGAGTCCATTCTAAGTTTAGTGTTTCAAAAACGCTAAAGATTTCATTTCTTATAGACCTAGGAGTGACATAATTTGGATAAGACTCGGTTGTAAATATAACCTGATAAGAATCGTCAAGATAATTACCTAAGGTATCTTGAAGGTTTTTGTATACCGTTACTTCTATTACGGCGTTTTTAGGAATAGTTCCGCTATTAATAAGTGTTACATTTCCGCTCACTATACTATCTACTTGCCATGGAGATATAGTGAATAAAGACGGCTCAGAGCTCCACGACTCTGTTTGCCACTCAAATACCATTGTTCCATCTGACTTAGCGTTAGCAAACCAACCATCTTCATCTAAGAATGGTAATGTTCTAACAACTATGTTTTGACTAGCTTGTTCTGTTGATATATTAGAGCTAAAATTTAATACTAAAATATTTCCAGAATATCCCCACGAGCCGTTTGCTGGTGAAGAGTCAAGAAGAGCAAAATCATTTATACTACGAATTTCAATTCCCGCAGGAAGTCTTAAATCACCTTCTGCAGCTAGTTCTGCTGTGGTTTTGGAGTTAGGCGCTTCTACTTCAGATCCAGTTTGAAAATCAAACGAATAAGTAGTGACTAATGTTTCAGATGAACTATTCTTAACTCCACCTGTAGCAGAAGAAGAGCTAGCTCCAATAACCGACAGTCTAAACGTACTGTTTTCCCAAAACTGAGAAGCAGGGACTATTGTTACGGAAAAATCAGATGGATTATAAGTGACTCCGCATCTGATTATTGTATTGGAGCTAACATGTCTTAATATAAAGTGCGCCGGGACTATACTATCCTGTAGCATAGCCTGATCAAAAGTCACCTTAATCGTTTTATTTAAGGTGACCGCTGTTGCAGCACTAACCGGATCTGTGCTAACGATTAACGGCGCAGCCATATATTACCTCATGGTTTAGTGAGCATGCTTCGAGTTCTTTGATTATCGTAAACAAAGTCGCTCGACAAAAATTTCTTTTCGTCAAACCGCTCGTTAACAATACCGTGAGTAGGACATACTCGAATTGCTTCGGCTATGTATTTCAACATATCTTGTCGTGCTTTGTTTTTGTGTTCATGCTGGTACATAATATTTAGAAGCTCGACAGGAGACCATCCTTCTATCTTTCTTCTAAAGGTACATAAGCATACAACAGCAGTTTTAGTATCTTGAACTCGCTTAGATAACTGATTTATAAACCAGTTCTTAACGTGATCAGGTTTATCGACTTGTACTGTCTTTTCTTTTTCTTCAAGTTCTTCTAAGGAAAAATCCAAAATTTTAGTCATTACATTTTTTCTTAGTAAGATTTCAAATTTTGCAAGATCTTGTTGAGAATAAGATTCCGGTAGTGTCAGGATTTGATTATTAAATCCTATTGTTTGATTAAAAATAGTAAATACAGGTGTGCTGCTTTTTACTAGTTTATATTTAGTTCCAGCCTTATACTCCTCGCCATTAATAAGACCTATCGGTCCGGCAGAAACCTCAAAAGCAGGAGTGGTTATTTCTTGTCTTTTTTGTCTTGGCATAATAATAAAAGCACTAGGGGAATCAAATGACTCCCCTAGCTACTTAATCTCCTCAGCTAACTATGCTAACTCCGGATTGATCGATGGCAGGTAGAGCACCAGTACCAGCAGTCCAATCAAGCTTATCAAAGTTGTAGCCCTTAGCATAGAACTTGACATTCTTAGCATGTCTAATAGCTTCGCCGTTATCTTGTAACGCTAAAGCATATCGTTCACGGAACTTAACTTTATAGATGTCTCTCATAGGATCATTGAATTGATCAGTGGTTACTTCTTCGTCAACGAGCAAGAGACCAAGTCTTGAGCTGTTTGCAAGAGTAACAGTGGTGGTTAGGTTGGTCAAATCTACTTCTTGGTATGGAGTCACAACAACTCTCATAGGGGCGGGAAGTATAGAAGGAGCAACATAAGTGGTTGCAATTTGTGAAGGATCGCTTAGAGTGGTGTTATTCACCAAAGTATTCGCGCTCCAAGCACCAGCAGTACCGATGCTTCCTTGGAAGTTTTGATAATACGCGCCTCTTCCTAGAGTTAAGAACATGTCACGCATTACTGGTTCTCTGGTGAACATGAACCAAGCAAATGGGTGAATAATCATTGTGTCTAGCAAGAAACCGGCATTAGCGGCATCAGCATACATGATTAAGAAATCGTCGAGAGTAAAGGTACCGTTACCAGCACCGTCAGCGCCACGACCTGAAGTCTTCTTATTGGATTCATTATTATCAAACACGGTTACACCGTTGTTGAATATAATGTCGGCGGCTTTGCGTTCTTTGTGTCTCATTAAGGCACGACCCGCAGCTCTCATATGCATGGCCATAACGTCATACATTGAGTAACGAATCATTTCTTCGGTGATCTTGACCGCAATACCTGACTTACCGATCTTCGCTGACACTTGACCAGCGAATTCCAGGCTAGCCTCTGGATATTCACCGCCCTCTGCGATATCCGCAGCAACCATTGCGTCACCAACGGCAGGGAAAGTAATAGTAGTACCAGCATTAGAAACATTTACTCTTTGGAGTAAAGGAGTCAAAACTAAGGTTGGTTCCACAGGCTCTCTAACAACTTCTTCAATAACCCGAGGAATTAACATGGGTTGATCGGTGGAGAATACTCCGTCAATCATTTGTCCATTTTCTGCCCACTTTTTCTTTAGCTCTAAGTCTTTCTTGGCAAGATCTTCATAAGTGATCCGCCCAGCAACACCTGGAACATAACCTTTGTTGTCCCAAATCTTACGGACTTTATCGGTTGATTTCTTGAGCTTTAACACAGCTCTTTCTTGATCTGAAAGACCTAATACAGCTTCGTTGATGCCTCTCTTTTCGAGGGCATCTTTGATTGCTTGCTCTTGGTTTTTTTCAAGATCATTTACCTTTTTTGCTAAGTCAATTACGACTTGCTTATCGAAGGTGTCAGTGATTTTTGATAGTATAGGTTCGCTCATTTTATCTGCCTTTCTGATCAGTAAGTTCCGACCATTATTTCGAGTAGCCAGAACGCCTTGTTAGCGTCGGCTGTTGCGTGTCTTGCCCATGCAGGAACACCCTTGATGCCTGAGCCTTGGAGGCTTAATCCAGGAACAGTTTGGACACGACCAGCGTCTTGGAATTCAATATTTACGTTACCCTTAGTAAAAGCGGCGTTAGCAACAGTTGCCGCAAGAGAATCGCCTTGGGTAGCGGAAGCATAGCCTGCTACCTTAACTTTTCTCATGCATCGACCAACCACGTGCTCCATTGCAACTAAAACCTTAGTCCCTAGTCCGATTACGCCGCTCGCAGCGCCGGTTAAAGAGGCCGCGGTAGAGTTGGAAAGAGCTGCTAGGCGGCCAACTCTTTGTGAGTTTGAAGGATAGGTTGAAGGATCCCAAATTAACGAGTTTCCAGAAACAGTTGCTGACTCAAACCCGTCGACTACCACTAAGTCTCCTGGTTCTATTGCAATTTCTTGAGTAGTCATTGCTGGAATTTGAATGACATAATCTCTTGCAAGGAAAGAAATGTTTGGTTGTCTTTCGTAATTTTGATGAGCAGTCCCTAGCCAGCTTGCATAAACGTCGTTATAAACAACGCCTAATGGTTTAATACCTTCGCCGCTCTTACCGATATATCGAGTTGATATACCAGTAGCAGTGACAGTAGCTCCAGTATCTGCTGTTGCGCTATAACCATCGATATTCTTTACAAATCCTAGTGTTTGAAAAGTTGAGTTAATATCATTGGCGCTATAATCAACACGATACATATCGCCACAAGCAGGAACTAAATGTCTTTTTCTTTCAGTCAAAACACCGGTAGGTCTTAAGTCAGCGCTGGTGTTTTCGTTAGTAACAAATCCTACGAAAGTACCAGCGGGAATCACGATGGGATCATGATGTACCGGCTCAATTTCTGCAACAGGAAGATAAGGAGCAGCAACCGCATCCTTAACGGTTGGTCTCATCCCTTCCATCAATTCTTGATATTGTGGGTGACGTACCGCATAACCATGTGGAATTCTTACATTAGCCATTTTGTATTATCCTTTCATTCTTCATCTAAGAAGTCTTGTTTACTCTTAAGAGGTTGTCTTTTAGTTTCTGCATCTCTGGTTAAAGTAGGATCAGAAACAGACATTATACCTGCGTTCTTTGATGAGATTTTAATCTTTGAAATCCTATCGAGGAATCTTGGTCTCTCATCTTCTATGGCGTCTTTAAGGGAGTCTTCTGATCTAGACGAAAGTCTTGATGCATATGACTCTATTGATTCATCTTGTTTATCGTCTTGGACAAATCTCATTAGTGCAAGCTCAGAAGCCAATCTCTTAATTTTCTCAATAGCGGCGTCTGCTACTGACTTTGTTAAGGTTACGATTTCACTGTCTTTGCTAGTAAGAGAAGTTTTTAACACTTCTATTTCTGATTTTAATGAATCTCGTTGAGATCTGATTAGATCGATCGCTTCTTTAATAGCGTCTTTGCTAATAAGCTCTTCTCTAGGTTCTTGACTTACCTCTTGTTTTTCGCCTTCTACTAATGCTTTATCTTCAGTAGAAACAGCTTGATCTTTAGTTTCAGACTTGGGTTCGCCTAATATCCATTTATCTAAAACGGAATCGGCTTCTTCAGTGGTTCTGACTTTCATGCTTTCATCTCCGTTTGGCACTTGAATCATTGTTTTCTTAAATTTAGTCACAAAATCTGGTAAAACATCTTCTTGGTCATCTCTTAAGACAAAATCAAGCTGAAGACCATTATCTGTGTCAAATAAAACCAATGAATCGTGTAATGCTTCTTTGTCTTCGGTAACATGATATATATTACCAGAATCTTTTAGCTTCTTTTCTTCTATGGAAGCAAGAAGTGTTTTAGCGTAGGGTTGAGCTGGAACTGCTACATAAGATGCCTCTCTATAATCAAGAGGTCCGGTGACTATATAGCAAAGATAATCATTGTCGCCGATTTTATACTTTTTACCCGGCATATGCTCGCATATATCGCCGTCATGATCAAGCCAATTAGATCCACATATACTACATCTTGCTTCGCTTGTAGTGGCTCCAGTTGAAACTGACTGATATGTTTCATCCATGATTTTCTGGATCGAAGATGCATCAGTTATATTGGCCGAAAGTATTATATATCCAGAGCCAAGATCTCCACCGGTAGAAGGGTTCTTAAAGTCATGTAAGAAATCATTGCCTTGTTTTAACTTAATAAACTCGGCTTTCTTTACTCTACCGATGATTTTGTTTACATCTTCTTGATCATGATTAATCATTATAGGCTTATTATAAGCCGCTGTTCCGCCGTCAGCAGGAGTAACCCAAGAGCCTACTGCTCTTTCCATATGAATACCGGGATAGACTCTTCTATTAACTATATACCCGCTATGAGTAGCTCTAATAGAGACCTTTAATGAATATCGTCCTTGATTATTAGATAGAGCAAGATCATTTATAAGGTTTTTAGAATCCTTATAAGTCTTGGGTGTTTTTATAGTGTGATTATCAATCAGATGTATCATCATTTTGCTCTCTGTATAATCTTTCATTAAGTAAATCAATTATACATTGGATTTTTATTTTAATATTATCTTTTTCTAGTAAAGAAAAATTATTGTTTGAAAAAACTTTAGAAATCAGGGTAGATAGATCGGCTTCATCTTCATGCGATAACCCCTGAGCTCTAGAACTACAGAAGTTATTGACTATATGAGGAAGACAGCTTAAAGACCTATTAGTGTATATTACATTAACTAAATCATTAGAAGGGAAGGTCGGCTTGCTTGGTGATTTACCGTACTGGTTTTGAGGTCTAACTCTAACAGATGTGTATTTCTTTATAGCATCTTTACTAGAACCCTTAGAGGCAGCAGCGGCCTTCTTCATCTCTAATTGTGCTTCAAACTGAGGTCTTTCGAATCTTTCATACCAAGTATCTGATTCTTCTTCCGGAGTTAATGGTTCTTTTCTCATATAGTCTCTTCTTAGTTCTTGACATGAGATAGCGTTGCTTTGGAATAAAGTTAAGCCGTGTTGTTGTTGGCTTCTTTCTTCTTCTCTATCAGCGGTTGGGAACTTAAAGCTCACTCTTGATTCAAGATTAAGATCGAATCCACCTTCTAGTACCAAGTAGTCAATTAACTGAGTAGTTAAACAATCGGCAATTACTTGTTGGAAATCTTTAACGGCGTCTACTAAGTTTCTACTAACTGCTTGAGCTGAGGCTTTATTACCAGTGTCAGCTTGACCTAGATCTAGACCAGATAGTCTTAGTCCTGACATCACGCGCTTCATAAAGTGATCAAGATATGGTTGCAGATCTAATACTTTTCCTTCTGAGCCAAGTATCTCAATGGTATATCTTTCTGAAGTAACTAAACCGCCTTCTGTAGGCATGCTTTCAATCGCTTGTTTGGCTATATCTACTTCCGATATATTATGACCGCTTTCGTCTGCAACGTCTTGCGCGGGCATTTCTGGTGTACCTACTTTGACATGGAAGAAAGGGAATAAATGTTTATGAGTAAGTATCTCGACTAGCTCTTCTAGTCTTCTTAGAGATCGTATGTCATCTAGCACGGTTACTGAATAAGGCGTACCAAATATAAAGCCAGTTTTAGTATCTATTGTTATCTCGATAACGTCTTCAGGAGAAAACTCTCTAAACATTCCGTCAATTTCTTGACGCCATTTAATAGGTCTCCCAAACTTATTTTGTTTAACCTTAACAGATACTGGATCCATAGGAAACAATCCGCACATTGGTTCAAGTATCTTGCCGTGTACTTGTACCGGAGAACCAGTAGATTTTTCTGCATTACGGACTATAACAACGAAAGCAGTAGAGTAAGTAACTAGATTAGTGACAATATCTCTAAGAACCTTATTGAAACTCTTTCCTGTGCTGAGCTCCATTTCAAACATTCGTTGTTTGACATACTGAACTATCTCAGTATCTTTGCCCGTTAATTCCCATCCTTCTTTTAGGATATACTCTCTATGTTTCTGTATAGATCTAGCTAATAAGGACTCTGTGTCTACGGCTCTTGCTACTTCTGATAAATCGTGAACCGGTCCAGTAAACAAGTCGTGTCTATAGCTAGTTTCCCTAACCATGTTATAGCTAAGTATTCTAGCGGCCGGTCTTCTTGAATTTTTAAAAGTTGTATTAAAGTTGGGACCCTTTTCACCAACGCTAGCCACCACGTCTGTCACGAGTGCATGAAGCTGGTCTATCTTAGTGTGTATAGATTCATCTTTAATGTCTTTATCTACAGCAGATAGAGTAGTGGGAACTTTTATTTTTTTAGCCATTTGCGTTTTCTCTGTATTTCTTTAAAACTCTATCAACCAGCTCAGAACCGTATAAGGTCTTGCATATATCTGGATTTTCGCTATGTAGACCAAGCTGTACTTCAGCAATATCATAGCTAGGTAGTATTGTACCATCTGGCAGTCTTACTTCGATTGCGTCTCTGAAATAAGTCTTTCTTATCTGTTCTGGTATATCTAAGTAGTCTTCTGAGTTGGTAAATTGGTCTGACTCTAGGAACTCTGAATACGTTATGGCGTTGCGCCCTTCTGATCTGTATTTTGTGTACTCTTCGTCGTCGCATAGTGCTAAGTTTTTATCCAAAACGGCGAGCAGATTATCTATTATTCTTAATAAGTTTTTTAAACTTCTTTTCTTATGTATCTTTAATACAGGCGATCCAACACGATTTCTGTCTGGTATCGATCCAAAGTCTATATCTATACCTATATTGATTTGAATCTTGGATAGATATTTTTGAATTATATTTTCTATATCTTCGATTATATAATCAAGTCCGTCTAGTATTGATTGAACCAGTTCGACTATTAATGGACAGTCAGACAGATCTCCAATATCTAAAGATATGTCTACAAGGAAATCGCTAATAACAGAAGCTATCTTATCCATTAGAGCTTGTACTAGCTCCATGATTAAAGCTTCAACAGTGTCTCTTACCCAGTTTAAAAAGAATGCTTCAAAGTTTTGAAGAGTAGCAGATAAGTCTATGGTATTGGTGTTTAATACTATAGATAACAGTATCCTTATTTTTCTTAATAAATCTCTATCTAATTTACCTAAAAATCTAACTAAGCAACAAATGGTATCTCTAGAAAACTTAGTATCTAAAGTTTGAGCTAAGAGGTTTAGAGACCGCTCTAGTTGTGATGATTCATAGTCTTTAGCGCATAAGAACGCATCAGTAGGAGTGACGACAGAATCAAGAAGACCCTGCGCAACTTCAGCTGTGATCTGGTCAAGTATATTTAATTTTCTACTACTAGGGCTATTGCTGTTTAAAAGATTAGTACTTGTTAAAGCGGCGTCTGTATTAAAGTTTAATTTTTGTTTAGCAAACTCTTTTTCGCTAAACATAGGAGCCGTACTTAAGGATCTGCCAGCTAAGTATCTAGCCTTTCTTGCATAGAGATACGCATACCAGAACTCATATCCTCTATCGGTTGTTTCGGCTATATACTTTATACAGTAGGACACAATAGTCTTATGGTCATCAACTGAAATAGCTTTTAAGAATAATTTAGTTAACGGCGGTAAATCTACCTGAGATAACACTCCTATAGAGCCTGTTATCCTTTGGGAAACCGCAGAACTAGAAGACCCATCATTATTAAATAAATAATGAAGAGATTGTTGGATGCCTAAAACAACCTGTGCTGTAGCTAATCCTATTGCAGTTTCTCTAGCACCTTCAATAAACGGAGACGCCTGATCTATAGAATCTTTATGAGCTGCAAGAACTTTTTCTGGTCCTCTCCATATACCACCTATTTGATGAATAAGAAAGAGTATTAAAATACCAGATCCAACTGATAATAAGGCTAATAGACTATCATCCAGTCCATCAAAATCGCTATTGAGTTTCTGTGCGATTTTTCTTTGGTTAGCGTTTTCATCGCCCTTTACTCTAGTGTCTATAACCGCATAATCGACTCTTTTAGCTTGCTGCTCTATCTTCTCTATCATCTTTACAAATAAAGCAAAAGTTATATAGTCGCCGTTTGATTCGGGGTCTTGTCTTATTACGGCTTGCCTTATTTCTATTGATTCGATAGGAACTGGGATAGTATACTTGCTAGCTACTTTTTCTGCTGCCTTGAGGATTATATTTGCTTTGTCGCTAACCCTTTTATAAGAGTTATAAGAAGCGTCTAATATTTCCTGACCTGCTGATTTAATTTCTTCCGAAGTAGCATTAGGCTTTTTTGATGGAGAAGATGGATCAAGAAATCTTGGTCTTCTATAGGAATAATCAAGTCTATCTAAAAATTCTGGCATCAGAAACTCTTTCGTTTATTTGGTCTTATATTATTAAACTTACCTGATTTTAGCATACTGTTGTCATATTTTTTAATATGCTTATCACGTTCTAAGACTTGTTTAACAGACTGATTACCTATTGTAAATATAGTGGCCGGATTCATACCTCTTGAGGTCGGAGCAAATCTTTCTTTGAGTTTTTTCTTTTCAGCAATTATATTTTCTTTATTAATTCCTTTTTCTCTAGTTCCTTCTGTACTCATTCCTAATGGACTTACTGGTATAGCTCTTAGGTCTGAGAATATCTTTAATGCATCGGAGAATTCTAAGAACGCTCCAGTGAGCGCCAACATCCATGCGGTTAAGGTATGTTCAAAACCCTGTGAGTAAGTAGGCATACCAAACTTTGAATACTTCTCAACTTTAAAGTTTCTCATTTGCTGGACTAAGCCGATACCTTCGCTATCCTCAGAAAGATTGGCGGTTGTATCTTCTGATTTAGGTAATATACATCTACCCGCTTCGAGCTGGCGAGCTGCCACGTTAACCATGAAAGGCTTAGCTTCTTTCTTGACTAAAGCACCAGTAACAGGATCTCTAATTTCAATCTTACTGGCCATGTTATAGGCTTTTATTTTTTTATGCAAACCAGATCCAGGAGTTTCTAATCCATATTTCTTTAACATTTCATACTGCACGGTACCAAACCCAGCATCCATGTATATATAGTCTATATTCCACTTATCTGCCAATCTAATGATTTTGCCTACGGCGGTTATCTGAGTTAAGTCTTGTCTTGGTACGATGTCTTTACAAACTGTTTTATAGTACACTCTTTTTTCAGAAACGCCTATCTCTAATATAACTATATGCACTCCTGCTGTTTCATTCCAGTCTACGCCCATTATGTATCTTCTTGCACCAGAGTAAGAGCAGCTATTATATTGATAGTCATATAAACTCATATTAATGTCTGAGTTTCTAAAGACGCCAGCCGTTTCATCGCCAAACTCAGCCAAAAACTCCCTAGCATAACCAGCAGCAGAGTAACGTTCTTTAAATAATTCTTCAGCTTCTTCAGTCCAACTAGGAGACTCAGAAGATATATACCAGTGTTCTTTAAATCCTAAATCTTTTCTTATAGACCAATCAAAGAACTGAGACCTAGCACCAGTAGGAGTAGAAGATGCCCATAATAAGCAGTCTGGGTGAGAAGCTAAGATAGCGAGCAATGCTTCAAAGTCTTCTGGCGATAAATAATCCATTTCGTCCAAGAAGATAGCGTGCGCGTCCTGACCACGAACCTGAGTCGACTTACCACCAGACTTAGCTCCCGACGAAAATCCTAGTACTTGTGATCCGTTGTCTAGTTCTATGACTTGAGGAGCAGATGTATTATCTCTGACTATATGTTCTTTTAAAGTAACAGAGTTCCCTATAAGGTCATTCCGCATTATGTCAAAGATACGTTTAATTTGCGACTGATATGGACAAATAATCAAAATTCTAAAATGAGAATTAGTCCTAAGCAAGTGCAGTATCTTTACTGCCATAATCCAGGTTTTACCAATACGTCTGCCTGCTCTAGAGATCTTTCTACGAGCAGAGCACTGAATCATTTCTTTTTGATAAAATCTTGGAACTTGATCAAATTCTGAAATACAGAAATAAACCGGATCTTGATAATATAGTGCGTCTATATCTGCGCTATATTCTGGATCGGCAG
>JACCDR010691625.1_pt1 | contig 14825 bp, 32 predicted proteins | sample 7446431 | NCBI WGS metagenome assembly JACCDR01 (sample SAMN15323443, study PRJNA562643) | freshwater metagenome | isolation source: river surface water | place: USA:Blue River Watershed | collected 2017-08-17 | reverse complement strand
GCGGTAGAATGGGAAGATGGAACAAAATTCTGGTTCATAAACGGAAAGAGACATAACGAAAATGGCCCCGCTGTCGTACATCCCGATGGAAGAGGTGACTATTTCCTCGATGGAGAGTTCCTAACTAAAGAAGAATGGGAACAAAAAGTCTCTAATAAAACAACTAACATAAATAATACACAAAATACAACTACCTAAATGTTGTACTTATAACTATAACCCATCTTCTCCCTCATCAATGAACACACTAACCTCTTTGCTCCCACTAAATTACGCAAATTAAAACCCTCATAACTCAAAATCTTAACCTCCCACTCATTCTCTCTGTAAAATTCAAAGTTCTTAACTAAAAAGTAATTGTCAGATCCCTCTAAGTCTACAACCCTACCTATTAAAAATGTATTAATAATATCCCTCTCCTTAACAAATGAATAACTCCATAAGTAATACATCTTACACCTAGAATTTATAAATTCATAATTGTATGCATTTACTGGCATATCTTTATATTCTCTTATATCAATCTTATCTACTAAATTATCTTTATAATAATCAACTAAATTATTAAAATTAATATGTATCTTGTAAAAATTATCCCTTATACTCATCTTAATTATCTCCATACTTTTAAATTTATATATATTAGGGAAAACCCTAGTAGTATATATACATATATAAGATATTTTAGAAAAAAATTATTAATACAAAAAAATATATAGTAAAAAAAAGAGAGAGGGGGGAGGGGTACTTGGAAATAATGAATGTTTAAATCATTAAAGGGTAGGGGGGAGGGATGTCCAAATAACACTTTTTTAATAATCAGTCCTATCTAATTATATAATTAAACTAGTCAGCATGACTATCTCAATCAACAGTCTCATTACTTGTGTAGTAATCCTTGCTGATATTCTTATCTATATCTTCTTCCCAGAAATGTTGTTTAGCTTATTGATAATCTCAGCTATTGGTTTTTTGTTTGGAATAGCTGATAGCTATTTATATAAGACGTATCCTAGTAAGTAATACTTGGATACCCCTAGTTATACAAAACCTATTGTATAACGCTGCTATCGCAAATGGGGCTATGTCTATAAGAAAGGGTTGCTCTAACATTAAAGGAATTTAATCTACTGTCCTAGCTTAGTAGTATATAATTCTTTCTAGCATGAGAAAACATAAAGGTTTCATCTTCGTCTCCCTTGTTGACGGCATCGCGACGTTTGATGTCGTCGGGCGTGTTATTCAGGTAAAGGCTGATGAGTACAATAACTGGCTTGCAGCCCGCGAAGGCGATACAGATAATTGGGGAGAATGGCGTGACCTTGATCCTGCTACCGACTGGGATATCTTTAAAGTTGCAGCCCTCATGGAGGGCTAGGAGGATTGCAGAGGTGCGGGGGGCGGTTATCTCAACATTAAAATAATTTAATCTACTGTCCTAACTTAGCAGTGTATAATTACTTCTAGTATTATGATTACTAAAGTCTTCCATGTCTTCCAGCATGTATTCTTTGTAGTCTATTATCTTTTGTGGGTATTTACTATTTACGCAATCTGTCGTGGTTTGGGCATTTAGGTTCTTTAGTCCTGTTAGGAATCTTTTAATAAGGTAATACATATGAGAAAGATTAAACTATTCGTTAACGGCTTTAGGGGGCGTCGGAATGTTAACTTTACTCTTACTCTTGAGGGTAGAGGCAGCGAGGGAGTAACAAATGAGTTCGCTAAAGAGCTAGAAGATACCATTAGAAAAATGGTAAATGATGATTGTTATATTGATTTGTACGAAGAAATATCACAACCACCACTTACTAAAAAGATACGCTAATTACAATATAACTACTTACTTAGTAAGTAGTTATATTGTAATTTATATATATTAAAAAGGGCTACGCCAACATTAAGATTTTTTAATCTGCCGTCCTAAATAACTCTAGAATTAGAGTAACGAACATGAAAAACGCTAAAATCGACATCGAATACGTTTCCCTGTCTGGCCGTGATAAGTCCTACGTTGATCTTGTTTTTCATGAGTACCTTGTTGCCAAGAATGGTAGCAAGATGTTCAAGATGGTCGATACGGAAGGTAATTACAAATCCTTCATTATCGACAATATCAAGAGCATGAAGTTGAAAATGGAAGATGGTACGGTGATTGATTTGGATGGTAAGACTGGCGATATCAGTCGTCTTGCGTCCTAATAAAAATATAATGAGACGTAAGCTTTGATTGGTGAAGCACTCTCAACATTTATCGCTTAACCTAATTAAGAACCTTATTTAGTGGTTAGATGGTCGAAAGCGTTTTCGGGGGATTCCGAAAGGGTTAAGAAAGAGGATGTTTATAGAGTTAAGGTGGTTCGACTCCACCACGTCTCACTTGTCCTAACTTATCAAGTAATAAGGAATATAGGTATGATTAAAGCACAATGGCAATGGAAGCAGAAAGACATTGGTACTGGCACTTACCTTAATGCGGGAGTAGCCAAGCTACCAAACGGCGATAAGTTAGAAGCAAGTTTCTACTTTGGTCCTGCCGTTCCTTTCGATGCTTCTCTACTTTCGATTGAAGTAAAGAAGGGATTGGCACGAAAGTCGGTTGACGGCTCGTATGAGCGTGACGTTAATTGTAGTGTGGCTGAATTGCTTGCAATGCAGACATACAATGATATGTAAAACTGTCCGCACCCGATAGATACGGACGTATATGCCTTAACTCTGAAGTCGGGTAAGGGTTAAGGCTAATTTGGTTAGATTTTGCTAACGTGGAGTAGTGTAACGTGGAAGTGAAACAGCGGCAAGATGGCCGAAGGTATGGGTTCGACTCCCATCCCACCTTAGCAAAATTTTGAAGAGGGCTTTAGTGTCTTTTTCCTGCAAAGGCTTAGGCATTAAAGTGGCAAAAAGAGTGCTTACCTGAGCCACTGGTAAGCACTCTTTCCCTCGTTTTTATAAAAAAGTCCTATTCTTTTATCCTAAAAAATGGGCTACTGCAACATTAAAAATTCTTAATTCAGTGTCCTGAATTATTTAGTTAAAAGAATTCTGTATATGAAATCGCCAGCATTTTCAGATCTTGTTGGAAAAACTCTTGTTGAAGTAATCGAAGAATCGGATAAGATTACTTTTAAGACAAACGAGGGTGAAGAATACCAACTATATCACAAGCAAGATTGTTGTGAATATGTAACAGTCGATGATATCACTGGTGATATTAAGGATTTGATTGGAAGTCCTATCCTTAAGGCAGAAGAATCTGTAAACAATGAGTTACCAGCAAAAAGTGACTATGATGAAAGTTTCACTTGGACTTTTTATCAGTTGGCAACTATTAATGGTTATGTCACAATTCGGTGGTATGGTACATCTAATGGTTATTACTCCGAAAGAGTAGAGTTTGTCAAATTGTAATAACTAAAAATTAAGTTTATTAAATAGAGTTTATATAAAAGATAGGTGTTATCCCTAATAAGGTGACATCTATCTGAATTCTAGGGTTACTCTAACATTAAAAGAATTTAATTCGGTGTCCTAAATATTTACTGAATAGGAGTTAAAAGAATGAACAAGACATGTACATTCATTATGATTGATATTGATTTTGATAAGTTTTGTACATGGATGCCCATGAAAGATGAGGGGATGCTTCCATATCCCTTTAATAAGCCATGCTTTATGGAATGTTATTGGGTTGTTACAGATAGGAATCGTTTGATTCCAATTTGTGAAGAATGGGATCGAAAGTCCTATTTTGAACAGATTCCATGTCCAGATGATATGGATGCGTATTTGGGATTGTTTCAACTTCCTCAATAAGAAATAAAATGAATTTTATAAACGAAAAATCTAAAATTGGTGAATGGGAAGAGGATGTTATCAACGGGGAATGGGTTCTTGTCCTATTTACGTTGATGGGAGGAAATATCAATGTATTTATCAAAATCGAACAAATAGAAGCCATTGAGAATGGTAAAATGGTTGATAGATATAGCGTTTCCGTAAATAATATGTACGGAATTGATGGAAATCAACACTCTAATTACTCATCGTTAAAAGCTGCAAAGATGGGTGGAGAGATCATAGCGGGAGATTTAGCAAGAAAACTAAACAAACAAATTAAGATGTATCTTGATTAGTCCTAAGACAAACTTTTTAGAAGGAATAGAATATGAGTAGTCCACGTTTCGCAAGTGCAACAGAAGCCCGTCAGAATAACTTTTTCAGCCGTCGTCACAAGACTGCTGAGCCTCACCTTGACCAGAAGGAAAAGAATCGTCAAGAATCTGAGGCAAAGCATTCTGGTGCTATCGCCCGAATGGGCCAGCATATGAAGGGAAAGAGTCCAGAAGCAATCGAACGCCGTAAGGCACGAACTGGAGCGTAGTTAATTTTTGTAAAACAATAGATAATAATTTGTCTATTGTTGCTGTAAAAGTAATAGAGTTACGAATGGGATTTATTACACCCCAAAAATAAACCGCCCGCAAAACTATACACTAGCAGAAGTGGCGGACGCTAGGGAAGCAAACTTCATCTTTATTACTGGATTTTATTATACATAACTACCTAGTTAATAGGTAGTTATGTATTTAATGGGTTACTGCAACATTAAGAATTCTTAATTTAGTGTCCTAAATATCTTAGAGATAAGGAATAGGTATATGTTTACTACAGAACGCGGTCATACGGAACGTGGAGTTAAGGTATCTACTTCATGGGAGAATCCAGAAAAGCCGTGTGGTGAAGCTAACCCCAGTTATACGTCCTATTCCGAGGATAAGAAATTAATTATCCCAGGAAAGACAGACGATGACAAATCATTTATGATGAGGTTTACTAAGAATACAGTCATTCTTAGTATCTTTAACGAAACAATTGTGTTTCAGAAAACGAGTAGGGGAAAGACCTATCAGGACAGTAGGTTTCCTGGAAAGCGTTTTTCCGAGGATGAAATTGAATATGAATTAAAGCGTATGCTTGGTTCTGCTGAAGGTTGTAGGGCAATGAATGAATTGAAGTGGTAGTCCTAAAATAAACAATAATAACAATAAAAGTAGTCATGTTAGTTGAGTGTAGTTTGATTTGACGAAAGAAGTATTGTAACCTTTTCGATTTGGCACGGCTTTCCGAAGGAAAATAACCTTGCAAGGTTTCCCCCTGCCGAATGTCACGCATCGTTACATACGAAGCCATAACGAAGTTATACGCAACACGTTGCGTACAACTGGTTTACGGATAACTAAGTCTACACAACGGACACAATATAACTAACCCCTGACGCATTCTTGCTATCGCGTATCTATTAACTTAATCTATTAATTAAGGCAATAGAAGTTACGATAGTTAATTCCCCACTTAACGTCAAATATAATAAACTTATTATAGTTTATTATAGGTCTTTATAAGACCGTGACCTTAAGTGGGGTGAATGCTTTTTTGGGTTACCTCAATATTAAAAAATCTTAATTTAGTGTCCTGATTAATTGAATTGTTATAGTTGTTATTATGTTAAAGATATATGTCATGGACTTAGGCGTTTATGGAGCAATAGTAGTTGTCGCTCAAAGCGAAGAAAAGGCCAGAGTAAAAATGGCAAATTACTATACTTATGAAGAAAAAAAACCAATTGAGGCGTATGAAATAAACGAAGATTTTTGTTTTGCTAATTATGGAGATACTTAGTCCTAATTAGTGTAATAATAAAATAAATAGAGTCTAGAACGAATAACCTCATTTTAGGAGAACTGCTATGAAGAATGGTAACCGTCTTGATAAGCGTCCTGTCCGTGTGGTTTTTAATGTTCGTTCATTGAAGGTATCTAAGCGAGTAAAGAAGGCGTTCAATCGTCTGTATTCCTATATGTAATAGGAATATAAAATGGGGGATTTTTCTTTAAGGTGTTATATGCATTGGATTTACAGCGAAGAATGGAAGGCTGATCTAAAGACAAGCAAGAGTCCTAAGCCTTGTGGTTGGAGAAATAAGAATGGAGTAGTCATTACTTATTCAGAAAGTGGAAGTAATAACTTTGGAACGCTTGAACAAGCATTAGCAAAGATTCCTAATCTTGTCCTAGTCGAAGATTTAATGAAGCAATAGATATATGAAAACTACTGAACAAGACATCGTGACTGTTACTGATCTTGTGAATGATAATGAGTTTGGAGCAGCAGTACAATTTCTCCAAATCAAGTATAATTGTTCACAAGAGGAAGCTACAATCGAGGTCGATACTATTGTGGCAAACAATGAAGAATATTTAATTAGTAGTGAAGAACTAGACAATTTTGAAAATGGGATTTTCTTTTACTAAACTGAAGAAGAGACTGTATTGTGAAGTAATAATTTGATGGTATCCTGTTTCGTCTAAATGGTAAGACATACCCCAGTTAAGGGTTTTGATATAGGTTCGAGTCCTATAACAGGTAAAAGGCAGACCTAATAATTATTATAAATAATACTGCGTCAAACGCAATATAAAGGGAGTTGACGCTCCTAAGTATTGCGTTCTCTTCTGTTTTTGGGTTATGGCAACATTAAAAGTTTTTAATCTATTGTCCTAGTTTAAATATCTATTTTTATAAATTGGCATGAAAAAGAATAATATTCTTAAGGAATTTAATTCCCTTGCTCTTAATATCATGATAGATAAAAGGAATAAAATTTGCCCTCCTCATATCGAATTTAAAACAAAATTTGACAAACATAAGAATTCACTATATCCAGGATTTCTTCCTCAAAAACTTGTAGAGTTAATTTCTGCTGGTCTAATACTACGAGAGTTAATTTCTGCTGGTCTAATACTACCTGTTAGGCAAAGTAATGGTTTTAGTTACTCTGTGGTAAGCGTTAGGGAGCAAATGATTAAAAGGGGAGATGTCCCAAAGCCACTGACAAATTATGATAGACTTAAGATTTATACAATGATTAGACACGCACTTATCAAATTTTGTAATTGGCTTGGATACTAATGGAATAAGGCTAATGCTTCTATGGTGGTTATCCATTCCTAATATAACCATATAACTACCTAGTAATTAGGTAGTTATATTATTTAGTGAGTTACGGCAACATTAAAAGTTTTTAATCTATTGTCCTAACTTAATTAGTAAAAGAAATACGCTATATGGATATTCAAAACAAAAACATCTCTGAAATCGCTTCTGTTATTGCTTCCGATTGGAAGAAAGTTAGTCCCCACGCCCGTCCTTATCTTGATGCGATGTATTCGTTGAATACTCTTCAAGATAATTTCATTCATGACTCTGGCGTGTCTGTTGTGTCCTACTTCTTGGCTAATGCTTCCACTTGGAAGGGAGAAGTAGCAAAAGAAGTAAAGAAAGAATTAAATAAGAGGGTAAAGGCTTACTATAATAAGAAGTAAGTTAAAGCGAATGTGGTGGAACGGCATACACGACAGACTTAAAATTTGTTGCCGAAAGGCATGTGGGTTCGAGTCCCACCATTCGCATAATGAGTATTGTTATTGCTATAGGAAATAGGGAAGTACTAATCTCTATCTACCGAAAACGGTTTGCAATATAATTAAACTAGAATAGTTAGTACCTATTTTGGTGTTGAGGTTCGATTCCTCCAATACTCTTTTTAAGTCCTATTTCTAACAAGATAGAAAGTAATTACCATGAATCCACAAAGTCAATATAAAGTTCCTATTTACGCTCATTTTCCTGACCGTTCTCCAGAAGAGGACTGTATCGTTTATGTAAAGAAGACTAAGGCTGGTGGAGTAGATGGAAAAGATCATACCGATAAAGGTGGTCTAATAGTAAAAGCAAGTTATAAACCTTTGCCCTCAGACCATTATTATACGTTAGAAAAGCGTGTGATCGAAGTTAATAAGGCTAAGAAAGAGGCATTAGCTAAACTTAACCCAATTGACAGATTGGTACTTGGAGTATAACAAATATTTGTTAGAAGCGTAAAACCCCACTGATGAAGTGGGTTGCTTTAAAAAAGGGTTACGTCAACATTAAAAAATCTTAATTTAGTGTCCTAGACTTAATAGATATTATTTCATAATTATATGAAAACTAAGAATCAAATCGTAAAGGAATCTGATACTCAACTTGAAGGTTTGTCTTTTAGGATTAGAATGAATTCCAGAAAGAATCAGTTGAATGATATTTCAAATTTTATTGACCAATTGCTTCCCAATAATGGGACAGAGCAAGTTGTCCTAAGTCCGAAGGTTGCAAGGCAACTTTGGGGATATGGTCAACAAATCGGAATTATCTCCGACGAAATGTAAGTCCTTATTTTGAGGGGATATAGCTCAATTGGATAGAGCAGAAGATTCCTAATCTTCAGGTTGTAGGTTCAAGTCCTATTATCCCTATATTTTTACTTCAACAATATGAACAACATAAATAATACAAATCCAGATGGTCTTACAGATGAACAGTTTGACAATATGCAAGCTGGAAAGGAAGAACATGAACCAGAAGAACCAGAAGAATATTACGATGATGAGCCAATGGGTATGACAGACGTTGAGGCTGATGCTGATACTCTACGCTCTGCTGGATGGGGTACAGACGAGGATTATGGATTCTTTGGGCATGGAGGTTTATACGGTGACGAATAACACAATTAAAGTTTGGCGTTTTGAGGATGCTCCAAAAGAATATAGTAATCAATCGTCTAATGGAGGGGACGAAGATTGAGTAATTCTTGTTCCTGCTTCAATGGCTGGAGATTGGATTAGTTGGATTGATAGTCCTAGCTTTGGAGAAAATAAAACATATAAACAAGAAAATGGTGATGTTCTAGTAATCTCAAGTCACGCTTAAATAAGGATTAAAAAATGATTTCTGTAGTAGCTATATTACTTCTTCTTTTCTCTTGTTTTCTTTTACTTTTTGTTGTAGGTCCAGAAAACACAAACAAAACAAATGCTATATTGGTGATTGCATTTGGAATGTGTACGTTTTCTTTCTCATTAATGCTTACTTATGTTATACCACTAGCAGAAAAGACTAAAGAATATAAGTTAGTAGATAATCCCGATGGATCGACTACATGGGAATTCGTTAATATAAAAAAATAATATTCACCAAAATCTCAATTTAGTGTCCTAAACTTTTAACTTTTAGTATAGAGTATATTATGAAAACATACAAAGTAACAGTTGATAAATTTAGAAATATTAGTTGGTTCAATGATAAAGATCAACTCCATCGGGAAGATGGTCCTGCTCAGGAATATGCCAATGGAGAGAAATCTTGGTGGCTTAATAATGCTTGTTACACAGAAAGACAATGGAAAGAAGAAATAGCAAGGCTAAAGGGACCAACTCAAGAAGAAATTAACAAAGCTCTTGAAGTCTTAAGTAAGGCTACAGGCTACAAAATCACTAAAACCTAATCTTTCTTGTTAATATATAACTACCTAGTAATTAGGTAGTTATATATTTGAGAGGTTATCCCAACATTAAAAGTTTTTAATATATAGTCCTAAACAATAGAGTCTTATTCCTTCATAGTATGAAAAACCTATCTAAGAAATTAGAGACTATGGGTGAAGATAATTTGTTTAAGTTAAAGAAACGCTGGTGGAATCACTGTGATAGGTTGATGAGGTATTATTGTGGAGTTATATTAGGTTGGGATTGGGATTTGTTCAAAGTCCTATACCCAAGGGATTATAACATCTACATGCAAATAAACAATGCTTTGGAGAATAGGCGTCCTAAAAAGTAATTAGAAGAGTATATACAATATGAAGAATCAGAATAACAAAAGAGAAGATTGGGAAGATGAAGACGACGAAGATACTGAAGTTGTTCACAAGAACAAAGATGAGCGTCGGCGTGACAATCGGCGTGAAAGATTTAACGTCGAACGTCAGTTAAGGGAAATTGAGAATCAGTATAGACAATACTAAATAGCTTTTTTCTGATAAGTTGTCCTGTAAACAAAAACTTTTTATAAGGATAGATATGAAGAATGAAAAGAATGTTGGTGGTCGCGGAGTTATCAAGTTGTCGGCAAAGGCTTCTGTTGTGAAAGTTAACTCTCCGAGTGTTCATTCCCTTCGGAAGCGTCTAATTGAGCAAGGGGTGATTATCCCCTCCAAGTAACAATATAGCAATTGAATAATGTTTATTCCCTGTTGGTGTACAGTACCGTCTAAGATGCGGAACGCCGTTACTGAAAGGGAGATGGTAATAAAATTAAGAAGAATATCATTAAGCATTATTCATAGTACAATGAAGAATGTCCTTCTATGTAGACATGACAGTTTGGAGAGACAAACACTAGTTTAAGACTTAGTTTAATGGTAAAACAGAAAAAACGAAAGTATATATGGCTAATAAGTTAGATGGTCCTAATATTATTAAGTGTATATATTATTAGTGAGTATCAGATAGTAGGTTCAACTCCTCTAGTCTTGATTTTTAGTATTGCCTTGCCAATGATCGTCTATTACCCGTTGTTTGACGGGCCACGACAGTCCTAGGAAACTTGTGAGAGCATAAAAGACATCACTCGTCAGAGTGAAGAAGTGATTTGAGCTATAATCACAACTGGCAAGGCGGCTATGGTCTTATAGATCAATGGATAGATCGGTAGGCTTTCAACCTGCAAATTTGGGTTCAATTCCCAATAAGATCATTAACAAAGGAAAAAATGATTACTTTCATGCTTGTTGTTTCTCTTATTATTATTGCTATTTCATTTCTATGGTCGCTTTACTTAACTATAACTGAAATGGATGAGAAAGATAGATTTGCTAGTATGGTAGTTGCTATGTTTTCTCTTTTTATCGCAATAACTCTTATCCTGTGCTATATCTACTAAATGGGAAGAATTAGTCATTAACTACATATCTCCAAGTTAATGACTAATTTTCTTTTCAAAATGGGTTACTCTAACATTAAAAGTTTTTAATCTACCGTCCTAATTTAAATACTAATTTGAATTAGTAGAGTTATGACGCAAAATACACTAAACAAGTTGCTTAGGATGTCTTTCGATATGATTGATATTCCTAATGCACAGAATAAACATTTTACATTCTTGCTTGATAAGACTAAGATTGTAAGTGTTGGTTGGAACGATAATTGGACTACTCACACTGAGGCTAAGCGATTGGGGTATTATCAGAATGCTATGCACTCTGAATTATCAGCAATTCTTCGCTATCGTGGTCCTAATTGGAAACTTTCTAAGCTATCCCTTGTCAATATTAGAGTTAATACTCTTGGACAAGTTTGTATGAGTCATCCATGTTCTGGATGTGTTCGGTTGCTTGATATGTATAACCTTAATAAGAAAGTTTGGTATACAAACGAGCAAGGTATTTTTGTCAGAATGTAATTATGATTAATAGTTTATATAATTTTCTTGTACTTGCTTGCCGTGTAATTTCTTTCGTTGGTCCTTCATTTTTAACAGTTTCACTTTTAAGTAAAGATAGTAATATGATTACTATTTGGGCTTTTATTATTCCTGCCGCTGTAAGTATTGGATGGTCAAATGAAAATAAAAGAAATTAATATTGTTTATCCATGCAATTGTTTAATTGCAGCAATTATAGTAAGTTTTTTTACTGGCGGAAGAATTAAAAAAACAAAATTTGGATTACATTTTTATGTAAAAACACCAGACAGAAAGTTATATCATTTTAGCGAAAAGAAAAATTTTATTCCTTCGCCTTTTCACCTAATAGTTTCAATTGGTAAAATAGAAAATTTTAGATCAAATTAAATCTCTTAAATTAGGGATTTTTCTTATTTAGTGGGTTACCTCAATATTAAAAAATCTTAATTTAATGTCCTAGCTAATTATATAATAAAAGCAGAAAGAGTAACAAACAATTTTACTAGAAGGATAGAATCATGCCTCAGAACTTTCAAGGTGGAACTGTCGTAACTGGAGAGAGTAATATCCGTAAGGTTCAGTATCTTTCTATCCAGTCAGCACTTACTTTGCAGGTTAGAACTGGAATGAAGCATAGTAGAAATGCTCCACCCCTCGCAGCTAGAGCTATTCTGACTGCTGCTGGAATTAAGCCAAAAAAGGATATCAAGGGTTTACTTGAGCAGTTTTACCAGTATAGACTGACCATAGACCCGTTTGCGATTGCTCCCAAGCTTTAATAACTAATAATATACATAAATTATTATTATAATTTATGTATATTATTTTACATTATGGGTGACCCCAACATTAAAAGTTTTTAATCTACTGTCCTAAACAATAGAATTCTTATTGAATAAGACATAAGAATAGTAAAAGACTAAAGAAAAGAATCTTAAATAGTAGTCCTAAACATTTGGGCCTTATCTAATTGAGATATCAAACAACTAACAAACGAAAGGATAGTGTTCTATGTCTAAGCTAATTGCTCATTGTGGTGCCCGTAAGGTTGACGAAACCCTACTTCGTGCTGTTGCGATTCCAGCAGCTACCGAAACTTGGTGCCCCGTTGGGCATCACGAACTTTACGATCAGCTAATGGAAATTGCTGATGAACAAGGCGTAAAGATTGTTAAGAGCCAATTCGCTCTATCGGAAGACAACAATCGGATGTTCGGCGTCCTAGACGTTGGCAACCTAGACAATTCCGATGGTTCGGTTAGCTTCGCAATCGGTATTCGTAACTCGATTGATAAGACGCTTCCCGCTGGTATCTGTTTCGGAGCAAGGGTTTTCGTTTGTGACAACCTTGCTTTCTCTGGTGAAATCGTCATCGGTCGTCGTCACACGAAAAACATCTGGAATGACCTTCCAGGCACGATGCGGACTGAGTTTAGCAAGTTTGCTATGTTCCGCGAATCTCACTATCGCCTATTCGATGCCCTAAAGGGTGTGGAATTGAAGCAAGATGAGATTTGGGGACTGGTTGGCAAGGCTTATCAAAATGGAGCTATCACCAAAGCCAAGATTGCCGATGTTGTCGAAATGTTGAGCGATGAAAGCCATATCGCGAAGCATGGCACAGCAGCCCTTGGTGGTCCTAATACGGCTTGGTCAGTCTATAACGCTGGAACGGAAATTATGAAGACTCGGCAAGCTCGCAATATGATTGAAGGTTCTACAGAGTCAATTGCGTGGCACCAAACATTCGCCAACCGTTTCGGTGTCTTGTCGCGTCAAGTTACTTCGGTTGTCGTTCCTCAAGTAGCTCCGCAGGTTGAAGCTTCGCAGGTAGTGGAGCAAACGGTGGAACAAGAACCTGCAATTGAAGATGTTGAATTGCCGATCATGGATTTGGAGAAGCTAATGGAACCCCCTACTGAGCCACCTCTAGGGTGGGAGTCGGTGGAAACCAGTGCGGGCGAATTGCCCCTACCAATTCCGACTCAAGTAGTGGAACCACCTAACCTTGATGTAGAACAATCGCTGTAAACAAAATAGGAAAAGCCCCTAGAAATAGGGGTTTTACCTATTTTTCGGGTTAAGGCAACATTAAAAATTCTTAATTCGGTGTCCTAGTTTATTTGATTTATTATTTAGTGTTATATGGAAAAGAAAATCCTCTCAAAAGTTGAGATTGATGAACTTCTGGCATTTGGGTGGGATACACCTGATATGGTTGATAGAATGTTTAAAGCATATAGTGCTTTATATTATCATATTTGTGCTGGAGGTAAACTAGATCAAAAGCAAGAAGATTCTTTTAATTGGATTGAAGAAAAATTAGCAAAGTGGAGAGATTAAAAATTCTTAATTTAGTGTCCTAAGTATTGTATAAAGGAAAATACTTATTATGAAAACATATAAAGTAACAGTTGATGATTATGGTACTACTCGTTGGTATAATGAACAAGGTAAACTCCATCGGGAAAATGGTCCTGCTATCGAATATGAAGATGGAGAAAAATGGTGGTGGCTGAATGGAATCAGCTATTCAAAATTAGAATGGGAAATAGAAGTAGCTAAACTAAATGGTCCAACCCAAGAAGAAATTAACAAAGCTTTAGAAGTTTTAGGTAAAGCTACGGGTTATAAAATTACTAAATATTGATATTAAAATAGGTATAGATGGATATGGCAACATACAACATTAAAATTACAAAAGTAATTAACAAGATTAATTATGCTTTTTCTTTAAATAAATATTTAAATAAAAAAGGTATATACTTACCTCCTAAAGCCTGTATCGAATTAGCAAGTTTGGAAAAGCCTTTTTCTACTCCATTGAATGAGTACGAATTTGAATTATTTAATGAAATTATATCTAACGATTCCGTAGAATATACTTGGGATGAAGAAAAAACAGAAGAAGAAAAAATACAATTGGAGCAAGAAAAAGCAAGAAAATGGTATGAATCTTAAAGTCAAGAAGATAAAGAACTTTGCGATCATTATTTAAGTATGTGTATGCCTCATGCTTAAATAATGATAAAAAATAAACCTTCTTGCCTTTAAGCGAAGGTTTATTAAAAAAGAGGTTATCCCAACATTAAAAATTTTTAATGATAAGTCCTAATTAGGTAGTAAATACTATAATGTGTATTATGGCTAAGAAAAGCAATAAAAACCCTTGGAAAGAAACGGAAGAAATGAGAAAATTCCGTATTGAGAATGAAGGAAAACAGATTGTAAAATCGTGGTCTAAACACGGTGATAAGAAAAACCATAAGAAAAACCGTAGAGATACTAAAAAAGAATTAAAAAACTATAAAGATTTTTAATAATGTCTAAGTCTAGAAGAAAATTTCTTTGTTTAGATTGTAATGTTGACACAGGACGTATTGGTGAACATTACTTTTTAAATAATGAAGTTTGGTTTAAAGTACATAATTCTAATAAAGGTATGTTGTGTATTTCTTGCGTTGAAAAGAGGCTTGGAAGAG
>JACCDR010497385.1_pt1 | contig 14826 bp, 16 predicted proteins | sample 7446431 | NCBI WGS metagenome assembly JACCDR01 (sample SAMN15323443, study PRJNA562643) | freshwater metagenome | isolation source: river surface water | place: USA:Blue River Watershed | collected 2017-08-17 | reverse complement strand
TGGAGGACGCCCCATCGGGGAAGTCGGGGCCGATGCCCTGCATAATCCACCCCGGCTGGCCCGACCCGCTCACCGTGCGGAACAGCCACGACTTGATTTGATCCCCGAGGTTGCTCACCGTCGAGGCGGGCATCCGCTGGTAGTAGCGGACGTACACCCCGTTCGCGTAGCCGGAGACGTTGATGTTCGTGCTGTTGCGGATATAGCACTCGTCGCCGCCCGTGTCGCTGCCCGTGAGGGTCGCGGCCACCGCGTAGGTGCCGGAGTGCTTCACCGAGGACTGCACCGTGATGGCCCCCGTCCCGTTCTCCGCCGTGAACCCCGTGCCCGTCAGCGACCCGCCCTCAAAGCCCGTGTCGATGAGCGAGGTCGTCGCGACAGGCAGGTACTCGAAGTCCCCGCCAATCTTGGCCGCGCGGGGGTTCGTCAGCCCGACGCCGCCGCAGGTCACGTCCACGATGCCCGCGCTGGGCCGCGCCGGAACACGGCACGAAATCGTCGTCGCGTTGACCACCGTGATGTCGTCCGCGAGGATGCCGTCAAAGCGCACCGCAGGCGTCCCGCTGATGGTCGAGACCGTGAGCAGCACGAGGTCGCCGCCATCGGTGTTCGACGCATCGCGGCTGATGTCCGTGAAGGTCGCCACCGTCCCGCCCGTGACCTGCACCGTCAGGCTCGCCGTGTCGGTAATCGTGCGCGAGCAGCAGGACGCCGAAATCGTCTTGGTCTCGGCCACCGTGGACACGATAGACCCCACGGCCTCCCCGTTGGCATCGGTCACCGCAGGGGGCTGGGTGATGGTGTTCCCCGTCCCCGTCGAGGAAATCGTCACGGCCTGCCCGACCACGGGGTTCCCGTTGCCGTCCAGCACCCGCACGGTGATGTCCGCCGAGTCCACCCCGTCGTCCGCGATGCTCGACGGCGACACCGTGACCGTGGAGGTCGCCGCGTTGACCGCTTGGATAGTAGCCCCAAACGTTGCGTCCAGATTCGGCACGGCGTTGTTCGCCGCGTCCTTCGCCGTCAGCGTCACCGTCGCATCGTCCACCCCGTCCCCCGTGATGCTCGTCGGCGACGACACCAGCGTGGAGAGTTCGACATCCAGCCGCTTGACCGGCCCGCCGAATGCCAACCCAGGCGGACGGCTTGCGCCCGCTACCGTGATGGCCGACACCTACGCCGCCGCGCCGATGACCGGCACCACATAGATGTCCCACGACCCGTCCGTGTACGTCACGTCCAGCGCGATGTCCATCCCCGTCGCCGGAACCAGAATCAGCGAGTTGTCCGTGATGGCCACCGACGATCCCGTGCCATACGTCCCCACCGCGTTGTTCAGGTGCAGCGGGAGATACGGAATCGGCTCCAGCGGCGGGGTGGTCGCCGTGCCCACCGCGAGCCGCGAGCGGCCCTGCACCGTGATGCTGATGGTGCCCGCGACCCGCTCGTACACCTGAATGGCGAACGTGCCGACGAAGCCCTGTGAGGCATCGCCCAAGATGTAAGTATTTGTGCCGTTCGGTGCGCCGTCAATGATGAGCGGGCCACCGCCAATCGGAAAGAGAACGTTCGCCATCGCCGTGTTCCTCGGTTAAATGTCGCTACGGGGAGCTACAGGGCCGACCAGTTTCGGCCATTCAGCGCACCACCCGCCTCCGCTATCCGCAACCCGCTCACAGACCCCAACGCCCCACCGTTCGACCACTGCGTTTTCCAGGACAAGCACCAGCGAGCAAGAGCCTGCTGGTATCGCGCTTCCATCCTATCTGCCAGCCCGCTGTTCTGCTCGCCTTCCTCTGCGAACATCGCCGCCGTGCGGTACACGATCAACTCGCGTGACCCCTCGGGGAACAGTACCGGCTGCACCGAGGCCGTGATGTTCGGCGGCTGCACCACGCCGTACCAGTAGAGCGGCCCCGTCCACGTCCGGTTGTTGGGGAGCCGAATCTGCGTCCCCTCGTTGATGTAGTCCAGCCCCTCAATCCACACAAAGTCGGGCCACGACGCGAGCGACGGGAAAATGACCGCCTTGCCCATCGGCATCAGCGGATACCCGTTCGCGTCAATCCCGAAGCTGAACACCTGCCCCACGGCGTTGTCCGCCTCGCCAAACCCCCAGCCCGTCGCGGCTACGTTCCGCAACCCAGCCGGAAGGTTCTGCGCGCACGTCCCGCTGACCACCGTGCCCGAGCTATACGCCGTCACCACCACCTGCACGGGAATCTGCGTACTCGGGTCGGTCACCAGTAGGGTGCGTCCCACGCTACCGGACGAGAAGTTGGACGTGGAGGCCGTCAGCGTCAGCGTCGCGCCGGCCAGATACGAGGCTCCGGTAATCGTCAGCGTCCCCGCCCCCGCCGTGACGGACGAATCCCACGGCTGGGGGAACAGGGTGTAGGGCACCTTCGGGTTCAGCGCGTCAGGGCACCGCACCATCACGTCGGCAATGACCGACGCCTGCCCCTCGGACAGCCGCTCGTACTTGTCGGCATCCGAAATGCTGTCGCCGGTCTGCAACCGCGAGGTGTAGCGGTTGAATGCGGCCAGGCACCACGCGCTGTCGAAGGTCGCCACCGTCGTTACTCCGTGCCCACGGGTTCAGCCTTGCGCGGACGGCCCCGCTTCTTCGGTGCCGCCGCCATCTCGGCCTTCAACTTCGCCAACTCCTGCTTCATCGCCAACGCCTCGGCCAGCATCTCCTTCAACTCGCTGCTCACCTGCGCCGTCGCGTCCGCCGCCCGCTCCGCCTGCTCCGCCGTCCACACGCTCGGGGACGCAATCTTGAGCAGTCGTGCCAGTTCCTCGTCCTCCTCCACCTCCATCCGGCCCGTCAGCGGGTTCGGCGTCGGCATCTGCTGGCCGAGCAGCCACTTGTTGCCCGCAAGACACGCCTCGGCAATCTTCGGGCTACGCGGCTGGATGCCCACAATGGCAATCAGGCGGTGATCCATCACCTCGCCCATTCGCGGAATCGGCAGGTTCTTCTGGGACGCGACCTGCACGGCGTACTGGTAGTGCGTCAGCGTGGCCTCGCGGTCGTCCTGCATCATCCGCAGATAGTCGATGCGGAACCGGTCGGACTGCGTTTCCATCGGACGGATGCCTTCACCGAACTCCTGCTTGGGGATACGCCCAATGGAGTCGTTGATGTACGACGGCGGCGGCAGGAACGGGGCCATCCACCCCAGTGGGTAGACGGGGCCGGTCGGCATCCCGCTGGCCTTCTCGATGACCGACCACCACGGGCGTCCGTACTCGAAGATGCGAACGCCTTCCGCATTCGTGTACTTGGAGTCTCGATGCTGGTCAAACCACATTGCGTGGCTGCGAGCCTTCGCCTGTGCGCTGTCCTCGTACTTCCCTGCCGTCCGCGTGGCCATTGTCCTCTATCCGGTGTGATGGGTGATCCTGCGTGGGCCTACACGCGGCCCGTTTCGATGAACCGCTCCTCCGCCATCGCCGCCGCAAGGAACTCGTCCCGCGTCTCCTGCCGCAACCGATGGGTCACTTCGCTGTGGCCGATGTACCACTTCCACATATCGGCGGACTCCTGATGCTGCTCCGTCCACCACTTCCAGAACGCCCGCCGCTGTTCCTTCTCGGCGGCGTCCAGTTCGGCGGCAATCGTCTCGGGATTGCCCCGCTCGCGCAACCGTGCAATCTGCCCCTCAAACTTCGTGAGCCGGTCACGCTCCAGAATCCGGTGTTTCACGCGGTTGTCCCACGGCGCAAACGGCAACGCGCCGAGCGTCGGCGGGCTGTCCGGCTGGTGCATCAGCCGCAACCACTTGCGCTCGACCTCGCTATACGATGCGGGCGTCCCGCCATCCTTCCCCTGAATGATCCAGAACGGCTTCGCGTGGACGCGGAACCGTCGATACATCTCCCACTGCGTGGCCGACACGATTGCGGCCCGCCCCGCCCGCTCCGCCTGCGGCAACTCCCAGTACGGCGTCCCCGCAAGGTACATCCGCAACTCGGGGTGAATATGCGCCTCGGGGATGCAGTCGTACACGACCAGCCGCCGCTTGTCGGGCTGGAACGGCGGCTCCTTCCACGTCAGGTAGAGCCACGACACGGCCTCCGACTTGGGCGACATCTGCCGCAGGTCGCGCACCCACTCCTCGCGCACCGGCGTATCCAGCAACGCCCGCGCCACATCGCCAGGGGTGCCGATGGAGTGCGCCATTCGCACCCCCTTCCGCACTTCCTTGTCCGACGCCTCCTTCCCCGCAACGATCATCTTGGCCGTCATCGTCTCGGGGGCGTCCAGCCCCCAGCGGCGACGCGCCTCGGCCAGTTGGTCGGGCGTCACGGAATCCATTGCATCCCCCTTCTGTGCCGGAGCCATCGTCACCGCTGAAGTCTGGTCGGTCATCTATCAGCCAGCCGTCGAGGTCAGGACGGTGCCCGCCTGATTGGCAATCTGCAACACGTTGGTGAACGAGGCGGTATCGGCCACGCCCGTCGTGTTGTAGAAGTTCGTGGCCTGCGCGGGGTTGCCCGTCGCGCCACCCGCAAGGGCGTCCGTGGCAAAGATAAACGGGTCAGCGGCGTCCGCCTGCACCGTCACATAGCCCACGCGCACCTTGTCCGCCGACTGCGCGGGAAGGGCCGCAATCGCAAGGGCTTCGGTCGCATACCCCGTGGTATAGTTAGCCGCGCCCGACGTGAACGTGGTCGTCCCCGCCGCCACGCGCTCGACGCCGACCACCGCCCACGTATTCGCAGGCACGGTGCCCAGCGCACCGAACGACTGATTGGTCTGCGCGGCCACCACCACCGGCACCCCGTTGATGGCAATCGTCTGCTGCGCCGTCGCCAGATTCGTGTCCGACGACCCCACGGCCAGCGTACCGGTCGAAATCGCCACGTCACCCGTCATCGCGGCCAGCACACCCGACAAGCCCGTCAGCAGGGCGTTGAGCGACACGGCCACCTGCCGCTGGTCGCTGTTGACGGGGGTGGTGATGCGGCAGTCCACATCCCCAGGTGCCCACGTCCCATTCGCAAAGTTCGGCATTTCTCAATCTCCGTTTCGTGCGATGCAATGCACGGAGGGGTTTACGCGAGCTTTGACACCACCGGATACATTCCGATGCGCCGCTCGCGCATTACTTCTGCTTCTTGAATCACATCCGCGTCGTACTGCTTGTCGCCCCAGTAGGCCGTCACACCTTCAATGTAATGCAACTTGCGATGGCAGTTGGCGCACACGCAATCGCACTTGGCGACCTCCAGAAGAATCGCGTCCACGGACGCCGCGCTATCACACAACTGGCGCACCGTGGCGGACTTTTCCGCCGCATCCCTATGGTGAAAATCCAACGCAGCCGGATGCGTTTCGCCACAGTACAAACACCCACGCTCGGCCTTTATACGCTGCACCATTTCCACGCGATCCCGACGCCGGATGCGAGTGTACACGGACAGTTTCTTCTTTTGCTCGCCCGTCTTGACCTTGACAAGCGACTTGTTGTACGCCGTAGCACAAGCGCGGCAATACCCGCCACCGCGCCTGCGCCACGTGTACGGAACCCAAGCAGACTGCGGCAAATACTTTTGGCACTTGCCACAGCGCATCACGTCGGTGGACTCGCCCCGAAGGACGGTTCCGGCATTCAGGTCAAGCCCACCGGCGCGATTGGTCACTGCTCGGTCAGGTTGCTTGCGATGAACATACCGGCACGGTTGGTCGTGCAGCGGAAGTAAATGAAGTTCATCGACGCCTGCACCAGCGAGCGATCCTGCACCTTGTCCAGCGAGAAGAAGTCCGGCCCACCCTCGGCGGGCGGCTTGTCCGACAGGAGCTTCTTCGTGAAGACCGCGTTGTTCCAGCCAAACACGGTGCCGTTGGGCGACAGGCGCGAGGACATAATCTTCACGCCCTTCGCCTTGAACGACCAGTCGAAGTCAAAGGCATCGCCCGAGGCATAGCGGAGGGCCGACCCCTCACCCGCCACCACGTCACGATAGACGCCCTGCGCCATCACCATCCGGTTGACTTCCACGCCACCGTTGTTCATCACCTGATTGATGGCCTTCTGCTGCTTGGCGTAGCTCCAACGGCCACCGGTGGAGTCCTGATAGGACGCCCAGTTCGGGGCAGCCGAGGTCGCCAGCCCGTGGACGGACGCCGAGGTGGTGGCGTCGAGCAGACCGACCACCCACTTGTTGTAGTCCGTACCGGCCAGCGTCGCATCCGTCACCGCGTTCGCGGCCACGATGAGGTCGCCAGCGGTCGGGGTGCAGGCGGCGTTGAAGTTGACCGAGAGGTAGCCCGACCCGCTCGACCCCAGCCCGACCACCGTGCCGAACTCGACAATCGCACCCGAGCGGACGAGGGCCACGCCGTCACCGGCGCGGAACAGGCCGTCGAGGTACGCCTTGCCGTTGGCCGTGCTGGACGAAATCAGTGTGGTGCCGAAGGCGTCCTTGAGCTGGATGTTGCCCTGCGTGGCCGAGGACGAACCGGTGGCGGCGACCACGGCCTTCGTGCCGGTCGTGAAGCCGTAGAACTGCTGGCCGAACGTCTCCTGCAACGCCTGCATCTTCTTGAGGGCCTGATAGCGAATCTGGTTCTCAATCTGGCCCTGCTTGCCCTGCCCACGGTTGTAGCCGTCCTGATACAGCAGCGAGAAGCTGTAGCGGATGTTCAACTGGATGGGCGAGAACGTGCCGTTGCGCGGGCTGACGCTCGACGCAAGAGCCTCGTAGCCGCCCTCGGGAATGGACGCGACGCCCTTCTCGAAGTCGGTGTCCACGACCAGCCGCATCTCGTTCGCGGACGGGATGATGCGCTCGTCGGGGGTGTCGTCGGCCCACGACCACTCCTCGGTAAACGCCTTGATGGCGGACTTCACCGCTGTGTTGGTCTTCTTGTAGAGTGCGGTCTCCGCGCTGGTCAGCGTGAAGGACGCGCTATTGCCGGTAGCCATCTGGTGTATCGTGCGGGACTGTGCCCGCTATCGGTGTTGTAAGGGTGTCCTACTCGTCGTCGTCAAACTCTTCGCCACGCAACGCCGCCAACTGCAAGTCGGCCAGCGTCCGCTTCGGCTTCGCAAACCGGCCCTCGTCGTCGCGCGGCTGGCCCTTCGGCTTCGTCACCTTCGGCGCGGCGGGCTTTGCCACGGGCGTCACGCGCTTGGCGTTCTCCCGTGCGGCCTTCGCCTTCGCCTCCGATGCCTGCGCCAACTGGGCACGAACGGCCTTCCGATCCTGAAACCACGCCGCCATACGGGGCGTGTCCAGAATCATCTGCCCGACCTGAAACCGCCCAGGCCACTGCTTTACGTCCTCCGGCGTGGCTGCACGGAACAGCGCATCCCCGAACTGGGCAAAGAACGTCTTCGCCGCCTCCACGTCCTCGGTGGGCAAGCCCTCCCCGAGCATCGTGATGGCGTGGGTCAACGTCGCCTGCCGCTCGTCCGGTTCCGCCGCCGCCCGCTCAAACTGCGTCACCCGCTCGCCCAACGTCCGGCCCGCCTCCAACTCGGCCCGTTCCGCCGCCAACTTGAGGCGGTTCAGGGTCAGGTCGTAGCGATCCTGATTGAGTGCGAGCGTCCCGTCCGGATTGACCACGAACAGCGCGGCCATCTTCGTCGGGTCTTCCAGCATCTCGGCAAACACCTGCGAGGCCGCATTGAGCTTCGCGTAGGTGACCTCCATCTGCCGGAACTTCTCCTCGCCGCCCAACGCCTTGAAGCGTTGCGTCTCGGCGTAGAGTTCGCGGTTCTTCGCGGTGGCGTGTTCCGCCTGCTGCAACCGGTCACGGACGGTGTTCAGGTGGGCCTGCGGGATCACCGCGCCCTTGCCCGCCACCTCCACGATGCCGTCGAACGCCTTCTCCTGCCCGTCCACCTTGTAGGTGAGCGGCTGACCCGCCTTGAGGAGTGCCTCAAAGGGGTCGGTATCCGCGCTGGCCTCCGCGTCGGCACTCGGGGTCTCCGAGTCACCGTCCGCCTCGCCTGCCGCGTCATCAGACGCCGCGCCTTCCTCGTCGTCCTCGGGTTCCTCGTCGTCCTGCGTGTCGGCGTCGGCGGCAGCGGGCGGGGTCTCCTCCGCTCCGGCCTCGGCAGACGGCGCATCGCCCAGCGGCCCCACATCCAGCGGGGAACGCGGGCGCGACAACGCCGCCAACAACACATCGTCGGGAATCACCTCGTCCTGCTCGGAAGTCACGGTGTCGCTCATACTCTCGTCTCGGGGTGAATGATGACCGATGGCCTACGCGACCATCGGGGGCTGACCCTGCACCGCCACCTGCCCGCCCATCTGCTGCGGCATCGGCGGCTGGGCAAACTGCTTCGCCTGCATAAACGCATCCCGCACCACCTGTCGCCACGGCTCGGGCTGGCTCGAAAACTCGACCTGCGCCATCAACGTGCCCAGTCGCCGCTTGCGAATCGCCGCCACCGCTGGCTCCTCGTCCACCGGCTCCGTCGCAAACGGCGTCCACGGGGCATTCGGCGGGGGCGTCTGCACGGCTCCCAGCGTCGCCAGTTCGGCTTGCGCGACCTGCGCGTGTTGCACGACCGCCTGCTGGTACGCCATTGCCTCGGCCTCCCACCCTTCGGGCGGGCCTTCCAGCCACGACGACACCTGCCGCTCAATCCGCTGGACGTGCGGGTTCTCCGGTGCGCCGAGCGTCTTGGCAAACGCCGGACGAGCCACGTCAAACGCCTCGTCGTTGTCCATCAGGCCCACGTCCCGCAACTGCAACGCATAGTTCACGCGCTCGGATGGCGGCAACAACGTCCCCGTCCCCGTCGTGATCGTCACGCTGCCACAGGTCGCGAAGTCGTTGCCCGTGAACCACTCCTGCTTCGCCGCGCCGTCCGTCCCCACGATGCGGAGCAACTGCGGGGCGCGGAAATGCTTCATCGCTAACTGGAGCTTGACCCGCCCGTGCCGCATCCACGCGACGTGTTCCGCGTGTTGCATCGTGGACAGCGACACCAACGACTGCTCCACGGCAATCCGTCGCGCCACGCCGGAGACCTCCTTGCTGTCGTCGGCCCCCTGCGCGGGCTTGTTCAGCCCCGCCGCGCTATCCATCTGGCCGTACAGCCACTCCAGCACGTTGAACGTGGCCCCAGGCAGGTCACGCGGAGCCTCGTAGAACGGGTAATCCTCCTTGCTCATCACCTGCACGAAATCGCCCGTCGCACGGCTCGACTCCACGTCCTCTGCCCGCACGGGGCTGGTCGCAGGCGTGAACCGCGCCGGATGCAGCGTGATGTCCAACGCCTCCATAAACGCCGACGCAATCGTGGCCCCCGCCTCGCCTGGGGCACCAATCCGCGCCATAAACGCTTTGCCCATCGGGTCGCCGTCCGTGTCATCCACCAACAGCCGAACCTGCGCCATCGGGATGTCCATCGGGCGGATATCCTCCACCACCTGATCCTGCACCCGCCCGCTCGGCACCTCGACCACCGCCGAGAGCGTGTCACGGGACAGCACCCAGCCACCCCGCGCCCCGTTCACGGCAATCGCCGCGCCCTCGGGATACTCGGGACAGGCCGCGATGTAGAGCAGATAGAAGAACACCAAACGCTCGTCACCCGTATAGACCACGCCGGTATCCGTCGCCCCACGGGCATTACGCCACCGCGACCGCATCGCGGGCGGCAACAGCACCGAGGGGCGCACCGGCTCCCACGCGGTCAACGCCGTCAGGTCGGACTCGTCCACGTCCGCAAACGCTTCGGGGAACCGGTGACGGCACCCGTCCACCGTGTCATACCAGAGGCACACGACCTTGCCAGCATCGGACAGGTCGGCAGTCTCAGGAAACAGCCGGACGTGTTCCCGATACATCCGGTCTACCCGAATCTTCGGCAGCCACACCCGCTCGGCCTCAATCGGGTTGTCCGTGAACTGACCCTCCGCCGTCACATAGCGGAGGACGTAATCCGTGGTAGGAATCGGCAGGCCTGTCATCGGGTCAACCGCGTCCAGCGGGTTGGCGGGGTCGGTCGCCAGCGGATGCGCCTTGACCTGCTTCGGCATCTGCCCGCCGCCGAACGGGTCAACCCAGTAATGGTTGAATGCGCTGGAACGGGTCGTCGCCGCTGCCAGCTGCTGCGTAAACAGGGTGATGTCGTCCATCCCCGCTTCCGTGGCGTCCTGCGCCAGAAACTCCCGCGCCAGTTCCGCCCCACGCTTCGCCGCCTCGTCGTCCACCGTCGCTTCCACATCCAAGCGCGGCGGGTCAACCAACAGCGTCTCGACCAGTTTGTTGCACAGGTCGGCCTGCTTGTTTGGCACCGCCCCCGTCCGCAGGCTGTTCGCCCACCCAGGCGGGTAGCTCTGCGTGTAGATGTCCTGATTGTCCTGCTTCGTCAGGGCCGAGAACTGGTAGCCCGCCTTGATGGCCGTCCAGTGGCGATCCATCGCCAACCGGTTCTTCGCCAGAGGATCCTGAAAGCGGCCGAGCGCACCCACCGTCTTGCACACGGTCGCGTCATCGGCCTCCAGCAGTTCGCCCTTGCCCGCAAACGGGGACTCGGCCTCGTCTGGTATCAAACCCAGCGGCTCGGGCGGTTGCGTCACGCCCTGCGACGGCTTGCCAATCCAGCCGTCTTCCGACAGCGGACGGGACGCATTGTAGGCGTCGAGGCCGAACAATCCACCCGTGCTGCTATTGCTATTGGTCGCCAATCAGAGGCACCGTGCCGGAGAAATGGGCCGGAATAGCCCGAATATACGGGATGCGTTCGGGTGTGTCAACTATCCACGGGTTCGTCATCCGTCACCCGTTCGCCGTGCAGGATGCGATCCGCGATGTCCTCCTCCGCCACCCCGCTCGCCCGCTGCGCCCGCGCATAGCCGACCAGATACGCCCGCAAGCGTGGCTCCCCCCCACTCCGAATCGCAATCGCGGTGTCCACGGCAGTCGGCTCTCGCCGCACAGGTTCGGGGCGTGGTGCCTGCACTACCTTTGGCTCGGCCAACGCCAGCCGTTCGCGCATCTGGGCCTCGGCCAAGTCCTCGCGCAACCGGCGAATCTCGGCGTCCTTGTCGGCCAGCCGCTCCTCGTAGAGCTTCACGGCCAAGTCGTGCATCGCACGGAGGATAATCATCGGGTCGGTGTCCTCGGTTGACGGGGCATCCGGTGCGTTACGGGGCGTCCGGTAGGGGCTAACAGCTTGGCCAGCAACGCCTTCGGGTCTTCCGGCTCAATAAACCGGCCCTTCTCCAAGTCGAACCGCAACGCCCGATCCGGTTCCTTGCTCGGGCCAAGTCCCGCAGGCGCACGGGCGTCACCGGTGGACGCAAGGCCGTAGCGCAAGCAGTCAAGGGCATCGTCTCCCCCTTCGCCGTCCTCGTTGGCGTCCACCTTCAACACGTCATCGGGGTTGGTCGGGTCGGGGGTCGCCTCTAGCATTCGTTCGATGGCCCACCGGTTGCCTGGGGTGTCGCAAATCAGCAGGCTCGGGACGCCGTTCGTGCCATCGGGTTGCTTGACCGTCAGGCCACGCCGCACCGCCGACCAGCCCTGAATGCGCTGGATGTTGGCGTGGGTCATCAGGATGCCTTCGCGGGCGAACACGTCCGCCGTGGATTCAAGGGCCGCTTGCCGCGCCATCCGCTTGGAGAAGGCATCGTGGCCCGCGAAGACCAACCGCTGGCATTGCGGCTGCATCCGCTCCGCACACAGCACCGCCTGACTGGCATCGTCCATTCGGTGCATTCGGATGGTGTCGAGCAGGTAGCGTTGGCCGTCCGTGTCCTTCGCAAAGGTCATCATTACGGCGGGGTGCCGGTAGCCCCAGTCATAGCTCGCCCAGTACGTCCAGTAGGGCTGGAGCGCAGGCGTCGGCACCAAGTGGGTATTGGCCCCCAACTCGTCAAAGAACGCGCCGGAGACGAACGACCAGTCACCTTCCACGAACCGCTTGTAATCGCGCTCCGGCAACGACTTCAGCGATTCCAAGTATTCGGGTGGGAGGTGGGGGTTGTCCTTGATGGTCGCCTGCTGGAAGTAATACGGGGCGGCAAGGCTCCCCGCCTTCCACGGATCGTAGAAGACCCGCTTGACCCAGCCACCAGAAGGGTTGAACGTGCAGACGATGAGCGGGGGCGGCTGGACGGCCAGCCCAGGCACCACCCAGCTTCCGGCGCGTTCGATGGCCTTGCGGAACGACACCTCGGCCAGTTCGTTGGCCTCGTCCGGCGCAAACCCGTTGACCTCAAGGCCGCGCCAGCGGTTCAGTTCGGGGTCTTCCGACAGCGACTCGGTAAAGAAAATGATTTGGGAGCCGTTGGTCGCCGTGGCCGTCCAGTTGGCGTAGTTGACCGGCCCCATAAAGCCACGGATGCGGAACTTCTCAAACGTCGGCAGCACGTTGCGCCGGATGGTCGGCAAGTCCTTCCGCACGATGGCCCAGCGGCTCCCAGGGTACACCTTGCAGAGCAACTGGAGCAGAATCAGGATGAGGGCCGTCTTGCCGGAGCGGATACCGCCGCCGTACCCGAGGATACGGTACTGGCCCGAGAAGACCGCCGACAGGAAGCGATCCTGAGCGGGGCTGGCCGCGAAGAACGGGTTAGAAGGTGATGGTTCGGCCACCAATCACGATAGTCTGGGGGGCGATGCTCTCCCCGTTGCTCGTCACGTCCGCGCTCTGGTGGGGCTTCCCCGCAACCGCTTCGTGGAACGTCTTGCCGACGCGGAACCACTCGGGATGGTTGGGGTTGTCCACAATCCCTTCGGCCTCGGCAGCGACCAGCCAGCGGTCACGCAACTCGGCCATCTTCTCCCGCCACCAGTCGGGGGGACGGCCTGCGTTGGCCGCACCCTTCTTGGGGCCACGGCCTGGGGCCACGCGGCCATCGGGGAGCGTCTTCACCGGCTTCCGACTTTTTCCCGACTTATCCACAGCCGCAATGTGCAAGGGTTTCCCGTGAAACGCAAGGGTGTGTCATTTTGCGTCAGTCGTGGTGTCGTGGCAGGGAATCATCCACGGGGCGGGCGGTTGGCGCAGGACGGTCTCGGTGGCGTGACGCAAGTTGGCCGCGCGGATAGCGAGGCGCGGATCGTCGGCGGCGCAGAGATGCGCGATGACGGGCTTGGGGATGGGCGAATCCCCAGAAAGCCAACGCCTCACCGTGCGCTCGTCGCGGAGCAGCACGGTGAGGGCGTATTGGCGAGCCGAGAGGCCCGAGGCGGCAATCACTCGGGCTAGCACATCGGCATCAGTCACGGGCGGCTTCGGCGTCCACGATGTAGCCGACCAGCTTATCCAGCCCATCACGGTCGCCTACGCGGGCGGTGTTGCGAGTGTGGCGGGCGTCCGGCGCGAAGCACAGCACGGCCTCGCAGAGCTGCATCGTGTCGGTATCCCCTGCCTCGGCGCAGTCAAGGTAGAGCTGGGCAATCTGGCCGATGGTGACGGTTTCGGTGGTGGTGTAGGTGGTCGTCATTGTGTGGCTCCTGTTGGGGTGGCGTCGGGGTCACTCGCCTCGACACAGGGGAAACTAGGGCCATTGCCCCCACCCATCAAGTCAGGGAATCCCTGAACTTTTCCCGAAGGTTTGCTGAAGGTGCGTTCCCACGCCTCCGCTTCTTGTTCCGGTGTGATGGCGCGGGGGCGGCGGGTTGATCCCTTCCCCTGGGTCACGGCTGGCCTCCCTTCTTGGGCTTGCGGCGGGGGCGCGGGTTGCGCTTGGCTGGCTTCTTCTCGGTCTCGCTGGCATTGGTGCCTAGCGAAACGTATGGCCAGTCTGCGCCCCCAACGCTTCCGGTGCGGCTGACTTTCTTTGCTCCGGTGAAATCAAGCGTCACGGGGCCATTAGTGTACGGCAGGGTGCGGGTCGCCTCGGCTGCCACGCGCAGGGCTTGGTTCTCGGCCTCCAAGCTCTTGATGCGGGCGCGGTACGTCCGCAGGTCGGTCTCGTAACGAGCCGTGGCGGCTTCCCGATCCTCGTCGGCGGCGTGCGCGTCCGCTTGCCACATATCGGCCACGCGGGCGTAGCGATGGGCCAGTCCGATGGACAGAATGGCGACAAGCGCAAAAATGGCGGTCAGCACAATCATCGTGGGGTCTCCAGTGGGGGTAAGGTGGGGGCGGTCGCGCTGGCGTATCCGGCGTAGTAGCCCGCCTCGTAGGCGAGTCCCGCGACCAGCAGGCAGAGCAGGCACAGCGTCAGGGTACGCATCACTTCGACTGTTGCGCTTCAGTAAAGGCGACCAGTTCAAGCATTGTTTCAGCAAGCTCACGGACGTAGGCCATACCACGATGGCAATGGGCGTTGTAGGTCGCCACGGCTACACCGTGCGCCGTGTCGGAGCCTCCAAGCTCTGGTGCTGGATTTGCCGCACCCTTGTCTAGGCACTCGCTGATAAGTTCGGCAAACTGAACTTCGTCAGACGCGACACGGCAAGTGGTTCCGGCGTAACGACTCGACCATTCCGAATCTCGCGTAAACATCACACCCGCTGCCAATCGGCGCAACGTGTTTACGATGGCGTCTTTCACCGAAAGACCGCTGCCCCAATAGGGCGTGTTCGATGCCCACCAAATGGCCTCCGCATACGCGCTCTTGCGCCCATCCGCAAATCCCAGCGCATAAGCAGACGCGTCGGTGCCGCCATCTCCCGAAGGATGGTATGTCCGAGGTTGCCCAGACTCCGCGACACCTGCACGATCCGCCGCACTCACTTGGTACGCTCCACCACCGCACGGACAGCGGCCCAGAACTCGCGCCCGTCCACATCCATCGCGGCCTGCGCCGTCGCGTGGGCGACAATCTGCGCCACCGTCATCCGCCGACGCGCACCAGCGACCCACATCGAGACTTCGTTGCCGTTGACCATTG
>JACCDR012375651.1_pt1 | contig 14828 bp, 15 predicted proteins | sample 7446431 | NCBI WGS metagenome assembly JACCDR01 (sample SAMN15323443, study PRJNA562643) | freshwater metagenome | isolation source: river surface water | place: USA:Blue River Watershed | collected 2017-08-17 | reverse complement strand
CGTCCCGGCGAAGGGACTGGGTTTGGTTTGCGACGCACCGAAATGGGGCGTCGTCGCCTCGTCACACACACGCCCTCTTCGGATTTCTTCCGAGGGCTCTTCTCGTAGCGAAGCGAAGAGCCCGAGGAAGTTCCGAGGGATCTTTGATCCGTTCCTATCTTGGGTCTAGGAAAAGGGAACAAAGAGTCCTCGTCCTCCGGTCTTCCGGTCAGCAAGAGTCGGCCAGGAGGAACCTGGCCTTCCTCTTGCAAAGACCTACAGACCTCCGGACTCGGACCAGGCGCGTGCGTTGCAACAACCGTGCCAGCCATATGTCAAATAGCCAAGCCAGCAAAGCTGGCTTGATTCTTGCAACACATGCGAGCGCGTAGCGCGCGTTGCAAACTTCGTGCCAACCCGATTTAACATAACGCCGACCGTGGCTTGCGCGATATCTAACGGGTGTGCGCGATGCAAGAAGCGTGCCATGTGACATAACCTGTCAAGCAAACTTTACATAATCACGCACAATTTTGGTGCACTTGACATAACATTGCGCCATAGCGGTGCATTTGACATAACCGGGGTCCGGGGGTGACGGGGGGTCGTGCGCGCTAGAGACTCAGCCTGAGACTTTGCTACAGAAATTCCGGAGGACCCTATTGACTTCTTGGAATCCATATGGTAGAATCGGTCCCATGTACCGACAAACACTATGTACCACAAACACAAGATAGGATAAAGAGTAAGAGAATCAAAGAGTTCTGAAATACCCTTCAGCAACCTATTGACAAACCACCAATTCCTGTAGTATACTCGGGCCCACAATGGAAGACCAGCCAGTCGTGACCTCTCGTACCCTCCGTGACTTCCCTACCCCGCCATACCTCAAGGGATTGGGTTCTACGGCGTCAGTCCGTACTCCCTTAGGCCACTACAGGACCGAGTCCCTGTTCCTTGAGAGATGGCGACCCATGGAATCAGAACGTCCCTTGTACACTCTGTACCGGGACCCGCGGGAAGACCCCAAGGTACCAGGCTCTACCCTACCGTCCTTCATGGCCAGGTACGTGGAGCTAGGAGATCCCTCCGGCTACAAGGCCGCGATGGACCTGTTGGGAGACTGGGAGCACTGGAAGAAGCTGGCCAAGTGTCCGTGGTTCAAGGAACACATGGACCTGTGGAACGAAGAGATCGTAGCCAAGCTCCGTACCAAGGGGCTGGATACGTTTATCCGTCAGGCCGATAAAGGGGACCTCAAGGCTGCTGAGTGGTTGGTGTCGTACACCCCAGACGGCCCCCCAGAGAAGCACAGACGAGGCCGCCCCTCTAAGGCGGACGTAGCCCGCGCTGCGCGTGAGGCCGCGGAAAAGAACGACAACACCAAAGATGATGCAGCCCGCTTAGGGCTTGGAGGCTCAAGTGGCTAAGATCGTCCTGACGAACATCACGAACATCGGCGGCAATCCCAATGCTGCCCAGCTTGCCATCAACGAGAACTTTGCGGCCATCGCCGCGGCGTTCGAGAAGTGTCTGTTCCGTGACGGCACGTCTCCCAATCAGATGGAAGCTGACCTGGACCTGAACGGTCACGTACTTGACAACGGCGTCCTTGGCCCCGAGATGGTCATCGACGATCAAGACGAACCCACCTAATGAAGGTTAATTTCCTTACGGTCCCGAACCCCGGAACAGATCCGGTAGGGTTCGAGATTGCCATGAACGCGAACCTGGCTACGCTAGCGGCGGCCATGGAACTCGTCGTCTGGCGAGACCGCAGGGAAACGATGCTCGCTCCGCTGGACTTCGCTCGTCCTCAGAACACGACCGAAGATCGGCCCACCACCATGAACGGATACTTCAGGTGGCGCGACGACATGGCTCTTACGAGCCGCCCCTATGCCATCGTCACCACGGAAGCCCTCGGGTATCCGATGATGGAAGCTACTGGGGGCTTCGAGTTCTCGGTAATCTTTGAGGCTATGGACTTCGCCGTCGGCACGCTTGGCGGTGTGATGTACGGTGGTCTGGTGGCATACGAGGATGCACTCCCCGAGGCTATCGACTTCAATAACCCAGAGGCCCTGGGCGGTGTCTTCTACGGCGGTCTCACAGACTTCCTGTACAACGATGGCATCGGCGGATACGAAGCGATTGATTTCATCAACCCCGAAGGTCTGGGTGGTGTGTTCTACGGTGGCCTTGTCACCTACGCGAACTACCCCATCGAAGGCATCGACATGAACGTTACCGCCCTTGGCGGCACATTCTCATAGGAAAGACTCACGATGGATATCCCCATGATCTGGACGCGTCGTCCGAAGATTATCGAAGCCCGCGATCCGGTCATCATCACCAGTGGTATGACTGGCCGTATGCGCCTTCAGAGCTATGGGCCCGATGGTAGGCCCCGCAGGGACTCAGGCTGGTTCAACAACCTGATCACCGACAACGGCCTAGACGCCGTCGGCCGCGGAAACTTCTGTGATACGTGGTTGGTGGGTACGGGCAACACCACGCCCCAGGTGACGGACACTGGCCTGGTGAATCAGGTCGCGACCGCCACTACCGTCTCAGACTCTTCTACTGGCTCCAACCAAACCGCAGACCGTTACCACTTTCGCACCTACACTCGGCGCTTCACTGCGCCTGGTTCCAATCACAACCTCCAGGAAGCAGGCATCCGCCTCAATGGCGCGAATGGTTTGTTCAGTCGTGCACTGATCCTGGATGGCGGCGGCAGCCCGACCACGTTCCCGTGGGATGCTGATGAAGCGCTGGACATGACGTACGAACTACGCATGTATCCGCCCCTCACCGACGCTACAAGCGTGATGACGGTTGCTAGTGTTGACTACGACATCACGGTGCGCGCTTCTTCTGTCGGTTCCTGGGGCTTCAGTGGTGGCCCAGGCTTTGACTCCGGCTTCTCCTTTGGCAACGGGTGCACTGCGTACAACGGCAGCATCGGTGCTGTCACAAGCGTGCCTAGTGGCTCTACGAGTAGCTCGACCTCGCAATCGAATTCAGCGTATTCAGTCGGCTCCTACGAGCGTGACTGTCAATCTGTGTTTGGCTTGACCGACGGCAATCTTGCCGGTGGCATCACAGCCTTCCAGCTTCGTCTCGGTACGTACTCGGCCTCTGGTGCCCAGGCTGGCGGAACGCGCTTCCAGATCGGCATCGATGGTGGCGATAACATTCCGAAGACTGGCTCTGTCAACATGAGCCTGGGCTGGCGGCATAGCTGGGCCCGCAGGACGATCTAATGCTTCCTGGTGGCGTACTGTCTACCAACGTGCACGCGGCCCCGTTCCAGGGGCCTCGTCGTGATCCCAGCAATCCGCTGGTAGATCGCGAGCGCGGTGGCCTTGCGCTTCAAGACAACACGTTGGGACTTGACTATCAGGACTGGACGGCGACAGCCACCGCGACTGGTGTTACTCTCAGCGCACCTTCGGTAGCTCCCTTCCAAGCGTTCGCGCAAACGAAGATCACCGAAGTTGCTTTGGCATTCGACCCCAACATGAACTACGCCATCGCCTACATGGTGGATGGCTTTACCCCATTTCTTCGATGGTGGAATCCACTAGTCAACAACTACGTGAACCTGGCCCTGCCACTCGGCAGCTACGACCTACGGCTCACGCTCGATGACAAACGGCCCACACAGACTGCCCCCAGTGACGTGATCCTCACGTATCTGCGAGATGGTAGCCTGTACTATCGCCAGCTACGTGATCGCTTCGAGGATGAGTACGAACTAGCCGATGGGTTCCTGAGTAACCAAACCATCTCAGAGTTTGGCATGAACAACATCTGGCGCTTGCAGTGGAACCTCCGTTGGGTTGTTCCCCGTAAAACCCCACACATCAGTGACATCCGTCCGCGGTCCTCTGGGGCCGAGAACATTGATGTGACTGTGAAGGTAGAGGGCTACGGCTTCCGCGAAGAGACGCGTATGTTCATCGAAGGACAGATGGTGCCGTCTGTCCTGCTGGACGACGAGCACATCAGCATGACGATTCCCGCCTCATTGCTTGAGTCAACGGGCCTAGACTTCACGCTGAGCGTGCAGGCACGTACGCCTAAGCCAGGCGGCGGCGACAGCAACGTGTACGAGTATCAGATCCGCGACGTCACGCAGTATCGCGCGATGGAGCCGACGTATGCAGATATCCGTGCTCTAGAGAACGGCGATCTGCGCATCTTTGATTCCCCCGCCTTCAGATTGACTGAAGACGATAACTTCAGGATCACCGAAGACGGTGTGTTCCTAATCAGCGAACGGAGCTAACATGGCCAACGTAAAGATTTCTGAACTCACCGATGCCGGTCCTATCGTTGGTCCGGAACTAGTTGAGGTCGTTCAAGGCGGCGTCAACAAGAAGGCCGCACTCTCTGCGATCATCAGCCTAGCTGGTGATGCTGAGTCGGTCGACTACGACAATGCTACCTCGGGCCTCGCCGCAACAGATGTCCAAGCTGCTATCGATGAGCTTGTCGCCGAAGCGCCGGACAGTGTGAATTGTCAGGTCGATGTGTACAGTACGCCTGGCGCGACTAGCTGGAACAAACCCGTAGGCGCGGCGTTCGTCTCTGTCATCTGTATTGGCGGTGGTGGAGGCGGCGGTTCAGGCGCTATGGCTAACGCGGGCTCTGCCCGTGGCGGCGGCGCGGGAGGCGCAGGCGGCGGCTACAGCGCACTTGATCTGGCCGCAGCCGGGCTGCTCTCAACGGTGCCACTGACGGTTCGTTCAGGCGGTACGGGCGGCAGCGGCGTCATCGCCGTGGGCGCGGGCCAGGCCGGTCAGGCCGGTACGGCTTCTTCTTTCGGCGCATACTTGTCAGCCGCTGGCGGCGCAGGTGGTGCGGGAGGCAACCAGTCTGCGACTGCAACTGGTGCTGCCGCGGGTGGCGCGGGTCTTTATACTGGCGGTAACGGCGGTGTCGGTGACGACACGGCCAACACTGCTGGTGCTGCCACCCAGCTTGCTCCCGCAGGCGGTGGGGGTGGCGGTGGTTTGAATACTTCCAACACCGAGGTCGCTGGCGCAGCCGGTGGCACCGTCGGTGCTGGCCCCACGCTTGCTGGTGGTACTGGCGGTACCACGGCCGGTGGCGCGGGCGGTGCTGGTAACGGTACGGCGTCTGTTGGCATCGGTGGGTCCGGTGGCGGTGGCGGTGGTTCAGAGAATACGAACACACTCAATGGCGGAGCCGGTGGAGCCGGTGGAGCGAACGGTGGGGGCGGAGGTGGCGGCGGTGCCGCGACTGGAGCCGGTAGTGCATCGTCCGGTGCCGGTGGCGCTGGTGCGCCTGGCCTCGTTCTCGTGATCACCTGGTTCTAAGAATGGCCACACCCGAACAGATTCGAGAGGCTGCTGAGAGTAGCCTCCCTGCTTTCATCAAGCTCGTCGCTCCGCACCGAGTGCTCGGGCGCGTGCACGAGGAACTGTGCGGGTGGTTGACGCGTGACGAGCGGAAGTCGCACCAGATGGTGCTGCTGCCGCGAGATCACCAGAAGAGTGCGATGGTCGCCTACTACGTAGCGTGGGAGATCACGAAGAACCCGGCCATCACTGTGATGTACGTGAGTTCGACTGTGAACCTGGCCGAGAAGCAAGCCAAGTTCATCAAGGACATTTTGACTAGCCGGATCTACCGGCGCTACTGGCCAGACATGGTCGCGGAGCATGAAGGTGATCGCAACAAGTGGACAACGGGCGAGTTTAATGTGGACCACCCGAAACGGGCGGAAGAGGGTGTACGTGACTCCACTGTCTACTGTGCAGGGCTTACCACTTCTATTACAGGACTACACTGTAACCTCGCCGTTCTCGATGACTGCGTTGTACAAGAGAACGCTTACACGAAGGAAGGCCGAGATACTGTAAAGACGCAGTACTCCCTGTTGTCGTCCATCGAAACAACCGACGCGCGTGAAGTCGTCGTGGGAACACGATACCACCCGGCCGATCTCTATGCAGATCTGACTGAAATGGTCGAGGACACGTATGCCAGCGACGGGACCCTTGCGGACTCCCGGTCGGTCTATGAGGTGTTCCAGCGTGAGGTAGAGGACTCAGGCGACGGCAACGGGGAGTTCCTGTGGCCCCGTCAGCAGCGCAAGGACGGCAAGTGGTTCGGGTTCGACGCCCAGGTCCTGGCCCGCAAGCGCGCCCAGTACCTCGACAAGACCCAGTTCTTTGCCCAATACTATAACAATCCGAATGATAAATCGTCTGAAGCGATCAGTTCGGAACTGTTTCAGTACTACGACCGAAAATTCCTTGACAAACGTGGGGATACGTGGTATATTCGGGACACTCGACTTGACGTCTACGCGGCCATGGACTTCGCGTACTCACTCAAGCCCTCGGCCGACTATACCTGCATCGCAGTTGTAGGCACGGATGGAGACGGTAGGTTCTACGTACTCGACATGGTACGGTTCAAGACCAACAAGATCTCCGAATACTTCGACAACATTGCCAAGCTCCACGACAAGTGGAAGTTCCGCCGCATGAAGTGCGAAGCGACGGCAGCGCAGTCGATCATCGTAGAGGAGCTTAAGAAGACCTATGTCAGACAAGCGGGGCTACTCCTTACGCTTGAGGCGTTTACGCCGACGCGAAGCATGGGCACAAAAGAGGAGCGCGTTGATGCCATCCTCCGTCCGAAGTATGAATCCCAAGCGATCTGGCACTATCGTTCGTCTACGATGGATGAGCTAGAGATGGAACTGAAGCAAGCGAAGCCGAAGCACGACGATGCCAAGGACGCGCTTGCTACAGCAGTCAACATGGCCGGTGCTCCTATCCGGCAGCAGGCTCGTGAGAAACGCTCCAGCCTTCCGGTCCAGTTGTACAACAGCAGATTTGGTGGTGTAGGCTAATGGCTAAGACAGTTACTTACGAGAAGTTTGCAGAGCCGCAGCAACTGGCCACCCAGATTGCCCAGGACTACATTCGCTGGAAGGGCGCGCGTAGCACTTGGGAAAAGGAGAAGGAAGAGTTGCGTGCTTATGTCTTTGCACGCGACACGTCCACGACCTCCAACAAGACCCTGCCCTGGAAGAACAGCACTACTACTCCGAAGCTGTGCCAGATCCGAGACAACCTCCACGCGAACTACATGGCCAACATGTTCAGTCGTGAGGAGTGGTTTGATTGGATTCCTGGTGATGAACTAGCTGCGACCAAAGCGAAGGCGGAAGCCATTCGCACCTACATGAAGAGCAAGCTGCGCGCCAGCGATTTTCGTGCAGAGGTGTCGAAGCTGGTATATGACTATATCGATTTCGGCAACGCCTTTGCCGAGGTTCAACACGAACGCAAGTACCACAAGCTGAAGGACGGCACTTCAGTCAAGGTGTACGTAGGCCCGAAGCTTCAACGGCTCAGCCCGTTCGACTTCGTGTTCGACATTACAGCCTCGGACTTTGACTCCGCGGCCAAGATCACGCGACGCATCTACACGTTGGGTGACCTCCAGAAGATGGCACAGGATGGTATCACCTGGGCCCAGGAAGCGTTCAACCAAGCGTCCAAGATCCGTGCTGCCTATCGTGAGATGGGTTGTCCGGACATCAAGAAGTACAGTGAGTTCCCGTTAGGTGGCCTGGGCGATGCCCTGACCAACTACTACAAGGGAGCCTACGTAGAGATCCTTGAGTTCGAGGGCGACGCCTTCGACCCGGAGACCAACAAGCTGTATGCCAACCACCGAGTCATTGTCATTGACCGATGCAAGATCGTCAGTGCTGAGCCCTACGAATCCTGGCTCGGACGATCCAACAAGAAGCATTGTGGCTGGCGTCTGCGACCTGAGTCTCTTCTCGCCATGGGGCCTCTCGACAATCTCGTGGGACTCCAGTATCGAGTCGACCACCTTGAGAACCTGAAGGCAGACGTCTTCGACCAGATTGCTTTCCCCGTCGTGTACCAGAAGGGTACCGTTGAGGATTGGGAGTGGGGCCCTGGTGCCCGCATCTTTGGCGACATGGAGTCACAGGTGACTGTGCTCAGTCCGGATGCTACTGCGCTAAATGCGAACTTCGAGATCGCCAACCTGCTCAACCTGATGGAAGAGATGGCAGGTGCGCCTCGGCAAGCCATGGGTATTCGTACCCCCGGTGAGAAGACTGCCTATGAAGTCCAAGCCCTGGAGAACGCGGCAGGCCGCATCTTCCAGAACAAGATCCAGCATTTTGAAGCGACCTTCATCGAGCCTCTCCTCAATGACATGCTCGAAGCCGCTCGGAGAAACCTCGATGTCACTGAGCAAGTTGCTGTGCAAGACACTGATCTGGGTGTCACTGAATTCCGGAATATCAGCGCCGAGGACATCAAGGCAAACGGTAAACTGGTACCTATGGGCTCCCGCCACTTCGCAGAGCAGGCTGCCCAGATCCAGAACCTGAATGGTTTCATGTCCAGCCCGATGTACCAGGATGCTGCGGTCAACGCGAACATCTCGGGCCTTGGTCTGGCGCTCCACTTCTCGGATCTCCTGAAGCTTCCGAAGGGTGTGGTCCGCAAGGGCGTCCGTGTGATCGAAGCTGCTGAGACTCAGAAGCTGATCCAGGCTGCCCAGTCGAATATCCAAGACAACGCCGCGGTCGGAGTGCAGCTTGCCGCCTCTGATGTGGCGGCCCAAGAGGCCCAAGTCTAATGGATGAACTAGAACAAGAAGGCGGGTTACAGTCCCGCCTTGTCGCAAAGCTTGACAAAGGCGAAGACCGCGACATTCTGAAAGCAGAGCTAGCACAGGCTAGCAATCTGCTCAAGCGCGTCGAGCCCCTGCTCAAAGACCTTTACCGGGAACGAGCAGACAAGGAGTACGACATCAGCGCTACGAATTACCCGGTACAAGTAGCGTTCGGTGCTGGCTATCGCAAAGCCATCAAAGATATGTACCGACTACTGTACCCTGAGGTGACCTAATATGACCACGGAAAATGCTGATCTCCTGGCTTCACTCAATGACCCCGACGCTGGCAAAGACCCCTATGCCGAGTTGGTGGGTGAAGGCAAGAAGTACAAAGACAACGCTGCACTCGCGAAGAGCCGCATTGAAGCTGATAAGATGATCGACACGCTGAAGGGCGAGAACGCCCAGATGCGGGAAGAGATCGCGAAGCTGACGAAGGCACCTCCGGGTGAAGACGCTGTCAAAAGCCTGATTGAGCGAATCGAGAAAGCCACCGGCAAGAACACCGAACCAGGTGCTACCCTCGCCCGTGAGGATATCGAAAAGCTTGTGAGGGAAGGGATTCAGACGAATGATGCCGAGCGAAGCAAGCGGGCCAACTACCTGCTGAGCAACGCCGAACTCAACAACCACTTCAAGGGCGATGCTGCGACCGCGGCTAAGCACCTGACGGACCGGATGGCTGAGATTGGGATCAATGCCGAGGCGGTTAAGCAGATCGCCGAGAGCAATCCGCGGATGTTCAAGAGCCTGTTTGTCCCGTCGCAGGGCAGTCGCACGGCCGACAACTCTATGCCTGCTGCACGCAACGGCTTGCTACCGGATGTGGGCGGCGAGGAGCGCGGTGCCAAGTACTACGCAAAGCTCAAGAAGGATATGGGCGCGAAGTTCTGGGAACCGGCAATCCAGCAGCAGAGATTCAAGGACCGCGAGCGCCTGGGCGAGCGATTCAACACCCTTTAATGTTTTTCAATTCCCCAATGGGAGCCAATAACACATGTCCGTAACTACCACTTCGGCTGCAACGCTGATTCGTAGTGACGTGTGGTCAACCGACATCAAGGAAGCAATCAAAGACGAACTCATGGGCACGGGCTACGTGCAGTGGGTCGACTTCCCTGATGGTACGACCTGGCACATCCCGAGCGTTGGCGAAGCTACGATCCGCGACTATGTCGAGGATACGCCTGCTGGCTACGACGCCCTGGATACCGGTGAGTTCACGCTGACCGTCACGAACTACAAGTCTAGCGGCTTGTACATTACCAAAAAGATGAGACAGGACAGCTTCTACGCTGCCCGCCTGGAAGCCAGCTTCGTTCCGAAGCAGACCCGTGCGTTCCAGGAAGTTCTGGAGACCGACATCCTCGCGCTTGGCGCGGCGGGTGCTTCCGGTGGCCAGACGGTCTCGTCCACCAATACCATCAATGGTGCGTTCCATCGCTGGACCACCAAAGGTGCCTCTGGTGTCATCGAACCGAAAGACTTCGCGAAGGTCCTGTTTGCCCTGAAAAAGGCGAACGTGGGTCAGAAGGTCATCGGCATCGTTGACCCGTCCGTTGAGTACCAGTTGAACACGATCTCGAATATCGTGAGCGTGTCCAACAACCCGCGTTGGGAAGGTGTGATCGCCGACGGTCTCGTGTCCGATATGAAGTTCGTCAAGAACGTCTACGGCATCGACCTGTACGTGAGCAACTACCTGCCTGCTGCGGGTGCTGGCCAGACCGGCGCGGAGACGATCGATAGCACGGCCATTTCGAGTGGCGGTGTGTGTAACATCTTCTTCAGCGTGTCGGACCCGAAGAACCTCCCGTTCATCGGTGCCTGGCGTCAGCAGCCCGAGGTCGAAGGCGAATACAACAAGGACTATCAGCGCGAAGAGTATCTGCTCACCGCGCGGTATGGTCTGAAGGTGTACCGTCAGGAAAACCTCGTGGTCGTCATCAACAAGTCCGATCAGATCGCCTAAGGAGTGACTCATGCCTGCTCGCGCAAAATGGGCTAACCCCGACGGTCTGGACGTCTACTTCGGTAGACGCTTTACGGAGAACAACATCGCTGCTAGCGTGCGTCCTGCCAACGGCCTCAAGGTCGTTGAGTGTTACGTGCGTGGTGAAGACATCCCGGCCTCGGTCTCGGATGCTCAGACCCTGGCGGCTGATCCTCGCTCGGTTGTGATTCCGGCTGGTGCAGTGATCAAGAGTGCGACCTTCGTGGTCAGCGAAACCTTCACGGGTTCGTCTAGCACGCTTGACATTGGCCTGACGAGTCTCGCCGGTGTGGTCTCCGATATGAACGGCATTGACGCGGCGGTGGCCCTTGCGGCCCTCGACGCGGGTGACCTGGTTAAGTGCGATGGCGCGTTGGTGTTCCCGACCGCTGCTGCGCCCCTGGCCGCTGCTCAGCGAATTGTGTTTGGCTACGGTACGGCGGTGTTCACCGCTGGCTCGGGCAAACTGATCGTTGAGTACTTTGAACCGCCGTCTCAGACGTCGTAAGTAAGTTGGGGTGGGGGAGCAATCCCTCACCCCTTCCCTTTCCTAAGGAACACAGATGGCTAAGATTACTCTCAATGACATCACGACTGGCTACTCTGGCCCGGCGAGGATCAACAGCAACAACGCGTTGATCGAAGCTGCCATTGAGAATACTCTGAGTCGCGATGGTACCGACCCCAATCAGATGGAGGCGGACTTCGACATGAACGGGTACCGCATCCTGAATGTCGCGTCCCCGCAGTCTCCTCTCGATGTGGCTCGCCTCATCGACATCACTGGGCTGATCACCCTGACTGGTATGCCGATCCCCTCTGTCGTGGGTAACGACGGTAAGCTTCTGTTCACTGACGGCGAAGGGCTGTACTGGGGCGACATCCAGCCTGAGGCGCTTCCGCTGTTCGATGATGAGGACCGTGGTGCGGTCCCCGAGACCGGTGCCATCGGCAACGATGCGTTGATCTGGTCCGATGGTACGTGGGCCATTCCCGCGAATCGCAACATTGCGATGACTAATTTACCCAATACCTTCACGCGTGGACAACGTGTAGAGGTTGCTGTGGCGTCTGATGCTGGTACGACCACCATCAACACCCAGTTATCCAACCGCTACAAGTGGACCATCGGCGGCAACCGCACGCTGGCATTCACCAACCTTGTCAACGGTACGAACCTCAAGCTTCAGATCATTCAGGACGGCACAGGCGGGCGCACGGTTACGTGGCCGACTGTCACCTGGATTCCAGGCTCCGCCCCGACTCTGAAGACTTCTCCTGGTGACATTGACGTCATCGAATTCTGGTACGACGGCACGACTCTGTACGGCAGCTACGACGTGTTCGACACTGGAGACAGTGGCGGCGTAGTTGTGTCCGAGATTGCTACGGGTGAAGACAACCTTGACCTGTTCCGTCGCCTTGGCTCGCCTATCGAAGCGGCGACATTCAACGTCACCATTGGTGACGGCGTCGTCATCTCGTCCCGTTCCGTGTCCTGTGAGGCCCTGGATCTCAGTGGCGCGTTCCCGAGCGGCACGGTCATCAACATCACGAACCGGGGCTACATCATCGGCAAAGGTGGTAAGGGTGCGAAGGCAGCCTTCATCTCTGCGTCCGGTGAAGTGGACTTCGGTCTTGCCCACGCTCCTGGTCAGCCCGGTGGTAACGCCATCAAGGGTCCTGCTACGGGTGTGACCGTCAACATCAACAACGCCCAAGGCCGAGTCTGGGGCGGTGGTGGAGGTGGCGGTGGAGGCGGAGCTTCGACTGCTGGTAACATCGCCATGGGCGGTGCTGGTGGTGGTGGAGCAGGTTGCGGTGCTGGCGGCGAAGGCGGCCACATGAAGCAGAACGGTGACGTAATCACTGTGACGGTGAACAATGCTGACGACGGCAAACTCGGCCTGGATGGCTCGGACGCTGGAGGCCTTGGTTCTGCCGGTGATGTCGATGATCCTGGTGACTCTGCTGGCGCTGGCGGTGACGGTGGGGACTACGGTGAGGCTGGTGAGAACGGCGATGCCGCTACTGACGAAGGCCTCATCATCGCAGCCTCGAATGGTGGATCTGCGGGTCGCGCGGTCACTGCGGGCTACGCGGGCACCTTGAACTTCACCTCTGGTGGTTCAAGCCCGAACGTGAAAGGATCTGTGTAATGGCTGCTACCACACTGCTTGACGTTGTCCAGGACATCCTCTCGGATGCAAACGGTGACGAGGTCTCCTCCATCGGTGACACCGTGGAGGCGACCCAGTGTGCCAGTATCGTAGCCTCGGTCTACGAAGACATCGTTGTCGAGTACGATATCCAGGCAGTCAAGCGCCTGTTCAAGCTCGATGGTGATGCCAACACGCTGCGTCCGTGCCACATGCGAATCCCGGCTGAGATGCACAGCGTTGAGTGGATCAAGTACGACACTCGCACCGCGGTATCGGACCCACACGCATTTGTTGACGTTCGATACATGTATCCAAAGGACTTCATCGACATGGTGAACTCCAGGAAGCCTACCGATCCGAACGTGACCACGTCGGCTGATCCGTCTGGCATTGATATCAATGTCTACAACGACAGGCACCCACAGTTCTACACTATGTTTGATGACCGCCATGTGGTTTTCGACTCGTTCAACGCCGAGGTTGAGTCTACCCTCCACCAGGCCAAGACCCAGGCCTACGGTCAGTTGAGCATGGCGCTGGTCCTTGCGGACCGCTCCGTGATCCATCTACCCGCGGAACTAATCCCGCTTCTGACGAATGAAGCCCGGGCTATGTTCTTCGACGTGCACGCAGGTGGCGCTACCCAGCGCATTGAACGCCGAGCGTCACGGTCCAGAGTTCGCGTACAGCGTATCCGCCATGTGATGCGCAACAACGCTGAACAGTTCAAGCACACAGGCCCGGACTACGGGCGTAGACGATAACAGGAGACCTCCATGACCGAAGATGTGAAGATTCTGAATAGCACTGATGCCATTCCCCAGTACATCGCCCCGACGGGTGTGCAGTACAAGGCGTTCCGCCTGGGTGAGCCGCATCTGTGGGAAGTGTTCGCCGTCCGAAAGGACGATGAAGGCAAGGTACATCCCGACAAGACTCGCAAACAGCCTATCGATGGCGTGTATACCAGTGAAGCTAAGGCGCATGATGCCCTTCGCCGGTGGCTGAGTGTTCGCTGGATGGAATCTGACGCCGAAGCTGAGAAACTCGCCAAGCGTAAAGCAGCCTAAGGGGGCTAGTTAGTGGCAAGCACGGTTGCTGAGAAGCCGCAGTACACGTTCGACAAGGGCTACATCACTGAGCAGTCCCCTGTCGCCGTTGCTGAGGGCTCTGCTCTCGATATGGAGAACTTCGAGATCGATGTGACGGGTGCGTTACGTCGACGCCGTGCCATTGCCCAAGAAGATTCTGGTGTGGACTGCACCGTTTCGGGTGCGAACCGTAACGGGACCGAGGTTTTTACCAAGTTTGTGTGGCGGAATGCGGGTGGCCAGGCTGGCCGGGTGATCCAGGGCATCCAGGTCGGTGAATACCTGTCATTCCTCAACGACAATGAGGCTCTCGGTGTCTCCGAGCCTCTTGCAACCATCGATCTTCGGGACTTTGCCACCGAATCTTCGACTGATGCGATGATCCGGACCACCCATGTCTCTATGGCGGATGGTCGGTCGCATCTTTTCGTCAACTCCGAGAACACTAACCCGTTCTACGTCGCGTTCACCAATGACGAAGTGTCGATCATCACGTATCAGATGCGTGTGCGCGACTTCGTGGGCAACAATGACGGTGTTGGCAACTCAGTTCAACCTACGGAACTGACCACGTCGCACAGGTACAACCTGTTCAACCGCGGTTGGACACAGACTGAGATCGACGACTACTTCGACGATCTCTCGAAGTACCCGTCCAAGAACATGACGTCGAACCTTGGCTACAAGCGTCTCACGAACGCTGGAACCCAGGAAGGTTTCGGCACCAAGGAGTGGGACTCGGCCAAGATGGCTGCCGAAGTCTTCAAGGATGCCTCTGCTCCGCAAGGTTCCATGCTGCTGGACCCCTTCGATACCACGGTCGGCTACGGAAACGTAGACCCCACGTCTGGCGTGTCCGCAAACATTCCGATTGAGTCGTGGTCCTTT
>JACCDR011672721.1_pt1 | contig 14828 bp, 16 predicted proteins | sample 7446431 | NCBI WGS metagenome assembly JACCDR01 (sample SAMN15323443, study PRJNA562643) | freshwater metagenome | isolation source: river surface water | place: USA:Blue River Watershed | collected 2017-08-17 | reverse complement strand
TCGACCGCGATCTCAACCAGGCTCTGACGGATTGGCACGCACTCGAAGATAAGCTTCAAGGCGCCAAAAGCGCTGATGAAATCAAGCTTCTTGAAATCAAAAAGCTCATTCAACAAATTCAGAATCAAATGAAAGAGCTGTAGAGCTCTTCACCAGACTCACTGAGGAGCTTCTGGACTTTTAAAAATTACAATTTTTGTTACCCTTAAGACTTCTGAAGGAGTCCCGATGAGCAACCTCCAAAAGTTCGTTTTGTTTTTTGGCCTATCAGCCCTTTCTTTCATCATTTGGAGCCAATACAAACCAGCTCATCAATTGGCCAGGCCCACGTATCAACAACAGTTGCCTCTCTTAAATCATTTCATTGAGTCTCAGCCTCTGAATGAAGCGACCTTTGCTTCATCAATAGAAAACAGCCTTCAGGGATTAGATCGAGACTTTTTCGATCTCTACAACTCAAGTTATTCCGAAATCATCCTATATCTTCTTGATCGGTCAACCAATCTCGCGGTGAAGGATCCGGAAAAAATGTTGGGATACTACCTTGAACAAATGGCCCGGGTTTATTACCGCACGGAACTGAAAGCTGCTCAGTTTGATGAAATTCTCAAAACAGAACTTCGAAAACCCGCAGCTGAGCGCCTCAATTCAATGATGGAGCACCCGATTTATCATCAGCACCTCGTTCCCCTATGGATCATGCAAGATAAAATCAAAAAACAGATGATTTATGTAACCCTGAATATGCTCATGATTGAAAACGCTGACGGCTATGATCTTCCGCCGGAAAAAAGCCAAGTGGCTCATCGAATGCTCAGCTTTCTGCGACAGACCTGGGAGCAGATCGCACTGGATAACGCAAAGGATTCAGAGCGAAAAAAATTAAACCGTGTCTTCAGATATGTGCTCCAGGATTTGTTTCGAGATGCGACTTATGTCATTGCCCAGTATATCGATGATTACTACAACAGCTTTAAGCTTTATCCCCCGGAGAATGTCACTTCGTTTTTCAATCTGACAAAACAGATTTTATTTAAAGATGAGGCAGAGCAGGCCGCCTGGAAAGAAAAGATAACCAATGATTTAAAAAATATTCTTGCGACCGAACAGAACTCACTTCTTGGAGAAATCTCGTCGTCTTGGATTTCTCTTGTCGAAAAAGAACTCGGGGATTCACTTCAGGAAAGCCGGCAAGATTTCACAGGACAAACAAGAACAACTCAGGCCGATGCAGCGAAATTTTGTCCGGACGCAGGAAGCTCCCGCGGAAACATCGTCGGCAATGAGTTCCCAAAGGGAACCTGGGCCATTACTTTGGACGACGGGCCAAATGCAACTCATTCCAAAACAATCCTCGATGCCTTTAAAGGAAGCCCAGGTAGCAAAGGAACATTTTTTTGGCTCTCACAATTGACGGCCAATAAAAATAACCAAAATGTCATTCAAGCCATTAAAAACGCAGGCTACACCTTGGCGAATCATTCAATGAGTCATGCGAATTTGCCAAAACTTAGCCAAGCCCAGCTCAATCAAGAGATTATCGGATCCACTTCTGCCCATACGAGTGTCTATGGCTTTCGCCCCAAATTCTTTCGTTGTCCCTACGGTGCGTGCGGGCCCGCAGGAGGAAATATTCGAAAGATGATCGAAAAAGAAAACATGGTTCACGTGTTTTGGAATATTGATACCTTAGACTGGAAGGACAAGGACGCCGACCTGCTGTTTAATCGAACGAAAGATCAAATAGAAATGATTCATTCAAAGGGACGGGGCGGAGTTATTCTTTTCCATGATATTCATCAAACGTCGGCCGGGGCCCTCCAAAAACTGATTCCATGGATGGTCAGTCGGGGCTACAAATTGAAGTCAATGACCGAAATTGTGAATGAGATGAATACAACCCCTTGTGCCAACTGGACACCGGATCAGGCTCCGACCAACTGACCCTGACGCAGTGACTTTTTAAGTGATTTTTTTGCCAAGATGTAAGAGCACCATGAGATGGATAAAACCCTCTTTTCTCGCACACTTTTGCTTCCAATCCTCATCGCTCTCTTGCTGAGTTGTGAGGCGAAAAAAGAAACTCCTTCTCAAGCGTCCATCGAGCAACTCTACCTCATGGCCACATTTTTTTCGGAAGCACTCAATGCGAGCATCAAAGATTCCAAAGCAGCTCTACCCATGTTTTGCAATGTTCAACCTGAACAGATCACACTCTACTCGATGGCGATCAAATCAAGAATTGATGACTGGGCTCAGAGTCGCCCATTCAATACCTATCCAGATATCAATCTTTGCGCCGATCATTGCATGTGCAGCTTGTACCTGGACATCAGTGAAACACTCATTCCTGATCTCAAACAAAGAATGGCTCTGTCTGAAAAAGCACGAACTCTTCAGAAAAAAGAAAATTCACAGGAATGCCTTCAGCGACTCGCAAACTTTTGCAAATCCCCCGAGTTTAAGCAACTGCAAGACGAGGTTTCGGCAAATTGAAATTTCTAAATGATGAAAGTGATCAATTTGAATTTGGACAAGACACGGAGCCTGTTGACTCAGGCTTTCAAAGCCAGCAACCACTGGCGGAAACACTCCGTCCAAAAGAGTTCACTTCTTACTTCGGGCAAGAGGCCGCTTTAAAAAAAATCTCTATCTTTCTAAAAAAGAAAACTCTCCCGAACCTCGTCCTGTGGGGGCCGCCGGGGACGGGAAAGACAACATTAGCTCATTTGATTGCAAGTGAACTTCAAACCCAAAAATTTTTTCTCAATGCCACCGACACGTCGACAAAAGATCTGAAAAAAATTGGAGAATCTGCACACAACTATTTTCTTCAAAATCGAAGAAAAGTTTTTGTTTTTCTAGATGAAATTCATCGCTTTTCCCGAAGTCAGCAAGATGTGCTTCTCCCGTTTCTCGAAAAGGGAACATTTTATTTCGTGGGAGCAACTACAGAAAATCCAGGGTATGAATTAAATTCGGCCCTCTTGAGTCGTTGCCAAGTGCTTCTTTTGCATCCCCTTCAAGTCAAAGATTTAGAAAACATTCTAGAGCAGGCATTTTTGCATCATCAACTCCAGTCTAAAAATGTTCTGACTGCGGAATCTCGTGAGCTCCTGCTTCAAAGCAGTCTCGGCGATGCCCGCTTGTTATTGAATCAAGCGGAAAGGGTCATTGCTCATTTTAATGATGGTGAACAGAAAACAATCCTTGAAAAAGAAACTCTTATTCAAATTCTGGGAGAGACTCTTTTGCCTCACGATAAAGATCGTGATCAACACTATGACCTCGTCTCTGCATTCATCAAGAGTATTCGTGGCAGCGATGCTAACGCCGGCCTGTACTATCTTGCTCGTCTGATCAAGGGTGGTGAGGATCCACTTTTTATCGCGCGGCGCTTGATCATTTTAGCCTCCGAAGATATTGGGAATGCCGATCCTCGAGCATTGAGCCTTGCTGTCGGAACATTTCAAGCTTTGGAAATGATAGGAATGCCCGAAGGCCGTATTCCCCTCGCTCAGTGTGTGACCTATCTAGCCTCGGCGCCGAAATCGAATCGATCTTACGTTGGAATCAATGCGGCTCTGGCCGAGGTTGAAAAAACCGGGCCTCTCCCCGTGCCACTCAGCTTAAGATCTGCCCAGACAAGTTTTGCCAAGAATCTTGGTTATGGAAAAAATTACATCTATTCCCACGAAGGACCAAAGGGATTTGTCGAACAACACTTTCTTCCCGAAGGAGTTTCGGACAAAAACTTTTATGAGCCCGGGGAGCGAGGTTTTGAAAAAACCATGAAGCAATACCTTGAATGGATGAAGGAAAACAAAAAATCTTAAGATTTTTTTGCCTTATACATAAGCAACATTTTTCTAAATCTCATTTTATTTTTTGAGACAAATTGACCCAAGATTTTAAGTGCTGTCTCACCAATTGGGTCATCCTGACATCTTGATTTACTGAGCAACGTTTTAATTCGAGATTAGACTGGCCAAAAGATTGCTTTGATTGATGAACAACATGCGAGGCGGGGGATCTGAAATGAAGCAACATTCTGCAGCAACACCATCACCCATGTTCAAACATCAAAAACCATTGGAGGTTTATATGAAGCTTATGCAAAGACTCCTGATCGGAGGACTTTTGTTTGCTGTCCTGCCACAAGTCGGCCAGGCCACAACCACAACCCACTTGCGCACGATGCGAAATACTCCATCGGTGGAAAGCATTGTCACAATTTCAAGTGTGCATGTTCCACCAGGATTTGACTCTGAGTCAGATGCATTCGTGGTTGTTTCAGGAGTTTATCCAAATGGATGTTACCGATGGAAAGATGCGAAGATTGAAAATGTTTCTGAATATCAGCATAACATCACAGCCGTGGCTGATGTGAGTCAGGGAATGTGTATTATGGTTCTTGTGCCTTTCACTAAGGAAGTTCGCCTTGGAAAGCTCACACGGGGAACACATAATCTGAGATTCCTGGCAGGTGACGGTACCTATTTTGAAAAAGACCTGGTTGTTGAATAGATTGGCTTCAGGGGGCGAAATGAAATCCTTTAAAATCAAATCAACTCTCTTCAGCATCTTTCTTCTTCTTGGCTCACGTGGTTTTGCTCAACAAAATCCACTTGCACCAAGTGAGTTGATGGGTCAATGGAGACTTGAAAAAATGATTTACGAAGGACATGAGTTGGAGCTCCCAAATCCTGATCTTCGACTGACATTTAGTTTTTATCAAAATCACTCACTTAGAATTTACTGGGACAGAAAAGACCCTTCCGTTTTTTGCGAAAGCATGTCCAATTGGATTTTGAAAGTGGATGACTCTGGAATAGTTCAGTTACAGGTCAACACATTTGCAGTGAATCCAATGAATGCCGGGGATTGCGCAGGCGATCCCGATATGACTTTGGGTAAAAAAGGAAACGTTCCGATTTCGATTCAAAATGGCTCGCTGATGATGCAACTCAGACTTGGCGACCAAGATTTAACGTACTCATTTAAAAAACAAGAAAAGGAGCTTTTATGAAAGCATTATTTTTAGCAACACTATTATTCTCTGGTCTGGCCATCGCTGACGAGGAAATTCAACCTCGAGAAGTCACTGCAGTTGTGAGCGAAGCATTCGTTCCAAGTGGTTTTGACTCTCAATCGGACTCTTACGTCGTTGTCAGTGGCGTGTTTCCAAATGGATGTTACAAATACAAAAGATCTAATGTTGACCATGTTGCTGTTAAAACCCATGAGGTTCGCGTCATTGCGACTGTAAGACCCGGAATTTGCCCTCGCATGTTGATCCCGTTCTCTGAAGAAGTTAAACTGGGAAAACTGGAATCAGGCAAACACGCTGTTAAAATCGTGAATGGAGATGGCACTTACTTTGAAAAACAAATGAGTGTTGAGTAAACCCTAGATTTCAGAGCAAAGGTTATCACCATGCGCCTTATCAATGTTCCCGCACTTGTGCTGTGCTGCCTTCAAATGGCAGCCTGCACTGGAAAAAAAGAAGATCTCAAATCAAATCGATGGGAACAAAATGGACCGGCCCCATCTATTCCGACGCAACTTGAACAAAATCAGGTGAGCCAAAAAGTTGGAACTGAGAGACTGGTCTTGTCCCGTCAAATCCTTGATGGAATTGAAATCGAGGGTGGGTTTTTAAAATCCATTTCATCAAACACTGGAGATTTGGTGTTTGCAAAATGGGCCTACCGCGATCAGATTCCAAATCGTGTCAAAAAGCAAAAAATACGAATGCTTCAAGGTCTGGATGATTTTCGAAGAAATTTGAAATCTCGTCATTTGATTTTTGAACAGTACACCCTAGCCACCGAGCCTCGTCTATTTTTAAGCTCTCATGATGAGCTTTTATGGAGACTCGAATACACTGATCAACTTGGACAGAACTTTGCCGCCTTTTTTGACGAAAAACTCAATTTGATTCGCACTCTCAGGCTTAGCAGCCAGTTTGAAGCGAGCGATGCGATTGGATCAGTTTATCCTCTCGGACCCCTGAAGAGCGGAATTCAAAACGTGCGTCTTAAACAGCTGACTGGCCAAAAAGAGCTTGCCGGTCCTCGACTAAAAGTCATGACTCGGTCAAACGCTCCCGCAACGGCCGATCAGGGGCAGTTTGTTTATGACAGTGCCGATGATCGAATCAAACAGGTTCAAGTATACTTTGATATCATTGAATCATTGGACTGGTTTAAAAATCGTTTTCAGTTTGAATTGGCTCAGCCGCTACAAGTTGAAATGTCCATGGGCTATCCCGAGAAGACAAACGCAGCATTTTATTTTCGATCGAAAATCAATTTGGGTGATGGCGATGGAATTGTTTACAAGGACATGCCCCTTGATCCATCAATTACACGACATGAATCCGTTCATGCCGTCATCGACCAAATCTCTGGTTTGATCAATGAAAATGAATCAGCGTCCGTGAATGAGGCCCTTGCCGATTACTTCACAGCGACACAGCGAAATAATCCAAAGATGGGTGAGCAATCTTACAAAAAAGCAGAATTCAAACGCCTTCTCGCCAACGAAATGAAGTTCAGTGAAAAGAATGGAATGACCTATCATGACTCTCTGATCGTATCAGGGATGTTGTGGCAAGTTCGCACCGAGCTGGGCTCGGATCTCGCTGATTCTCTGGCTTGGGAAACTGTGAAAAAGCTGCAGCCTTACTCGGATCTTAAAGATTTTGCTTTGGAGTTTTTAAGTGAAGTTGAACAGTTACACGTAGATCAACAAACTAAACTCAAGTCAATTCTCGCTCAGCGAGAGTGGCCCCTTTCATTCGAGACCACTTCAAAATAGTATTTGCAGGACTATTTCATGTCCTGCTTTTTATCTGCCGAAGCTTTTTCGGCAGTTTTCCTCAGAGCAGTTAATTCCTCCATCACATCTGGTGGAATTCGAGTCCCTGAACTTCCTGAGTATCCTAAAACGACACTTTCTTCGAAGGATCGATAACACTGCATCGCCTGTTCAGAATGTGGCAATTGATTTACACACGCGGAATAGAATGACTCATGCATCGTCCAGAATAAATGATCTGGAATCATTTCATAAGTTTGTCCTGTGAGGTAAAACATTTTTGCTGCAACCTTATGATCAGGTTTTCCTTGAAAGGCCAGTGTGAGGATTGCGTTTGCTCGTAGGGTTTCAATGTGCCCCGCATTTGAAGAAGCAAGTTTCACGTTCAGTGCATTTGCTTTTTTGATTAACCCCTCGGCCTGAGTCACTTTACTCGCAAGGGTTTGACCTGAAGTGTTTCTATTTTCTTTTTTCCAATCTTGGGCTGATTTTTTCCATTGCTTCAAATCATCGCGCAAAAAATATGGCAGGTGGTTTGCTTTATCAGGGATGCTCAAGAGAGCTAGAGTTTTATCTGGATCGTTTAAAAATTTGACCGTCACTCCCAATCCATAACGAAGAATTTTTTCTCCGCCAAACATTGGCAATTTAGCTTCGCTTTGCAATGTTTCTTCAATCAACTTTAGCGCAGCTTCATATTGCCGAGCGGAAATAAAATATTCTATTTTTTGAATCACATCCAAAGTATCCAGCTGTTTAGAAAGTTGGAAACCATCAAAACTAACACCTGATTGTGTTCGTGTATGACACTCAATGCAGTAACTCATGGTGTTCATGAGCAAAAATCGAGAGTAGTCATATCGCTGCTGCTCAAAACCTCGCTTTGCATTTTTTAGATTATCTGCAAAATAATGTGAAACAATCTGTACCGTGGGATCTGTCTGCGAAAAATTTTTCTCTAGACCATGAGAAATCAAGTTTGAAACATCAGTCAAACGATTGATATTTTTTTCGATTCGAGCTCTATTTTTGATATCAGAAAACTTCGCTTCATCGACTAAATCCGGGAGCAATTCAGAAATGATCGTTTTTGCAGTTCGCATATTTTCACGCCACTGCAGATCTGAGGCTGATCCTGAATCAGTTGCCTTCGAATGTAAGCTCACCAATGAAATCGCAACGAGTGCGAAATGACTCAATTTTATTTTTCCTAGCATGTCTTTTTCTCCTTCAGATCTCCCTCCATGTTCTTGCCATTTAGCATCGCAGTCAAAATATTTGCTGAATTCAAATTCGTGTCGTGTTCGAATAGACCGAAGGCTAGAATTCTTCATCGAGCGATCTGCATAAGTTTAGAGTTTCTTTTCAAGAGATACTGAGGATGATTTGTCATGATCGACATTTATTTAAGCCACTTTGAAGTCATCAAACCAAAATTTCGGGTTCCACAAAAAGACTTGATCGATTGGCTCATCAAGGCTCATTTGAATGCGGAAAGAATCAACCATGCAGGATCTCCACACGAAAGCCAGATTCAACGAATCGAAAAGATCCTTCACCGATACGCTGTGACAGAAAGTCAAATTTCTGCAAGATATATAGAAAGCGATGATGTCCTTCACCCGGAAAACTCTGAGGCTTGTGTTTATCAACTTGATTCTGAAAACCCAAGAGGATCAGATATCCAGCAAAGAACTCATTTCTTTTCAGAACGGGCCCTCTCCATTTTTCAGAAAATCTATCGATCAAAGAGTCGAGATGAAAAACCTGACCATCTTATTCACGTGACTTGCACCGGCTACACCTCCCCGAGCGCAGCCCAAAGAATCGTGTCTGAACCTCATTGGAACAAGGTCACCGATATTACCCACGCCTATCACATGGGCTGCTATGCTGCGATCCCGGCCATAAGAATTGCTCAAGGTCTTTTAAACTACGAATCAAAGGGACATAAAACCTTCAGCGTTGATCTTTTCCACACTGAAATGTGCAGCCTGCATCTGAATCCCCTGGCTCACACTCCTGAACAAATGATCGTTCAAACTTTGTTTGCCGATGGGCACATCAAATACTCCTTGAAAACAACTCAAGACATGCAAAAACGCTCTTTGCGACTTGTGGCCATTTTAGAAAAAATAATTCCAAACTCCGAAGCTGATATGAGCTGGTTCCCAACCGCTTGGGGAATGCAAATGAATCTATCACGAGAAGTCCCTATAAAAATTAAAGGCGTGTTGGAAAAATTCTATCTCGATCTTTTGAGTAAAGCCGGTCTGTCATCAGCGGAGGTGACAAGCCGAGGAGTCTTTGCGGTTCATCCAGGCGGCCCAAAGATTATTGATGCTGTTCAGGGAGCTCTGCAACTTTCAGAAAATCAAGTCACTCAAAGCAGAAAGGTTTTGTTTGAAAGGGGAAACATGTCCTCAGCAACACTCCCACATATTTGGCTAGAGGTTTTAGATCATGGTTATTCATCGGGGACACCGGTGATCAGTTTTGCATTCGGACCAGGACTGACTCTGTTCGGCGCAGTTTTTGAGGTTTGCTGAAATGATGATTTATCTGATTCCCTTTGTGCTGCAAGCTTTGTTGATGTTTTTCGATGAGTTTTATTTTCATCGAAAAAGAGGACTGCCTCCTTGGGAAAAGCTTGGACATCCCTTGGATACATTGACAGTTTTTGTTTGCTATCTCGCGATGTGGTCTCTCCCGCCCACCCCAAGCCATCTCTCATTGGTCCTCGCTTTGATGATTTTTTCGTGTTTATTCATCACTAAAGATGAATTTATTCATACTCAGGTTTGTAGCCCCTGGGAAAACTGGATTCATTCTGTTTTGTTTGTTTTACATCCGGTTTCTTTTTTATCGGCGTTTCTCCTTTGGAAGGATCATCTTTTTCCACAGATCTTGATTTCTCAAACGATTTTGACTGCAGGGTTTATGCTCTATCAATTTCTCTACTGGAGATATTTTGAAAAAAATTAACAATGACATTTACGATAGCTATGGTGATCGATGGTACACTGCCGACGACGATCCAGTGGCTCTACTGCGGGCAGAATCAAAAGTAAAAACTCCCTGGGTTCTTGATCAAATTAAATCCTGCTTTCCAATAAACTCATCAACCAAAGTTTTGGACATCGGCTGTGGCGCAGGGTTTTTGAGCAATGAACTGGCTGAAAAGGGCCTTTCAGTCACCGGCCTTGATCTTTCACTCGAGAGCTTGAAGGTGGCTGCTCGCTATGATCAAACAAAATCTGTCCGCTATATTTCTGCCGATGCTGCCAATTTGCCATTTGAAAATGGTCACTTTGAAGTGGTGACGGCGATGGATTTTTTAGAACACGTCTCAAATCCCCAGCAAATTATTCAAGAAATATCCAGAGTGCTGCGACCAGGGGGCCTCTTTGTTTTTCACACATTTAATCGCAACATGATCGCTCATTTGGTGGTGATCAAGCTGGTTGAGTGGCTCGTAAAAAACACACCAAAAAACATGCATGTGATTGAGTTGTTCATCAAACCATCTGAGCTAGAGTCCTATTGTTTGTCCTCGAACCTCTTGGTGAAGCAAATGATTGGAATTAAACCTGTCTTCTCGACAATTCCAATTCGAAATATCTTTTCTGGGACAGTCCCATCAACTTTGAGATTTGAGTTCACAAAGAGCTTGCTGCTTTCATATATGGGGTTTGCTCAAAAGAATTGAAACGATGATTCACTCTCAACATCATTCTGTCAGAGTAACTTCACACTGCTGGATCAGTTTCGAGTCCGACACAGGGGGCTGACAAACTCTGTTTTCACTGTCGCTTGCTGTTTCTCCCACTCCTGAAAAGTCAGGAGCCTTTGAGTCAGGGCATGCAGACCACTTTCAAACTCACTCTTCAAAAGATCATTAATAATCCGTTGTCGATCGATGCGTGATTTACCACTGAATTCGTCTGAAACGACCAGAATTTTAAAATGTGTTTCTGGATGAGCAACACCCCGGTTGATGCCATGACCATGGCTTTCATTTTCTACCCAGAGCTCGCGACAGGCAATGCGACTCTGAATCATATCGGCAATGCGATTTTGACGATCACTCATTGCCATCCTTTTTGCCTCTGAGTTCATTCAATTTCATTTTCACCATATCAGCGCCCATTCGGGCCATCATAAAAACGCCCCGCTCTTCGAGTTTTTTTTCAACTTTTTTAGCTCTCTGTAATCCGACCGAAGCCAGAGCTTGCAGCAGCGGGTGCCCAACGGGAAGCCCTTCAAAGCGTCCATCGTTTTTCCAGTCCTGGGCAATGATTTCTATCGAGCGGTGAAGCTGCGGCACATGCTCCTTAAGTAAATCCGCACCATAAAAATCCAGCTTTTCAAACTCCTGGTGTTCAGCTTTTGGTGAAGCCTCGTGAACAGAAGCCGAGATATCTTCGTGGGTTTGAATTTGTTCAGGGTTCATGGAACTCTCCGTTTTAATCGGTTGGCTGAGCCCAGGGTCCTTCATCGTTTGAGCATGATGAATATTTCCCGGCCGGCGTCGTGCTTTCGTAGATTTTGTACCAGCATTTTTCTCGCCTGCGTCTGTGTCCTCAGTTGCTATTTTTGAATCTGTGAGCCCTGATTCGACGGACCCCGCCGGATTTTGATTTTTCTTTTTTGTTTTTTCTTTAAATTCGCTGACTTTAGGCATGAATGACTCCTTAACAACTATGTCGATTCAACTTCAGCTGCGACTGAATTCGATAAATTTTCTGAATTCCAACCCAATACTTCTAGTGCCAATAAATCAAAATCTTCTCGGAGATTATTCTTATAAGAAAAAATATCTTTTCGGTTTTCAAGACTATTTTTAATCTCACTCGAGGTTCGAATGTAGTTTTCAAACAAAAGATTGGGATATTTTTCGATGAGCAATTGCAGGTAGGACTGACTTAATTTTTCTCTTGAGTCAAACTTGGTAAAAAGTATTTTCTTTTGAATCGACAATCCAAATTCATCTTCGGTTTCTACAATTTCTTCTAAATGTTTTTCTAAACCGACGAATGAAAATCGATCTGGATTCACTGGAAGCACGACGAGATCTGATGCAATGCTTGCCGCTGTGTTGATAATACTGAGAGCCGGAGCAAGATCGATGATGACAAAATCATACTGATTTTTCACTCGCGACAGAGGCCCTTTCACACACATGGACCAGTTTCTCGTGGTTTTCATCAGCACTCGGTCAATCACCGAATTGTCCAAATTTGACGGAATCAAATCTATATTCTCATCAATCCTCTGAATCAGTTGATCAATTTGAGATTTTCCTTCGATCAAATCGACCCACACCTTCGCCTCTGAATTTGAAAAACCCAAGGCTGAAGAGAGGTTTGCTTGCTGATCCAAATCAATAAACAAAACCTTAGCTCCATACTGAGCTAACCTTGTTCCAAGCAGAAATGCCGATGTTGTCTTTGCAACTCCACCTTTGAGCATTTGGAAAGAAATGACCTGCCCTGGATAAGATCGTTGGTTTTTTAAGACGAGATCCCGAACGAGGGCCGAGGAAAGAGTACTCTTCTCTGAAATTCTCTTTGGTAGCCCCATTCCAGCCATTTGATTTTGGAGATCACTTTTGCTGAGCTGAAGAACTTGGGCGAGATCTTGAATTTGCATCATTTTCACTCACCTCTCGAGTCAATTGCCGTCATCTTGGGATCTTAGGAAAACAACTATGTCCGATTGTGCATCAACATGCGAGCTTCATCAGAAAAGGCAACTTCCACCTTTTCATCAAAGACCGCAGTCACAATACCTAAACCAAATTTAGGATGCTGAATCTTATGATTCAACGCAAACTTTGTTTTCGTACTGTAAGGGTGACCTGCCTGGCCCTCATAATTTTTCACGAGAGTCTCGTAGTTTGAAAGGTAAGCCGTGTGTCTTGCTGCAACGGAACGTGCTGAGGGAGTTTTTAGCTTCGCCCCGCCAGAAGATGTCTTTTTTGCTTGTGCCTTTGGCAAAGACCAGCTTTTTGTGCTTTTGCAGACTTCACACTTCAATTTGGCAGTTGTTGCCGAAGTATGGGTCAAAACAACATGAAAGCGATCTGCATCACATTTCTTGCAAAAAGCATAAAAGTTTTTTGCTACGGGTGGAAGTTCGGTCAATACAACTGTCATTAGATCTCCTGGTTACTTTTCAATCTATAAATATTCAATGGGTCCTGCAAATTCTTTTGTGAAATTTCCGCTGCACTCAAGTAAAAAGGACCCTCTCCAGCCTCGATGCGGCGATGAAGCTTGATTTGGCTGGCCTCATCCTTGGGATTGACCAAATCTCCGTTTGGCTCATATTTTTCCAAAAAGGCTAAATCCTGTTCCCGATTAAAGAACTTTTCCCAAGAGTCGGTGTTGACTTCAACTCTGTAAGTCACTGTTTTTGCATGCGAATGTACAGGTGCATAGGCCCCGATGACTTCCATATGGCCATAATAAGAATGGAGTTTCAGAGCTGGGCTTCCCCACTGGGTCATCCCAGAGCATTGCTCCATATTCGCATACCACAAACCAAAGGCCTTCGTCATAAATCCAAGGCCGTACAATTGATCTTGTTTATCCTTAATCAAAGAGTTCACAGAGCTCAGGTTATGAGCAACCCACTCGCCTTTATGCATGGTCGGAATTGCGATAAACAAAGAAAGAGGCGTCCATTCACAGTCATCTTTATGCCGCATCACCTTTTTGATCGCCTCAGGCAGAGCCTTCGTTCTCATCGCATATCCCGCAACAAGCCCCGGCATCACAGCACAATCATAGAACACCCAGCGTGGCATGGCCATGTTTGACGGTCCAAAGGCCCCACCCTCCATAAAATAAATCTGTTCGGCAAATTCAACCTGATCAATTTCAAGTGGATTTTTCACGAGGATGTTTTGGGGAAACCAATTCAGCTTATGCCTTTGCCCAAACTTATCGATGCGGTTTTCTGGGCGAACAAAGACATAAGGTTTGATGTCCGGATTCAGCGTCCATGTCGATTTTTGATGAATGATGCTCAGAACGTCTGTGCTCAACATCTTAGGACCCCGGATGAATCATGTCTTCAGCCCGTACTTTCTGATCAAACTCTTCCGCTGTTAACAATCCCGACTGAATGGCTTCGTGCTTTAATGTCGTTCCATTTTTGTGGGCCGCTTTGGCAATCTTCGCCGAATTATCATAACCAATGTGAGGATTCAGAGCCGTAACAAGCATCAAAGAATTATCTAGGTGACGTTTGATCTGCGCTCGGTTGGCTTCAATACCAACAAGACAGTTTTCTCGAAAACTATCCGAAGCATCGGCCAAAAGTCGAATCGAGTTCAGAACATTAAATACGATCACAGGTTTAAAAACATTCAGTTCAAAATGTCCATTCATTCCACCAACCGAAACAGCGACATCATTTCCTATGACCTGGGCACAAACCATGGTCATGGCTTCACTCTGAGTTGGATTAACCTTTCCTGGCATGATGGAAGATCCAGGTTCATTCTCTGGCAGATTTAACTCACCAAATCCGCAACGTGGCCCGCTCCCGAGCAGTCGAATATCATTGGCAATTTTCATAAATGAAACGGCCAGGGTTTTCAACGCTCCACTCACTTCAACCAGAGCATCATGACTGGCCAGAGCTTCAAATTTATTTTCCGCGGAAACAAATGGGATCCCTGTTTGTTTTGCGATTTCAGCAGCCGCTTTGACGGCAAAGTCTTTGTGGGTATTCAGCCCTGTTCCCACGGCTGTTCCTCCCAAAGCCAGCTCATGCAAGTGTTTCAGCGTGGACTCGACTCTTGAGATTCCATGCTTGATCTGAGTTGCATAACCAGAAAACTCTTGCCCCAAAGTGAGCGGAGTTGCATCCATCAAATGCGTTCGTCCAATCTTGACAATACTTTCAAACTCTTTTTGTTTAGCCAAAAAAGCCTGATGAATTGTTTTCAAAGCTGGGAGTAATCTCGAATGAATTCTTTCTGCAACAGCAATATG
>JACCDR011003751.1_pt1 | contig 14828 bp, 12 predicted proteins | sample 7446431 | NCBI WGS metagenome assembly JACCDR01 (sample SAMN15323443, study PRJNA562643) | freshwater metagenome | isolation source: river surface water | place: USA:Blue River Watershed | collected 2017-08-17 | reverse complement strand
CGACGCGATCTACGCCAAGCAGAACGCGGGTGTCTACCTCGACGTTCCGCTGGTGTCGCTGGGCGGTGGCCGCTTGGATATCGAGCAGGATGCGGCGATCATGGTTCCGCTGAATGCGGCGGCTGCTGAGTCCCCCTTCGGGCACACGGCGCTGATCGGTTGGTTCGATTATCTGCCCGCTGCGGCGATGCCGGATATCGATTGCTAAGCCCCGCAAAGGCTGCTACCGTTCGGGGCGGGGGTTCAGTCGGACTCCCGCCCCTTTTGCTAGAGGAAGATACACATGGGCCTTCGTAAGACTTTCAAGACCGACCGTGACGCTGAGATCAACGGTGTCGAGGTTGAAGTGTCGGTCAATGACCACAATGGTCTGCCGATCAAGATTCGCATTGCGCGCATGTCGCAGGGGAACAAGCGTTACACGAAGGAACTCAACCGTGTGACGAAGCCGCACATGAGCGCTATTCAGAACGATGCGATGGACAATGACCTGGCGCGCAAGATGCTCCAGGAGGTGTTCGTCGATACCATTCTGCTGGGCTGGGACAACCTGCCGGCGTCGGAACTTACCGGCGACGAAGGTGACACCGAGATGCTCGAGTTCACGCGCGAGAACGCGCTTGCGCTGTTCAAGGAGCTGCCCGACCTCTACGACGACTGGGAAGCCCGCGCCAACAAGGCTGCGGCGTTCCGCGAAAAGGAGCGTGAGGAAGAAGCAAAAAACTAACCGCCGTTCTGATCTTCCAGCACGAGTTTCCTCCCGAGGTCGAAAAGAAGTTTCGGGAGGAGGCTCGGAGGTTTAGGGAACCGCTACCGGAGCGCATCCAAAAGAAGCCCAACCTGTATTTCGGGCTTGCCCTATTCCTCAACGCTTGGTTTGACCTGGACTCAGAACGGGAGCGACCGAAACGCATTACTCGAGGAATGTGCTTCACGTATGCAGTCGACTACGAACTGGACGAGGAGCAGACGGAAGACCTGTGGTATCACATAAGCCGCATGGACATTGAGTTCCTAGAGTGGTGGAAGAAGAAGCAACCCAAGCCTAGGAAGCCGAAAGGAGGCAGGCAGCGTGGCAACCCGGACCCTGAAGGACCTAGCTAAGTCCATGCGCAAGCGCGCAGAGGGTTTGGACACGCTCGCCTCCGACATCGCGGTTGCAGGCGCCAAGGCAATGCTCGAGGAGCTGGTGGACGTTACTCCGGTTGACACGTCCACCGCTCTTTCGAACTGGCAGGTGAACCTCGGCAACCCTGCCGCAGATGAACTGCCCGCCCACGTGATGGGCAAGTTTGGTAGCTCCCGAGGAGCGAGTGCTGATAAAGCTGTTGCGGACGGCCTCCAAGAGCTGCAATATAAGAAACCGGGGCAGCCCATCTTTCTATCCAACCTTACCCCTTACATCGGGGACCTGGATAGCGGGTCAAGTCGGCAGTTCGCTGGCGGGTTTATCCCACGAGCTTTGATTGTGTTCCGCTTGGCGGTTCAGGATGCCAAGAAACGATTGCTGAGGTAGGCGATGGCAGAAGAACGGATTGATATTGAGGTCACCGACAAGGTCGACGCCAATACTGCCAAGAAGATCAATCAGATTGCGGACGCTGCGGACCGTGGCTTCAACTATGTTGAGAAGCTGAAGAACGCACTTGCATCCGTGAACACCTCCAGCGTTGACAAGCTGGTCAGCGCCATGGCGCGTGCGGACAGCGCGCAAGCCAAGCTCCTGAACGCACAAGTGCGACTCACGCAGGCCCAGGACACGGGTGCGCTTGCCGCTGCGAAGCTCGCAACACAGCAGCAGAAGCTCGCTACCGAGCAAGCGCGCACAGAGGCCGCTACAGCGCGAGCCGCAGCAGCTAGCACCAGTGCGGAGGCCGCAGCGATTCGGCTTGCAGCAGCCCAGCAGCGCACCACAGCCACGGCGGCAGCAACGAGCACCGCTGAAGAGCAGCTTGCGGCTGATCTGGCTGTTGCCAAGTCCAAGTTTGACTCCGGTGAAATCTCGATTCGCGCATACGTTGCAGCGCTCCAGCAGGCACGCGCGGCCGCCACGGGCGCAGCGCAACCCATCGTCGACAACGCGAACCAAGCGGACAGCGCATCCAAGAAGCTGGAAGCTGCGCAGTCGCGCACGCGGTCGTCGAACGCGAATATCATTGCGCAGCTTCAGGACATCGGTGTGTCGCTAGCTGGCGGGCAGAACCCGTTGCTCGTGCTGATCCAGCAGGGTTCGCAGCTCGATTATATTGCGCGCACCACGGCGGGAGGCTGGTCGGGACTGGTCGCTTCGATCGTGCGGATGATTGCGCCGCTTACTGTGGTCGCCGCTGCCATTGGCGCACTGTATCTTGCCTACAAGAACTTCACGTCCGAGATGGCAACGAACCATAAGCCAGAGCTCGAAGCTTATGCCAAGACCCTCGGTTTGACGTCCAAGGAGATGAACAAGCTCCAGAATGAGACTGTCGGCGCTGGGGGCAAACTGAAAGAGTTCGACCAGATCACGATCACCGCTGCGGATAGCTGGAACGGCTTCGTTGCGACCGTGAAGCAAGGTCTTGCTGGCATGGTTGAGGGTTGGGGCCCCGCAACGGATTATATCCGCACCGCGTGGAGCGCGACCACGAACTTCCTTTACATGGCGTTCCTTGGCTTCTATGCTGCCGTGCATACGCTCATTGAGCTTATCTGGAAGACGTTCGTCAATGTGGTCAAGCTCATCGCGAATGCAATCATTGGCATTGCAAACAGCGTCATCATGGTGATCCAGGACACGGTCAATGGAGCGATCGGTCTAATCAACCTTCTCGGCGACGGCGCCAATTCAGTGCTTGAGAACCTTGGGTTCGACAGGGTTGTTCCCCAGCTTGACAAGGTCAACTTGGGTGTGCAGAGCATCACGCAGAATATGTTCGAGCTTGAGAGCATGGACATCGGTGCAACCTTTGCGAATAAGGTGCAAGAAGCGAACAATACGATTCAGGGCTTCAAGAAGGCTTGGGACGAAGCTGCTACCGCCGCAGCCAAGGCGCGTCTGGCAGCGCTGGCCGCAGCTATTATCCAGAACCGTGGTGACGGTCCGAAGGCGAAGGTTGACCACACCGCAGAGCGCCGCGCGCTTGCGATCGGCATGGTCAACTTGAAGCTGGACGACGAACTGGCTCGCATGAAACTGCTGAAGGACGCCCGCGAGGTGCAACAGCGCATGGACCAGATCGAAGAGTCACTGGCGCAGAAGAAGATCACGCTGAACGATGCGGAGCGCGCAAGCATCCTTGCCAAGGTGCAGGCGATCCAGGACTATAAGTATGTCCAGCAGGAAGCTGACCGCATCATGGAGGAGATCAACGGTCCTGCGCGCACCTATGCAGCGACGCAGCAGGCGCTTAACGATCTGCTGGCGCAGGGCGCTATCACTCAGGAGCAGTTCGCGCAGAAGACTGTGCTGGCTAACCGTGCGCTTGCGGAAGCGAAGGACCCGCTGTTCTCCATGAAGGAAGCGCTCGACGCTGCGGCAGCAACGACGAATAAGTTTGGCGTCGAGCTTGACCGCGCGAATTACTATGAGCAAATCCGCCAGGCGCTGCTCGCCAAGGGCATCGTTGTCAGCCAGCAGTATGTGGCGGGCACGAACGCTGAAGTCGACGCGCTGATGAAGAAGAACGACCAGCTCCGCCAGCAGCAGTTTATCCAGAGCCAGCTTGGTGGCGTGCTGAACCCCATCCTCCAGCAGACGCAGGAAGTTGACGCCAAGGCGGCGGTCTATGCTAAGCTGGACCAGATGCGTGCGGACCAGCTGATCAAGGAAGACGAGTATCAGCGGGCGCTTGCTGGCCTTTGGGTCAAGTATAACGAGCAGCGCTTGCAAGCGTCCAGCGACTTCTTTGGCGCACTGGCAGGGATCACCAAGAACGGTTCGGGTGTCGTTGGCGCTATCAGTAAGGCGGCAGCTATCGCACAAGCAACGATCGACGGATATGTTGCTGCACAGAAGGCGCTAGCATCCGCACCGCCACCGTTCAACTACATCGCAGCGGCAGCGGTCGGACTTAAGACTGGTGCGAACGTCGCTGCGATCATGTCGACGAACGTGGGCAGCTATGCGACGGGCGGTCAGTTCATGGTGCAGGGCAAGTCCGGCATCGATGCTAACAACATCAACATGAACGTCACCAAGGGCGAGCGCGTCACCATTGAGACCCCTGCCCAGCAGCGTGCAAACGATGCTGGCGGAGGAAATGGCGCGGTTGTCAACGCGAACACGAAGGTCGTTAACCTGTTCGACGAGAAGTCGTTCATCGGAGCGATGGACAGCGAGGAAGGCGAGCGTGTGGTTATGAACATCATCCGTCGGAACCGCACGGATGTCGGCACGATGGTGAAAGCATGAACTACGTCCTTCCGATTAACCTTGCTAGCACCGACTTCGGCGTTAACAGGACGATCACTTTCAGGCCCGGGAAGCTGGGAAGCATCAAGATTACGAAGCCACTTGTGTCAGCTCCCGGCAGCCAGATGAAATGGGACGCATGGTCACGTTGGAGCAATGACGTCGGCGATGGTAATAGTCCTGTTGTAGGTCAGACATGGAACAACGGCTTCTCCGTTTGGGGAAGCAATGATGGCTCCGAATTCGTCAAGATTTGGGATGCCTGGGAGGAAGGTGTTGATCCCGATTACTATACGACCGCCGCGCTGGCCTATGCAGGGTTGAGCGCATTGCTGCCCCTGATCTTCGATGGTTACGATACTTATCAGATTCGTAATCACTTTGATGACAACCCGCCTGATAACCGCGGAGGGTTGTCACTGCTCGTTGAGATGGCAATGGGTTCGCTTGCCTTCGACCTTCTTCCGCATCTTCCTGACGCCCCAATCAAGGAAGAGTGGCAGTGGCTAACTGATACGCAAGTATCTTATAGCGGAACTGAAGATCTGACGCCCCTCGTGCATCTTCCGAAGCGTAGCTTCAACGGGTCTTACTCGTTTGATAGCGTTGCTGATCTGAGGCGCTATCAGGCAACGATGCAGCGCGCCTTTAGGGGTGTGTTCAGGATTCCCCTGTTTCAGTATCAGGTCAAAGCTAAAACAGTAATCCCATTGCTTTCGCAAGTCGTGATGTGCAACACCATTCGAAGTGATTTCCGTGCCAACGGAGAAGCAATGATTCGCGAGGGTAGCACCTTCGAGCTTGTGGTTATTGACGAAGTGCAGTCTGACCGCCTAGTGCTGGGGACCAGCACCGTCAACGCTTATAGCGCACGAGCTCTTATCACTCCTGTGACCCAAGTGTTCAGCGCAACAGGTTCCCAGCTTAACCGAGTCAATCCTGACCACAGTGGGACAGCCAATTACACGTTCCGCGAGCTGCACCCGTGGAACCCATTCTTGAATCCGGATGAAAGTGAAACGATCACTTTGTTCGACAGCTTGCCAGTTCTCGACAAGCGTGCCATTGGTGACCAGTTCGAATCCCAATTCGATAGTGGAATCAGTATCACTGACGAGTATATTGGTCTTGCTGATATCATGAATCCTTGGACACAGGGGCAATGGGCGTTCGCTTTGCGCTGGCAGTGCAATCGAGTCCTGGATGTGGAAGACTGGCTTTGGTGGCAGAAGTTCTGTGATACGATTCAAGGCGCAAACCAGAACTTCCTTCTTCCCACATTTCGCAGCGACCTCGAGATTGTGACACCGGCCGCAGGCAGCGGTAACACTGTCACATTTAAGGATCATGACTTCCGAGACCATTATTATGGGCTTGACACTTTCTCCCGTCTCGTTATAGAGTCTGCAGCAGGAAGGCAATTCGTCAAGGTCACGGGGGTTACTAACGTCTCTGGCAACGATCGGGTCACGTTTACACCCGCTCTGCCATCAGGTTCCTGGAGCACCGATCAGAAGATTGGATTCTTGCTCAAGGTTCGTAACGCAGACGATAAAGTAACTTGTGATCATTACGGGTTGCACACCGATGTCTCGATGTCCGTCCGGACGGTCAAGTGATGGGAGCAACTGGTGGCCGCACAGGTCGAACTCTATAGGTTCACTGAGCAGGATTCAGACGACGTCTGGACCTACACCAGCAGCGACGTGAAGATCAACTACAACTCGGAGGACTATCTTCCGATCAGCATCACGCGCAGCGGAACCGAAATCAAGAACGATCTTGCTAAGGCTGACCTGACAATCACCCTGCCCCTCACCAACGAGATGGCAATGCGCTGGATGAAGGACAACGGTGAACTTCTTGTCGGGATGACGATCTTCACCCGGAACAAGGCAGGGGTCACGAACGTAACCTGGAAGGGGCGCCTTGCATCAGTCGTTCCGGGGATGGCTAACATCCAACTGAAGTTTGAAAGCATCTTCACGAGTATGCGCCGTCCGGGCTTGCGTGCGCGCTATCAGCGGTCCTGCCGTCATGCGCTTTACGGACGGGGTTGCCTTATTGACCCCGACGACTACGCGCTGACGAGCGCTGTGAGCGGGGCAACGGGGCGGACGCTTACCTGCACCGCTGCATCAACCAAGCCCACAGGCTACTTCGTTGGCGGTATGCTGCGCAGTCCGGACGGCGTGTTGTCATACGTGGTTGACCATGTGGGCAGCACCATCACAATCCAACGGATGTCATACTCGCTTCAGCAATCGATTGATGCGGGCTTCCCGTTCGATGTTATTCTCTATCCCGGCTGTGACCACAGTCGCGCCACTTGCATTTCAAAGTTCAACAACTTGCTCAACTACGGTGGATTCGACTTCATTCCTCAGAAGAATCCAACTGGCGGGAGTTCTATTGTCTAATGTTCTGGTTCATTGCAGCTTTCGTTGTGGGACTCGTTGTTAGCATTGCGCTAGCTCCGAAGCCGCAGACGCAGAAGCCCGCAGGGCTTGGGGACATCACTGCTCCGGTAGCGGAAGAGGGTCTTGAGATTCCTGTGCTGTTCGGCACAAGGGACTTCAACGGGGCGAACTGCACATGGTATGGAGACCTCCGCACGGTCGCCATCAAGTCGAAGGGCGGTAAGAAGTGAGCGTCCAAGTCTACATGAAGGACATTCGTGCTGCCAAGCTGTGCAGCAGCGGCGCGCGAGGATGGTTCAAGCGCCAAGGAATGGACTGGAACAAGTTCCTGAGCGAAGGTCTTCCCGAGGAGGACTTCCTTGCAACCGGCGATGCAAACGCCCTACTAGTTGTGGAGGCGGCTCGTGGGCGGCAAAAGTAAAGCTCAGACCGTTGGATACAAGTATTACATCGGGATGCAAGCGTCCCTGTGTCACGGTCCGATCGACAACATTAGCAGGGTGACGGTAGACGATCGGATTGCTTGGACTGGCCTTAGCACAGGAGGTTCAATTACGGTCAACGCTCCAAGTTTGTTTGGCGGCGAATCGCGCGAAGGGGGTGTAAGCGGCACCATCGATGTCATGATGGGTGGCCCCAGCCAAATGCCGAACAGCTATCTGCAGGCGAAGTGCGACCCGAACGTCCCTGCCTATAGAGGTGTGGTCAACCTTGTCTTCCGTCAGTGCTACATGGGGAACAATCCCTATCTGAAGCCCTGGCGTTTCCGCGGCCAACGTGTTTTTATCAGACAAGATGGAGTTCCGCAGTGGTATCCTGAAAAAGCTGCTATTCCCGTTTTGACCGAAGACTTGCACGGTGATTTTTCAGTTCAGGCTGGTGTCGGAACAGGGGAGGCGCTTCTTAGTGGGGGTTTTACTGCGGATGATTTTATAGTAATTAGCAAGCCAGCCGGATTGTTGTATAAAGCCTGGTCACGATGGAATAGTGACAGCTCTCCGCTAGCAGCGGGTTTACCTTGGCATAATGATTTTTGGGTTACTGATCAATTCGGAGTTACTACACAGTATTGGTTTGGCTCACTTGAAGAAGATACAGATCCAACTCTTCGCTTTGCAACACCGGATGAAGCTGAAGCCTATTTTTCTAACCAAAAAATAATTTTAACAGGATCAGACAGTTATAGAATCAGAATAAATCTACACTCACCAATAACTGACGACCGAGGCGGCTTGTCAATTCGAGTTGGCTCTGCAACACAAATTGACTTGAATCCAGCTCATATTATTCGTGAGTGCCTTACAGATCCTGATTGGGGAATGGGTTATCTTGATAGTGATATTGATGATGTGTCGTTTCAACAAGCTGCCGATACTCTAGTTAATGAAGGGTTGGGCATCTCACTTCTGTGGGATAAGCAGATCCTTATCGATGCGTTCATCCAGGAAATCATCAAGCATATTGATGCCGCTCTGTATGTGTCGCGCACGACCGGAAAGTTTGTCCTGAAGCTCATTCGTGCGGACTATGACGAAGACTCGCTCATTACCTTGGATGAGTCTAGCATCTCCAGAATTGAAGATCCGTCGCGTCCTACGTTTGGTGAGCTCACCAATAGCGTCACTGTTAACTATTGGGACGCATCCACTGGCAAGGACGCGAGCCTTACGGTTACGGACACAGCAATGGCGCTGATCCAGGGCGCCACCATCAATACGCCAGTTCAGTATCCAGGCTTTACGAACGCTCGCAATGCTACCATTGCAGGGCAGCGTGATCTTCGCTCTCTGTCTTCCCCGCTGCTGAACTGCACCATCTATGTTGACAGCACTGCTGAAGATTTGAACGTCGGAGACACGTTCAAGCTGGATTGGCCCAAGTGGGGCATCTACCAACTTGTGATGAGAATCACATCTTTTGCGCTTGGTAACGGCAAAAGTAATCAGATCAAGCTGACCTGTGTCCAGGATATCTTTGATACAGCTATAAAAGCCACTATTAGCGTAACACAACCGTCTTGGAATGATCCATCACAGCCTCCTGAGGCCTCAGTGGATTCGTTAGCAATTGAATCCCCCTATCTTGAGCTTGTGCAGTCGCTTGGTCAATCAAACGTGGATAGCGCACTCGCAAATAAACCTGAAAGTGGATATGTTCTTGGAGCGATGCCAAAATCGCAGAATGCAATCAATGGCCGTATGTGGGTTGATAATGGTGACGGCACAGGATACAACTCAATTGTTACTCTTGAACTCTGCCCATACTGTGAATTGATAGCGGCAACAGGCAAACTGGATACTATTGTCTATACGACAGGTGGGTCCAACATGGATCAAGTAACTGTCGGACAACACGGCCAGCTCGGTGACGAGATCGTCCGTATTGACGCGGTGGACACGGTTGCCAACACCGTCACCATTGGTCGAGGTTGCCTCGATACCGTTCCACAAGAGCACGCTATTGGAACAGCATTCTTCCTGTGGGATCTAGACAGCGCAAATGACCCAACTGAATACGTTGATGGTGAAACAATTGATGTTAAGATTCAGCCTGTGTCTGGTGCTGGTGTAGTTGACCTAAGTCTTGTCACAGAACGCACTGTGGTTATGGCGTCACGCGCCTACCGGCCATATGCTCCAGGGGACTTGCGCATCAATGGCGAAAGCTATGCTCCGGGAGCTTTCTACGAAGGAGAAGTGACTGTCACATGGACTGACCGTAACCGGCTTGAGCAGACTGGTGGAACGATCATTGACCACACTGCTGGCGATATTGGTCCTGAGCCCGGGACTGAATACCGCGTCCGCGTTTACGTTGACGACGTGCTGGATCAGGAAATTGAGCCTGCTGTGTCACCACAAGCTGTTACTCCAATTGGCAGCGGTGAAGTTCGAATAGAGGTCCACGCTAAGCGTGACGGCTTCTATTCTTGGCAAGCTCCATGGCACACATTTATTAACAGCCGTTCTCGCTTGACAGAATATAACGATCTTCGTTATACTGAAGAAGGCGATCAGAGGCTTAACGAGGATTAGATTATGGCGCAGAAACGTATTACGGATCTTGACGCAGCCTCCCCGCTCACCAATGCGGAGCTTATCGAGGTTTCGCAGTTGTCGACAACGGTGAAGATCATCGGAACGACAATCAGCGCGCAGGCATCTGACAACAGCTATAACGATAGCGGCAGCGGATTTGTCACTGCGGGCTTTGCTGTTGGGGATCGTGTCAATGTTGCGGGCTTCACTGGAAACGTCGCCAACAATATCTTTGCTGCTGTTGTGACCGCGCTGGCCGCAGGAAAGATGACAATCGGGGGCACTGACGGTGACGTTATTGTCGACGACGCTGCTGGGGAAAGTGTAACAATTACGAAATGGACTTCGCGACGAACTTCGATTGACGATATTGTCGGTTCGATAAGCGCCGGTCCAACGCCTTCTTCTTCGCAAACAGGAACTTCTTACACTGCTGTTCTAGGCGATGCGAATACTTACATAAGGTTCAACAACGCAAGTTCAATTGCGTTCACGATACCGCCTAACGGTTCGGTTGCGTTTCCAATTGATACGGTGATAACCGTTGAACAAGTCGGCGCTGGCGTTGTCACCTTGACGCCGGGCAGCGGCGTTACGTTGAACAGCCGTGGTTCGCTTCTTCAGACAGCCGGGCAATACGCCGTATGTCAGTTGAAGAAGGTCGCAACGAACACTTGGACCGTTATTGGGGACGTGGCGTAATGGCAGGGCATCGCTATTGGCGGATTAAAGGTTCCGCCAATTTTTCTCTTGGTGGCGGCAATTATTATTGGAACGTGACGGAAGTTGGTTTCTTCGACAAAGATTACAACAGTTTGACGGGTTCGGGAACAGCGTTAGCAAACGCTGTCTTCGCGGGTTATCCGGCGTCGAATGCGTTTGACGGTTCGACGGGTTCTTTGACTTCGCTTAACGCCAACGCGGCACAAGCCGGAACTGGCGAATGTTACGTCGGCTATGACTTCGGTAGCGACGTTGAAGTTCAGTTTGCAAGGCTCTATTCGTCTTCAAACTTGACCGGCCTTACGATTGATTATTCAGACGACGGCGTTACGTGGACGACAGCAAAGACCATTACGGGTTCGATAAGCCAAGGTTGGTATTTGCTTTATTGGTTTGGAACGTTTACCGACGTTGAACCTTCGGCTAAATCTTACTATCGCCTTATGGTCTTGAAGACTAAAACAACTTCAAGCGTTAACCGTTCGTCGGCGGCTGAAGTTGAAATGTTTCTTAAAACAGGCGGAACGGACAAATGTAACGGCGGAACGCCTTTCGCTAGTGATTACGACGCCGCTTTGCCGCCAGCTAACGCTTTCGATAATTCAAATACAACTATTTGGACTTCGCCAAGCAATACGCCAAGCAAGCCTAAATGGATTGGGTATCAATTCGCTTCGCCTTTAATTATTGGCGGTTTTTCGTTTACAATGCGAAACACAAGCGGAACCGATGACGAAAGCCCCGAAGCCCTTTTGCTTCAAGCTGGCGATAGCACAAGCGGGCCGTGGTATTCCGTTATGCTTCGCGATGGCATTGCAAGTTTTGCCCTTAGCGAAAAACGAACCTACTGGTCGACGTTTGCCCAACTAAACAGTCGTCGTAAACAGGTTATGCTAGGATCGCTTTAACTATGCTTATGCTACCCTAAAAGAATGCGCTAGCGCCGGGGTAGCAGCAGCGAAACGGGGTGCGCCGCCCCTTGGGTAGCGCCCCGCACCGATCGCGCCCCACGGGGCCTTACAGCGAAGGTCCAAGCGGCCAGTATGCCACGCTTCCCTTGCGCCCGTCTTCCCGCTTATAGAAGCCAAGCACCTGTCCGCGACTCACAACCAGATAATGCACGCCATCAGGATGCGCAGCAGGCACGTTTGGCGTATCGATTCCATCAGCGCGCTGGTAGACAGTGTTCACCGTTTTGACGTCTATAAGATACTTTGCTTCTGTGCCCCGTTTCCATGCCACTAGATCAGCAGGCCCGCAGGGTGACACGTTGCGGAATACTTCGTATCCCAGCTCCATGAGCCACGCAGCAGCCAACAACTCAGAGCGCGCCCCAACGATTGAATCATCCCCTCTTGCCATTACGCTGCCCCTGAGCCGGAAGTGCGCCAATGTCGCGCAGGATCCTAGCCGCTTCGTTAATATACCAGTCGTGATCCACGTCTTCCGGAACCAAATGGTTATCGTTGTAGGCCATGCAAGGCATAGCTCCATCTGAGCGCGGAACCTTGTTACCGCTCATCGCGTAGACCAGTTCACCCTCGACGTTCTTGGCATAATACCAGCGCACCGTCTTGCCAACGAACTCGGTCTCGCCCGGGACCGCAAGCTGTTCACACGCCACCTTGTAGGCGGTCTCAGTGTGACGGGCATAGCGGTCGGACTCACCTTCGCGGATCCAGGAGTCCTTAGCGAACTCGATAAAGCCAGCTCGGCGAATCAATTCCTCCTTGCTGCTATGCTCAGGGATGGTGCTGCTCCACACCTTCACCGCGCCACCCTTCACCGACCGCACCGTGACGAACTTGCGGATGTCCCGCTCGTTGCGGATAGTGTGGTCAAGCGGAACACCCTTGATCAGCAGCGCCTCGACCGCTTCAACGCAGACGGTCGTTGTCGGGTTCTTGTGCAGACGCATCGCAAGGTTCTTCGGGTCGTTCCACGGGTTGGCATAAGCGCCCTTGCACTTCGTGCCGTCCGGAACCTCCATCCAAGTGTTCGTTGCCTTGTCGAACTTCTGCTTGACTGCGATGTAGTTGTTGACATCGCGGGAGTAGAGCGACAGGTAGCGTGTCTCTTCGGTCTTGTATTGCGTGCGCTGTTCCCCTTCAGCCACAACAGCGTCAAGGACGTGGACCGCGTTGCGCGGGCACTTGATAACAATGCCGTCGGTGTTGGCGCTGACCACATGGATGCCAGCGTATTCCAGCATCTCGATCAGCAACAGGATGCTCAGCTGCCCGGTCAGGGTTGTCTGTGTCAGGAAGTTTGGCGCATACAAGATTGAATACTTGCTGCCGAACTTACCGAACGACCCGTTGATAACAATCTTGAGCGAGTCTGCGACAGGCTTGTTCCCCGCTGCCTTCGCGTCAAGGCGTCGGTCAACGATGGTGCGATACACTTGCAGGAACACTGGCCCCAAGTGCTCGGGATACATACCCTGATTCAGAATGATGCGCGGGTAGAAGGACTCAACGTCCTTGTCGATAATAATGTAGTCCTTGTCGGTGTGATGTGCGACCGTGCTTTCGGTGCTGTGCAAGCCACCGATGCCCATCGTGTAGACCGTGCCATTGATGTCCAGCTTGAGGTCTTTGATCTCCTCGGGCATCGCAATTGAGCCGGTGTAGTCCACAACGAACTTAGCACGCGCCACCACACCGAGCGCCCACTGCATGAGCGGGGACTTGAATTGCATCCACGGTGGCACCTGATAGCGGAAGGTTGTGCCAACCTCAATCTCAGGCTTCTTGGGTCGCACACCCGTCCGACGCTGGAGCTCAGCAGCCATAACCGCTTCAGCGATCTGCGCATCGGACTTGGAGCGCAAGTCGACCTTGTATTCGTTCGACAGGGTATAGCGCAACTCGATCTGCTCTTTGAGCGTTTCACGGAGGTGCGCGGTGTTGTGCGTGTCGTTGACGCAATACCAGCGCACGATCGCAATCTGCTCGGGTGACAGAATGGTTGACGGGTGGAACGGCAAGTCCTGCATCTTGCGGGAGTGCATCCGTCCAGCGTAACCCTTCAGGCTAGCGAACAGCGGCGCGACCTCAATCAAGTCAATGTGGTCACACTTAATCGCAGGCGCCTTGTTCTTACGCCGAACGTCGCTACCCCGCATCTCTTCAACAATAATCTGGTCCGACGCTTGCTTCAGCTTAGCAAGGGACAGCCCGTGGACCGCCATCTCGCACATCGGAAGGTCGTAGTTGATACCGTTGAAGGTAACGCAAGTGTAATTCTCGAGGAACCATTTCAGCTTGCGCCGGTCAAGCGGGGGTCCACCCTCGTATTCCTCCACCAGTGCAATCTTGCCAGTGACGAGATTCGTGAAGATGACAAGGAAGTAGTTCCCATAACACTCGACGTCTGTGATAAACTCCTGCCTCTGCTGGCGCGCGATAGCAAGGTCTTCCATCGTCATATACTGGACGGGGAACCTGAGCGCTTCCGCAAGGCCGGGGAGGTAGGATGGGTCAAGCCATGTGGGCTTAGGCGGGACTCGCTTCACCTGTTCCTTCTTTGGAGGTTTCGGTGGCGGTGTGTCGTCCCAAAAGAATCCGATAGAATCGTTGCGTGCCATGCTTTACTCCGGAGGCAATATAGCGTGCCGTGGCGCTGAGGTTGTGGAGCTTATTGATTGTTCGGTTTGCGCTTGACTGTCTTTGGCTTCTCCTTCATTGCGCCGTTACAGGTTGGGCAACCTTTGCGGTCGTATAGATACAGCTTGCCACAGGAGGTGCATTTGACCTTGCGCCTGCGTGCCATTATCCGTTCACCGAAAACGCTTGCCCTTCGAAGTGCGACCGCATACCGACGATCGCGCCCCGCAAGCGCTGCCCGAAGAACAGCGCGGGGTCGGGGTATAGGGTAAAGTCCGCGTGAGTCACCACACCCTGCAACAGCGAGAGCATCGCAATGTTATAGCAGCCCTGGAACTCCAGTCCGTCGACCTCGTAGCTGCCACCCTGCTCCTCTTCGGTATGCGTTGTCAGCAGCCCGTAGTTGATATAGATGCGATTGCTCCCGTCGGACAGCCTCTGGAGCTTGTTGATTGCGTCAAACAGGTCAGGCGGCACTGCGACAGGCTTGTTATCCCGGTTAAGGATCTTCTCAATCATTTCGAACGGCCACTCGACGCCAAGGAGCTGGCTGCGGATCCAGCGACCGTCCTCGTAATGGAACGTGATGGACTTTTCCGCGATCTGCACCCTCAGCGGAGGAGTCTTGATACGCAGCAGCTCTTTGATT
>JACCDR012543093.1_pt1 | contig 14829 bp, 12 predicted proteins | sample 7446431 | NCBI WGS metagenome assembly JACCDR01 (sample SAMN15323443, study PRJNA562643) | freshwater metagenome | isolation source: river surface water | place: USA:Blue River Watershed | collected 2017-08-17 | reverse complement strand
CTTTATCCACATGGAATGCACAGACTTATCCTGACGGTTATCCCCAAACTTAAGAGATGAGAGAACGGATGTGATTGAGTTCTTGACGAAGAATCTGATTTGATTTGATATCTTCTTTTATCTTTTCGCACGAGTGAATAACCGTTGTGTGATCGCGACCTCCAAGTTTTTCACCAATAGATGGGTATGAGATGTTCATATCCTCTCGCAAGAGGTACATGATGACCTGGCGTGGCTTAACCACTTCCTTTTTACGGGTTTTTTCGTAGATGTTGTTTTCCTCGATGTTATAGAAATCAGAGACAATCTTTACAACATCCTTAATAGAAACTTGCTTCTTGGGCTTTGCACTGTTCTTTATAAGATTCTTTATATCTAGAATGTTAAGCTCCCTTCCCCGTACCTGCGTTTGCATAACAATAGAGTTAATAACACCTTCGAGTTCTCGAATGTTTCCATCAAGAGAGGTTGCAAGGAAGTCGATAGTTTCGTTTGGAAGATTAACTCCCTGTTTGGTGAGTTTTGTTTTAAGAATCGTGTGGCGAGATTCGTAATCTGGAGCCGCAACGTCGACAATCATTCCAGATCCAAAGCGAGATTTGAGCCTGTCTTCAAGGTCAGCCATGTGATTTGGGTGCTGGTCAGACGAACAGATGAGTTGTTTGTTGTTTTCCTTGAGTGCATTGAAGAGATGGAAGAATTCTTCTTGCGATTTCTCGGTTTGGGAGAAGAATTGTACGTCATCCATGATCAACACATCGTACTTTCGATACTTTTCCTTGAACTGATTAGCTTTTCCAACCTGAAGTGAGTTCATATAGTCGACGGCAAAGCGCTCTGATGTTACGTAGAACACCTTTTTCTGAGGGTGATTTTGTTTTATATGGTTTCCTACCGCCTGCATGAGGTGGGTCTTACCACGACCTGTGCTGCCGTAAATATAAAGAGGGTTATATGCAACTCCAGGATTCTTTATAACTGCTTGAGCTGCTGCATGAGCAAGTTCATTGAAAGGGCCCACAACAAACGTATCGAATGTGTATTTTGGGTTGAGGTTATCATCTTTAGAGACATAGTGCTCTTGAAGCGGCAATTCAAACACTGGAGTCGCCTTTCGTGGCTCATCAAGAGGCTCTTTTCGCTCCTGTGTCTTTGAAATGACGTATTCTAGAGATCGAATGTCATTTCCGAAGTCTCGGAGATACTTTAAAATCGTCTTGTGAAATTTGGATGAAAGCCATTCTTTAGCAAACACTGATGGAACAGCGAGATAAATAGAACCATCGTCTTGTTTATGGATGTATGTGTCGCGAAACCACATGTTGAAATTCGCCTTCGACACCTGAAGCTCTATGTTACCGAGCACGCTGTCCCACAATTTTTTGTTATCCATGATGAAAAGTTAAGGCCGAGTGAAACTAAGTATATAGGCTTATGAAGATTGTAGTAGTTGTGTGCGATTCGTAAATGTGTTAATAATATGTGAACAAATTGTTAATAACATTTCTTTCTCCCCTCTCGACATTATTGAGAAGATGAGATAGATTATTACCCTTATGGCAATCGTATATAAAACAAAAAACAGGAAGCGCGCTCGAGCCCACGGGTTTCTTGCGAGGAAGTCGAGCCGAAACGGTCGAAACGTCATTACTCGACGACGACACAAGGGTCGAAAGAACCTCATAAACCCTTAATCTAGGCCATACATGCTCCCAAAGTCCAAAAGACTTACAACCGAGGAGATAGAAAGCCTATCGAATGGAAAAAGCGTCTTTGGGACGCTTATTTCTATGCGGGCTATAAAAAGCGATACGCTCAAGTTTGCTGTTTCTGTCTCAAAGAAGGTTGTGCCGCTTGCTGTTGATAGAAATCGACTGCGCCGCAGGATCTATGCGGCCCTTCCCTCTCTCATACCAGAGATAAAGACACCTGTCTTTATTATGTTTATGCCAAAGAAAGAGATTCTTGTTGCTTCAATGGATGTACTCAAGTCGGAAATCGGTGCACTTTTAAGGAAATTAGGAATTGTGTAATGTAGCCCCGTACGTGCTTTGTTTAGACCCTGTGAGCGCGACTGGCGCGAACACGAGGAATTTTCTAGCAAGAAAATTCCGTGTCTAAACAAAGCACGTACGGGGCGCACATGCATCCTTGATACTTAGGCGGTTTTAACGGATACTTATCCGCATGGGTTATATTTACACGAACTTTATTTACGAGCCCCTTTATAATGGGCTTATTCTTTTAGCTGATTTTCTACCGTTTTTCGATTCCGGCGTTCTTATTATTATCTTTACTATCATCGTTAAGCTCGTTCTCTTCCCTCTTTCAAAGAAAGCGGTACGGACTCAAGCGATGATGAAACTTGTTGAGCCTGAATTGCGTTCAATTAAGGAAAAGTATAAAGATGACAGGCAGAAGCAGGCGTTGGAGACGATGAAGCTTTATAAAGACAAGCAAATCAATCCTTTTTCGAGCATCTTCCTTCTCTTTATTCAGCTTCCGATTCTTTGGGCGTTGTATCGAATCTTTTATACAACCGGTTTCAATTCAGTAGATGCCTCGATTCTCTATTCGTTTGTGGCCGTTCCTCCGACTATAAGCACACTTTTCCTTGGCCTTATTGAAGTGGCGGATAAAAGTTGGGTGTTGGCCCTCTGTGCAGCAGCATCACAGTACTTCCAGATTAAGTTTTCTGCGCCTAACATCCCTCCAAAGTCAGCAAATGGTGGGTTTCAGGAAGATTTCGCCCGTAATATGCATTTGCAGATGAAATACTTGTTCCCTATTATGATCTTCTTTATTTCATATCACGTTGCAGCGGCGCTCGCGATCTACTGGACCACCTCGAACCTCTTTATGATCGGACAAGAGCTCTATATCCGAAAGCAGCTCAAACAAGAAGGGGTAATCAAAACAGTGTAAATAGAAAACTAAAAAACTCCCGGAAAGGGAGTTTTTTAGTTCTTTATTCTGCGAGAGTGTAGAGCCAGAGACTTAGGTCTTTCTTGTTTGTTATAGCGATTTCTTTATCCTGAGGCCCAATAACAAGCTTTGAGATATCAAATATGTGTCCTTCAAGTACTGGGTCAAATACAAGTTCCATCTCTCCTGTCTCTACATCGATCTTCCAAAGGCTATCAGAGAAGCTCACGAGACCTTTATACCAGTCGTCTGGATAGGTTCCAGGATTTATATCTTTCGGTATTGCGCAGTAGATTTTCTTTGAATCAGTCTGGCTCCATGCGCATTTAGAAGCGAATGTTCCCGGGGTAATGTCTGTATAGGTTTTTTTACTTATCGAATATACACTCGAGCCAACCGTCGAACCATTCGTATAAGATACAAGAATGTGTTCTGCAGAAGGACTGATCATTCCTTCGAGTCCAAGAGCTGTTCCGCTCATTTTTGTCACAACTCCTCGTGCGAGATCTAGGATGAAGCCAGAACCATCTGAAAGACCGCTTGGTTTTGTATAAATGAAAGCGGTTTTTTGATTTTCAAATGAAATAGCCCAGTCGGTAAATGGTGAATTGAAAACTTCTGTTCTCTTATTTCCACTTATATCTGCCAAATAGATGCTACCTGATGCTCTTCCCGGATTGGCGTAGAGAGTTTTATTGTCCGAAACACCGATTGCTTTGATTTCTGAAGGTAAGAATGAACCTGATATAGCGGTAGATATAGATGAGGTTGAGATCGATGCTCCAAACGTTTGGATAGAAGAATCTTCTTTAAGGTACCTGAGCACAAGATTCTTACCGTCTTTGCCCCACAAAGCTTCTTTAATCTGAGGAATCGTCACGTTTGAGATTTTGGTTGGATTTCCTCCTTTCTTTGCGTCATAGATATGGCCTGTGGCGCTGTCTACGAATCGTAGTAGTGGGGTCGAGCTCCCTTGAGATACAAACACCGCACCGGCTTGAGGGTCGGCCCAAACCAAAGCGAGTTTTGAGTTCGAAATCTCTTTTTCTGAGAGTTCAATTATTTCTTGAATCTCCTCAGGGCTCATTCCGTCAGTAGTTACAGGGAGGTTTCCATTTCCTGCTGTAAATGGAAAGAGATTCGGGTCATTGGTTTCAATATCAACTTCCGGTCCTGTGCCTCCTTCCCTAAAAAAGAAATACCAAGTCGCCGCAAAGATGGCAATCAAAATAAGGATAATAATAAATAAGCGTGTTTTGTTCATATTATTTTGGGCAAAGTTCAGCGCCACAGAGTGCGTCTATTCTCGTCCGGGCCCTTTCTTCGTATTGCTTTGCTTCGTCTGCAAGGCCTGCGTCTCGTAGTTTTTTACCCTGGATCTCTACATCATTTCTGATATCGGCAATAAGTCTTGTTGCACTCGCCTGTCGCGCGATAGGGTTTAAGCCTTCAAAAGGAAGGAGCGCTCTTTCAAGAAGCAACTGCTGACCGAATTCTTCCGTAGTCGCATCCCTGCGTGCCGTTACCTGTGCTATTGCTTTTTTAACCTCAGGATTATTTTGATCAGGGAGTGCTCTTAGTTCAGCAATTTGATTGTTGAAGTAGTTGGTGGCGCTCGCCTGGCTTGCCGGAAGATTTCTTGTGGCTGTTGTAAGACCAGCTGCCCTAAGGTAGATATTCTCATCAATGCTCGTTGTTACTGTTCCTACATTAGCCTGAGTTCTAAGTTGAGAATCCAGTGCTTTTTTGCTGATGATAGATGCGCGCAATGCATTAGCCTTTGCAACATTTGCATCATGTTCCCCCGGGTCTTCATCGGGCGTTCCAATGTGACTGCTAAGGTCCTGTAACTCTTTCTCCAGACTACTTATTTCGCTGCGGAGAGTCGCTGACTGATTAAGTGCTTGAAGTGTCTGCTGGTTTGCGGCATTTGATAGGCTCTGAGCAATTGAAATATGTGCCACCCTACCACTTCCACTAGGTAGTCTTACATCAAAATTAACTAGCGCAGGGTTAATTGTTCTCAGCAATAGATACGAGCCGAGAATAACAGCGAGCCCCAGAAAGACATCGGTAATTCTTTTCTTAGCATCAGACTTACCAGATATAGATTCAACATACATATACTCAAATCCCGCATACATAATCATCACTACTCCGATCACAGCTCCTATTCCGATGGCAAAACCATAGAGATTTTTCAAGATAGTAACAGGATTTGTTGGTGTGTTTGCTTTAAAAATACCAGGGACTGTTGTCAGTGGAACGTACTCAGTGGTGTTTACTTCCACAGCTTGAACCTCGGCCGCAAATATAAGAGAGCACGCCGCAACAAAGGATATCGAAAGAAGTTTTATATGTTTATTCATGGCGGATGGTTAGGTTGTTTGAAGCGCCTTGAAGTATGTGGGTACCATTTGAAAGATTCACTTCGATGTTTGAAGTACCGCTCTCGCCCTCTATTTTGCGTAGTATAAGAGTGCTCTTGTTATCAAAATTAAATACACTTTCATCGTTTAGAGACCATGTGTATTCAAGGTTTGCTGTCTTTGAATTACTTGAAAAGAAATATGGCTCTGCCTCAACTGCGATTTCATCGCGGTCGAGATTTAAGACAGGTGGAAGTGCATTTTCAAGCCAGATTCCATACAAAGGGTTTTTTTCATAAAAAACCACTTCTGGATCGACGGGTGAAATCGTTATAGATTCTGTAAAAGAGAAATTATCGGCCGCGTTTTCTACAGTCACACTTATTTCATCACCACTTCTTACAAAACTCAACTGGATGCTTACGTAAGAAGTTTTGCCATATCCAGAAGCGGTATCATCAAGCGTTCCATTCTTGGTCCATCTGTATACTAACGTTTTTGGGTCGACGCGCTTACCCGATCGATCTGTTATGTGAGTAAAGGCTGTAACTTTGTAGCTACCACCATATGAAAAGAGAGCTTTTCCTTTATAAAATGCTGGAATATATGATGCTGATTCCCAAAGTAAATCGACGTTTGCTGGACGAATCTCCACAGATTGAACAAAGGATCCTTCCACGGTAAGCGCCGTAACCTCTACTGTTTTTATTGTGCCTATCTCCCCCGCCACAACCTCAATACGTTTTATTCCATTTCCACTCGCAACAGTTTTACCGTCTACTTTCCATGTCATAGCTGCCGAATCAATATCGAGGTTATAGCTTTGGGCCGAAAGAGACATGGTTTCTCCGGGGCGAGGATTTTCAGACGATAGAATGATAGTCACTGGAGTACCTACTCCAGGAATACCCTGAGCAAAGACAGTTGAAAATAAGAAAAGAGATAACGAGAGGAGAAAAAATGTGCTTTTTATCACAGTCAACATGGAATTATTGTATCACAGTAAGGTAGGTCAAAAAGGACCTTGAAGAGGATAATAAAACTATACTCACTGCGCTTTATTGCTTTTACAAAACCCCATCCTATAGACGGGGTTTTGTTTTAAAGATTTCTCTTGGCTTCTTTTATTGCGAGGACTTGAGAAGGGTCTGAGGTGATTATCTGGTCTTCGGTGTATGAAGCGATGATTTTAATGGCCACATGCTTGAGTCCTACAAAGAATATGCCCTCTCCTACATCTGACTCGAGAAGAAGGTACTTTTCCTCATCCGTGAGGTTAAACACTGTTTGGAGTTTGTCTATCGATGATGGCGACTGTTTGAGGAGAACCTGTATAGACGAGTTGGTAATAATCGGTAATCCGTAAGGAGATTTGAGGAAGTCGTCGACGTCTTGGGTGATGGTTGCTACTCCGAGGTAGTATTTTCGTCCTCGTTTTGCCAAACCAAGCAAGAATGAGGCCGTATCTTCAGATTTCATCATCCACCACGCCTCATCGATCACAAGAAGGCGTTTCTTAAGGTTCTTTCGGATAGCATTCCAGATGTAGTGAGTAACGATGTACATCGCCACAGGCTTAAGCTCTTCTTCCATGTCTCGAAGCGAGAAGACGATGAACTTTGCACCGATGTCTACATTGGTTGGCCTGTTGATAAAGCCTGACCACGTTCCTTTGGTGTATTTGGTGAGGCGCTGTACAAGAGACTCCCCTCCCTCCATACCGGCGAGTACAAGCTCGAAGTCAGAAAGTAGTGGTGGTTCTGTATTTCGGAAGTCAGAGTCAGGAGTGATGTCTTTGAGAGCGTAGGTTTCGCTGATGGCGCGGTCGATGATCGCATCTTCTTCAGGGGTAAGTCCTCCCATCATGATGCGGAAGAGCCCTACAAGGTTGATGATGTTTGAACGGAGGATGTCTGCGCCAGATTCATCTTCTCGAGGGATTGGAAGATCGAATGGGTTGATGTGATGTTCTGAGTTAAGAGAAATATTGAAGTACTTTCCACCGGTTGATTCAGCGAGGAATTCATATTCTTTTTCTGGGTCGATAACAATAACGTCTGTATCGAACATGAGTGTCCGCAAAATCTCGAGCTTTGTCGCATATGACTTACCCGAACCAGATTTTGCAAAGGTGATTGAGTTGTAGTTTTCGAGGCTGAAGCGGTCGAAGAGAACAAGCGACGAGTTGTGTCGGTTGATGCCGTAAAGGATTCCCTTGTCAGAGGTGAGGTCGAATGAAATGAATGGGAAAAGAGATGAAAGTGGAGATGAGTTGAGCTTTGAATGAACGAGGAGTTCGTCTGATGCTGTTGGAAGATTAGATTTATATCCCTGTTCTTGCTGGAAAAGCGCCGGCTTTACGTACACGAGTTTAGATTCAAGAATCGATTTGATTTCAGATTCTGTTTTGTCGAGTTCAGCCGCGCTGTCTCCGTAAATGGAAATATAAACGCCCACATCAAAAAGTTTTTCTTGTGCTTGTTGGAGCTGCTCTCGCAATTGTTCAAGGTCTTGATATGCAGTATCAAGCATTGGGTCGCGAACGAGACCTTTGCTCTCTCGGATAGAGATTTGGCTTTGTACTTCAGCCACCTTCTTTTTGAATTGACTCAATACCTTAGCCGTATCTACGGGATGAATGAAGATTGAAATGTTAAATACTTTGTCAAGATTGATGATAGGAGCAAACCAACTTTCACCAAGGAATCGTGGGTATGAAATGACGAAAAAGCTTCGGACAATTTTGTCTCCGAGTGAGAGTTCTCGTGGAGAAACCTTGAGAGCTGACGGTGCAATAACATCTTTAAGCTCAAGCACGCCCGCTTCGTAGATTTCCTGAGGAAGAATTGGTGCAATGTTTACCTTCTTATTACCGCCTTTGAGAAAATCAAATAGTCCCATGGTATTAATTTAATGGAATAGGCTTTTCGGTATCCCCGGGATTGAATATTTTATAGAAGAGTTCGACGATTTCTTCTGTTCCAAGCTCGACTGTTCTGATGCCGCAGCGTACAAGGCCCTGTGTCACAACCCCTACCCTTTGCTCGAGCTGGCTGCGATGTTCTTCAAATGAGGCAATTTTTTTCTCGGCAGTTTCAGCGGCGGTTTTTTTCTTGCCGAGAAAATCTGAAACTCCACCGGAGCTAATGATTGCCGGAGAGTATGGCACGACAATAAAAAATGTTTTTGTCATGATGTTCTGATTTTCTGTAAAGTTTTTTATGAAGGCAATGTATTCACGAGTTTGGATTTTGAGAAGATCAGAAACCTGTTCCTTGAGTCGGTTTTCAAGGAGTGCGATGTAAGGTCTTATGTCGAGTCGGCGAGATTGAATAAAAATCTGTACGGAAAAGTCGAGAGAGTTCACAAAATTTTGGAACTGCATAATGATTGACTGCTGCTCGTCTGCTGATTTAAGGGCGAAGTTTAGAGAAGATGCCATGACAATAGCGCGCATCGAATCGTCTTTGAGAACGATCACTCCTTGGCGGATCTCTTTTATAGGAACGAACTCTTGAGTGGTTTTTGCGTTAACAGCCATGCAATTTTATTAGCTTCATTATTATACTAGAACGTTTGCTTGCCCGCTTTGTTCTGTGCAGGATTCTGACTCTGTTTTATATCGAGAGACCAGGTGAGATCTTTGAGTTTTGAGTCAGATAGCTTTGGAACATAGAAGTCCGGAGCTGTTTTGGTTACCTCGATTTCCTTTGCTTTAATTGGCTTTTCTACCTTTTTCCATATATAGAGTTTGCTGCCGAGGTAATAGTTGAAAGCTGCTTCGACTGTATTTATGAGGGGTTTGTTGTTTATTTTTACAAACGCTAGAGCAAGAGCGAAACCAACAATCGGTAATGCAATCAGTGCGCTTATAAAAAAACTACCCACAAATTGATAGATGATAAAAGAGGCTCCTGCCCCACCAAGGAGGTAGATGAATTGTTTTATGGTGAGAATGTTGCCGAACGGCTTGTCTTCTACTTCTATGAATTGAGGAACTTGGAATCGCATGTGATTATTATAGCGCAAAACAAAACCGTCCCTAAGCGAGGGACGGTTTTAATTACATAATCGGTTCTCTGTAGGGGTCTGCTTTGTAGGTATTAGGCTTTTCTGGAGCCTTTTTCTCTTTAAATATTGCTTTTTGAGGAGGTCTGGTCACTGTTTCGGTGAGTTTTCCGTTGATAAAGCTCGTGGCGGCGACTTTGTCTGCAGGAGTAACTTCGGTTCGCATCGCTGGGCCAGGGATAGTTTGATCTACGGCTGAGATTGGGTGGATTGCAGGTTCAGGGTTTTCAATGCCGGCGAGAATGTCTTCGCGAGAGCTCGTTAGTTCTTCCTGGGCTTGCTTTTGGGGTGCTGGAGGCTGAGCGGGGATAGGTGCTGGAGCGGAGACCGGCGCTGTAACATCTTCAGCTGCTTCTTCTGCTTCATGCATGGACATAAGAGATTGGCGGATGGAGAGGAAAATCTCAATATTCACATCGGTGGCGATGTCGATCGCGGTTTCTGTGGAAATTCCTAAGGCTTCTTCGATGCGCGCCACGAACTCATCAGGATGAACTACTCCTCTCATTACAGAATCGATTTCCGTGCTCAATACTCCAACTTGATCAAGATGGAGTTGATACTTGATTCCAATATTCTTTATTTTTTGAGCAACATTCACATCCTCAATGGCTGCGAGGACGTCGTTTGGTAGTTTTTCGTTAGTAAGTGGCATATCGATATAGATTAGTGACCATCATCCTCATCATCTCCATCGTCCTCTGGTTCAGGGGCCGCGGCGGCTGGTTTTGCAGCAGGCTTTTTACCTCCATCCCCTCCCTTTTTACCCTTTTGTTTATTGCCCTCAACAGCGTCGAATTCATCCTGCTCTCGTTTAAGTTCCGCTTTCTTTTCTTTGAGTTGTGCGGCCAGTCCTTTCGCTGGTCTAAATTTAGTTTTGCCGGTTTCTCTAACCTCCCCTGTCTCTTTGCCGTCGGGACCTTTAACCTTCTCGGTTTCTTTGTAACCCTCCATACCGATTCGCTCCCTTCTGATGGTGTCTCCCATTGAATCACTTCCTCCATGCTCTGTTTGTAGAATCATATCCTTCTTTTTAAGAATATTCTCTTCTTTTATTATGAGGTCGATGTATTGACTCTGCATCTCCATATACTCTTCATATTCCCTAACCTTCTTAAGATCGTTTTCAAATTTTTTCTTTTCCTCGACGGTCATATTTTTAGTCATACCCACGAGAAGTGCCTGTCGTTGCTTTTCGAGAGTTGATTTTTCTGGTTCGGATGATTCTGATATTTTTTTCACAAGCGCATTGTATTCTGCTGCTCCCTTAGTCTTTTTATTCATCCCTTCTGCAATTTGAGACATTCGATCCCTTTCGTCTAGAAGCGCTTTGTTCATTTTCTTGGCGTCGTTTGACTTGGCCGCAGATTCTAGCTGAGAAATAGCTACTTGTTCTGCAATTATCTGGTTGCTGAGACCAGTTGTTGCTTTCTTGGCACCTTCTACTCGTTGTTTCCTGAAGTCTGCCTGTGCAGAATCAGTCATGTCGTCATAGGCAGCCGAGTATGCTTTACCAGCGACACCTGGGTTAAGAATTCTCTGATTAACAAACGAATTCTGCATAGATTGGGCGTACCTCATGCGATTTGCAGCTCCAGCTGCTCCTTTCCCGAGATTTTTCTCTGCCCACTCCTTTTCCTGCTTTGCGAACTCTTCTGAGCCAGCTTTGAATCCTCCGGCTTCAGTCTTGCCTACTTTGTTACCCTCTATTTTTCCGAGACCGGGTATGTTAAGTGTAGGATTAAAAGCCCCGATCGCTGAACTTCCGAGTTTGGTTGCTCGAGCGTCAAAACTAGAAGACGCTGTTTTATTTACGGCAGCGAGTTGCATACGAGCGACCATACTTGTGGATGCTCGTTCACGAAGCGAATCCATCTTTGCTTTATCTTGAGTGTAATTAAAAGCACTTCGCCCAAATGTCTGTCTTAGACCGACGCCTGCCACAGCTGTAGCACCACCAAGTGCAAGCCCCACCGCACTCTTAAGCCCACCCGCAATCTTATCCCCCAATTCCCCGCTATACGTTCTTGCAATTTCAAGACACTTCAAGAGCATCATTACAATGATTGCAAACATGAGGTAGTTGGCTGGGGAGAAATTATTTTTGAGTACCGCATCGGTCTTTCCTGCTCCTGCGGAGAATACCAAAACCTGAACTTGATCAACAATAAAAAGAGTAAGGTAGAGCATAAGAAAGAACATTGGTGCCATGATGGCTTGTTTTCTGAGCTCTCCCCACCATTTGGTAGCGAGGTCGTCGAGGTCCCCAATCCCTAGTCCCTTCACGAATCCGATCGGCGCTGTAACAAGAAGAAACATGAAAGACACAATTCGAGCGATAAACAGGAATGCAACGTTGAAAAATACATAAATCGCAACAAAATTAAGACCAAGGACGGCGAGGCCTGTTACGAATGTTGTAAGTCCGATAGGAGTACCATCGGTGGGTTTTGCGTCGGATTTTATGAGTTTCTCCATTTGAAGCACTCCTTGTACCGAGTCACTCACTCCGACTCCACCACCCACATTTTTCACCCCTTGTACAAACCATGCCGTAGCAACGTTGGATACGTCTATGATTGCTCGCGTTATATAAAGGCTAAAGTTTATAAGAAGTGCTGAGATGATAACTCCAGTGATAATTTTTTTAAGATTGGAGCTTCCTAGATTGAGTATGGTTGATATACCGGCATAGATAAGAACGAATATAAAGACCATGTTGCAGAGGTCTCTGATTATTGTCCAACCAGCATTGATGGCGGTGGATTTAAAGAAATCTGAAGTTAGTTGAAGGTTGAGTGCGAAATCCAGCATTTGGCCAATAAGCCAAAGAAGCCAGCCCGTTAGAGGAATAATTACTCCCCAGACAAGTTTTCCTAAGGCTCCGTAAAAACATTCAAATAGCCAGGAGGAGGGACTTGTGAAACTACAGCCATCTGTAGGCTTTACAACTTTTTCCGCATTTTGCTGAGCGAGACCTGTCCCGGCAGCTGCAGGTCCAGTTTGGAGAGGATTCTGGGCTTGAGTAACTTGAGGGACGCCGAAAGAGCCGATCATGACGAGCGCGATAGCGATCATGCCAAATGGACGGAGGAACTTTCTCATCCTCTTTATTGTACTACAAAATTCACTGTGCGAGTGTCGAGTATTTCCCCTGTTTCATCTTTCATCACAAGATCAAACTTGTATGATCCCAATTGCATTACAGAATTGACGCGTCCGTTAATAAGTATCTCAGTTTCGCCTGTTGTGGTAAGTGATAGATTGGTGAATTGAACTCCTGATGAACTGCCGGGATAATTATTCCTCCTGAAACCACCTTGAGTGAGGCTTATTCCGCCAGACATTATAGAATTGAACGATCGAGAGGTCGTTGCAGAGGAAAGATTGATATCTAAGCTCTTAATTACAGTGTTTTTGGTGGTTCTGATTGGTATTTTAAAGTTCATCGGGCTTGATGTTGCAAGGACAACCTCTCCATCTGTAGGTCCAAATGTTACTCGTGTGACGGCAACTGGCTCTGTTGAAGTGCTTGACTCTACGCTTGAATTGCGTGATGCGAGTCCAATAACTTCTATTTCAGCTATTCGGAGGGGCTGGCAGTTATCTGTACAAGTAGGCTTTCTCTCTAGTGTGATATATCGTCCCACTCGATCTACACGAACAACTGTTGGATTTGGACTTCCTTGAGTAAGGGTATATTCATTGCTAACCCATGTTCGACCTGATTCCTGGCTTGAAAATACCATGTTGAAGGTACCAATCGACTCTGCTGGATCAATTACATCTGGATGCCAAACATGTATTTCAGATACCTGAGTAGAGGTACCTAGGTCAAATTTTACCCAAAGCGACTGAACACCGCTTCCGATACTCCCTATCGATCCAATCGTGTTAATGCTGCCGTCGGTTATTGCTACGAGGTTACTGCTCGCAACTCCTGTTGGAGATGTTGTTCGTACCGATTTCCCTTCGAGTATATTGACACCTGCTTCGACTATTTGAGGGGCGGTAATATTTTCAGTGAACGTAACGGTGCTTTCAGCTTCAATACTTAGTTGTCGGAGGCCTGCGTTTTCAGGCAGTGTGAGATCATCTCCTGCGGCAAGTGCCTGACTTACCGATATGTTACTTTTTGCGTATCCACCAGCTGATGAAAGTCCAAGGAAACCCTGAGCCCCAGTTATCATTTTGTCAGCAAAATGGCTGATAAGTGCGCCGACTATTTGATCGATTTCTGTTGCAAGGTTGAGCTGATCTGCCCAGCCGCCAAGGACCTTGTTGGCTTGCTCGCCGACAAGTGAACCTGGGGTTACAACACGTCCACCGGTCTTGCAGCGTGGGGTTGGGTCCGTGTCCTTTTGTGAGACATATTGGGTTCCGTATTCCTCGAGACTTGCTTTTGCGCCATCTGCTCGAGCTCTTGCTTCTTCTGTTGTTTCTTTTTCCCCTTTCGGAACCTTATCATCACAGACTTTGAAATCGAGAAATCCACCACTTCGGTCAAGCGTTTTGGTTATTTGGTCGAGCTGGGTTTGAATTCTTGATGCAAGTTCAGATTCCGCAATAAGATAGGCACCGTATTGGTTATTTTGAGGTTGGGTTGTGAGTTCGAGCCAGTTGTTCCAGCCCGTTCCACCGTTATTATTTACAAAACTGTTTACGTTTCCTGTAACACTTGAGAGCGTGCAACGTATTTCTTCTTGAAACTTCTTTTGATATTTAGTAGCAAGCTGTAGTCTGATTTTTACCGAGAATGGCTGACAGAGAAATTTGAGATCAGTACCATAGATATAATTGCCGATTGCTTGATCTGCGCTGTCAGCAACAAGACTTTTGAAGTCGGTGACGAATCCAGGCTTTCCTTGGAAGCCTCCATTAATCCAATTAACAATTGAGTTTGAAATACTGCGAACCATTGTTCGCGCCATAGTGATCGCAAGTGGTTTCAGAATACAATTATTAAAAAATGTTCCAAAACTGCTTCCTGCTCCGAGGGCTTGACCTACGGCGTTTGATTGTTGACTTGTTGTGATGCCTAGAGCTTTTTCAACTCCAGCAAGAACAGGAATTGTGGATATGGCTCCTGCGATAGGAGCGACGCAATTTGCCTGTGCCTCAACCCTTTTTGCGGGGATAGCAAGGCCAGTTGGTATCAAAAAAGATACTACGAGTAGACCGGCGAGTGATTGTGTTCGAATGCGACGATAATTCATCTCAAAGATATGGCTATCGCATTAATAATAGCATTTACTGAAAAAGGATGTATCCACTTTCTGAAGAAGTGAAGGTTACTCCCTGCGACCTGAGGTAGGATCGCACTTCAAGGAGCGATGCTTCGAGTGATTCGATACCAAATGTGTAACGTCCTATCTTTGTGAGCGAACCGATTGGGTCGGTTTCGATGGTGAGTGCACCGTCAATAGAGTCTATAAATATGCCTATCGAGTTTGCTATCTGAGACTGG
>JACCDR010714374.1_pt1 | contig 14829 bp, 13 predicted proteins | sample 7446431 | NCBI WGS metagenome assembly JACCDR01 (sample SAMN15323443, study PRJNA562643) | freshwater metagenome | isolation source: river surface water | place: USA:Blue River Watershed | collected 2017-08-17 | reverse complement strand
CGAGCACGCCAAGGACGGCTACGCCTGGTGGGTGGAGCGCATCCGCCGCACCTTCGAGCTGGTGGACATCGTGCGCATCGACCACTTCCGCGGCTTCGCGGGCTACTGGGAGATCCCGGCCAGCGAGCCCACGGCCATCAAGGGCGAGTGGAAGCCGGGCCCGGGTGCGCCGCTCTTCAAGGCCATCGCCAAGGCGCTGGGGCCGATGCCCATCATCGCGGAGGACCTGGGCGTGATCACGCCCGACGTGGACGCGCTGCGCAAGCAGTTCGGCCTACCGGGCATGCGCATCCTGCAGTTCGCCTTCAACGGCGACGCCTCCGACCGCTTCCTCCCGCACAACCACGAGCCCGACACCGTGGTCTACACCGGCACGCACGACAACGACACCGTGGCCGGCTGGTGGGCCACGGCCACCGACCACGAGCGCCACTTCGCGCGCGGCTACCTCGCCACCGACGGGCACGACATGCCCTGGACCATGATCCGCGCCGCCATGGCCAGCGTGGCCGACACGGCGGTGCACCCGATGCAGGACGTGCTGGCCCTGCCCACCGAGTGCCGCATGAACTTTCCGGGGCAGGAAAGCGGCTGGTGGCGCTGGCGCTTCGAGTGGAGCCAGGTGCAGCCCTGGCATGCGGGGCGGCTGGCGGAACTGGGGCGGCTGTACGGGCGTTGACGGCGGGGAGCCGCGGGGAGGCGACTGGCGCGGGGTTTGAAGCGACTGCCTTGCCGCGGTTGCAGCCCTTCGCGGCCGAAGGCGAGCCTCACGCCGACTGGCATCAAGCGGTCGCTGAGCCAGGCGACCGCGGAGCGCACTGTGGGCAGCTGTGCGCGGTGAAGCGGTCGTACGCCCAGTGATGACGGCCAGTGGCTCCTCAATGACCGCTCGTCACGGGCGGGGACAGGCGCGCTCGACCCAGATCGGGCATCCCACGGTCAAGACCCGCTGCCAACAAGCGGCCATCGGAAACAATGCCGGACACACTTGTGCGAGTGAGTTCACCGCCGTCCCATAACCCGCCGCGTCGTTGACGGCTGCACGGTTCAGGGGCGGGGATTAATCATGTGTGCCCAGTACGTCGGGCAATACCCCGGAGACGGGCCCGCGCGCCTGCGAGACCGGCGATGCCGAACAGCGCAAGCGACGACGGCTCAGGCACTTGGTTGATCGAGCGCAAGGTGAATGAGAAGGTGTAGTCGGCGAAATAACCGTTCGGCGTGGCAAAGCTGATGGTGCTGGCGGAGAGGTTGTAGTTGCCTGCTCCGAGCCCCGAGCTTGCGAACACCGTCGTGGCAGGAGAGAGAGCTTCGACATTCGATACGAAGGCCCCCCCAAGGTAAAGCAACGAATTGGAGCCTAGGCGCCACACCACTGCTGTCACGTCCCCGATGGCGTCGGTCATCTGGACCTGAGCCGCGACCAGTTCCGCGCCGACTGGCACAATAAACGCAAAGCTGTCTCCATCAACAACTACGCCGCTCACCCCCGTTCTGCCGGAGATCGTGTTCGCCCCGATGTCGAACGTGAATGTGGACAGAGGGTTTCCGAAGTTCGGCAGATCCCCACTTACAGACTCGCTGTAGTTCACGACCTCGGCATGCGCCGTAGTCGCCAATGCCAGCGTGGCCACCGCTCCGGCCAGTTTCGTCACTCTGTTCAACACACTCTCCGTGCGGCTCCCACGCCGCTGCGCCACGCCCAAGCACGCGGCGTGCCAACTGTCTGCTTCAGAGGGACGCTGCATTTGGGACGCGTCCAAGTGTCAAGGCTGTCGACATCGGGTTTCCCAACATCAGTGTTGTGCTGCCGCGTCCCTGACCGACGGTGCAACGCGCCTGCGAGGATGCTAGCGAGGAGGCTAGGGTCGCCGGCAGCAGCCATTCGGCGAAATCCGTTTCTGGCCGGGAGTCCTAGTTCGCCGCTAAGGCCGACAGCGGCCACTCGGTCTGCCGCAGTCTGAAAGGCCGGTCTTCGAGGCGCCGACCTCAGGTACCGACCCTGAAGCGACATCCGCTGCCCCACGTTTTGTCACCCTGAAGCTGCCGGTCAGCCCCAAGCGACGCGCGCGCTCGTGCTCCCTCGGCGGAGGACGCATATCGGAGGGAGACTCTCAGTACGATGCAGCCTGCAGCACGGCTGGAGACCGTACGGGCTGACCACTTAGGGGGCCTCGCATGAATGCCATCGCGCGGCGGCCGCAGCGGGCAACAGATGGCATACCGCCGCAATGAGGACGCCATCGTCTCGAAAGGACCACCCAACACCGCCGTACACAGCCGCACTCGGCCGGCTTAACCGCCGACTTCGAGACCACCCGCTGCTGCATGACCTCATGCCGCACATGGCCTTCCGTGTAGGCGGCAATGCATGGCCCCCGAACTGAGGGATCGCCTGGCCTCTATCCTGAGTGCAAGCGACAGACAATCTGGGCGGGGAAGGGCAGCCAGCTTGGAGCGTCGAGATGGGTGAATGGGTCCAGCCGAAGGGTCTCGCAAAGAGGCAAGGCTCGTACACCGCGAACTGCTGGGCTGTGGAACGCTTGGCGCGACACTGTGTCCTTGGGTTGCCGGTGTTCGTGGCCTGTGCGTCGGCGGCCTTGGCCGGGCCCGTCGTGACGGTGCCGTTGACGCCTGCTTCGTACGATGACTTCATCGTGTGGAAGCCCTACACCCGCACCGACCGCTTTGTTGGTTCGGCGCAGATAGCGCCGCCGGCGCCCGATCCGCTCCGGGGCACTGCCGCTATCGGGCATCGCATCGACATCAGCGTCGGTGGCCCGGTGTATGCGGGTGACGGCGTAGCGCCAGGGCCGGTGTCAGCCAGTTTCCAAGGCACTCTATCGTCGCCTCTGTTCGCTGCGGGGGCGGTCCCACTTTCGGCGCGCACAGGTAGTGTTCAGGTGGGCGGCAGCCCTGGCGCTTTCGGGTGGTTGGCAGAGGGCGCGGCGGCGTCGGGCTTCTCCCCGGCCATGCCCACAGGGTGGGGTAACACGATGTGGACATTAGCTTCTGCGCCACAAACGCCGCCGACTGCCATATCGTTGAGCAGCACGGTCAGCGGTAATGCAGAGTTCAATTCTCCGTATATGGAAGCCACAGTCAGATTCGAGGAGGCGAGGGTGTTCTTCCAGCCCTGGCGAATAAAGAACGTTTCTCCGCCCCCTGATAAGCCAAACGACCCGCCGCCTGTACCACGTGACGCCATGGTCATTGCTGTAGGGGCAAGAGACGGTGTTGGCAACTACGTGCCCATCAACGAGATGGCCCGTGCGATGGGCTTCGATCACTTCAACTTCGTCAACATCATTCGCCAGCCCAAGGTCTACGATTTTGCGACTCGACAATGGGTCGATCTGCCGGTGCGGAACTGCAGGGGACAGGCTGTAAAGATGACTTTGAACGGGCTCTATGACCCGGTACCCTGCGGCAATCTTGATGGCAAGGCAGGCGACACCAGGCCGTATTACTACAACGTCACGACGAACAGCGGTCGGCTTGAGTTGGACTTCCGCGAATACGGTGTAGGCCCGGTTTACAGCATGCTTGGCGACAAGCCCGACGGGTCGGCGAGTTCCCAGCCACTGACCGACTCGAGGCCGGCGAGCGTCGATGCCGCCACTGGTTTGACATTCATTGACATGCCGGCTGGCCACTGGACCCGGTTCTCGACCTTCCTAGTGGGCGTCAATAGTCAGGGGTTCACACCTGTAGGCGACGTCGTCTACGAGTGGGAATCCTTCTACGGCGACATCCGTGCCTACGCTGCCGTCCCCGGTGCGCCGCCACCGCTGCCGCCACTGGTTCCGTCACTTGAGGTCGACCTAGCCGTGCTGGCTGACGTAGGCGCACTTGACCAGGACGACGAGTTCGACATCACCCCCATCAGCTTCGACGCTTTTGCGGCAAGGTACGGGTTGCTGCCAGGTGATGCGGTGCGCGCAATCCAGACCGAACTCGCAGGCAATGTCGCAGTGCCGACGCCCGGATCGCTGCAGCTGCTGGCCGTGGCTTTGCTGGTCGCCGCAGGCGTGATGCGGCGAAGGGTCGGATAGTCGGTCTGGCCGCCGTGGCGCAGCGGCCGACAAGCTGTCGGCCTCTTGGACACCTTATGTTCTGGCGAACCCTGTTCGGTTCGTTACGGTGCCCTTACTCGTCCAGGCTCGAGCGGGTAAAGCCGGCACATAGCCCCTCGTCTGAAGCTGCTGCCTGACTCGCGCGCGCAGCCGCAAGGTGCTCGGCTTGCTTCGCAGTGTGATCACGGCCGCCCAGCGCATATGTGGCGACAGACTGCCCGCCTATTGGCGCAGCAACGAGCGTGATTCCAGCCTGGATCGCCACCAAGGGGTGTTTGCGCATGTTGACCGCTGTCACGTAAACACGAGATCTACCTTTGTTCGGAGACTGATCGACTCAGTTCATCTTGGGATCCGATATTGGCCGCTAGCTTGCCCAGCAGCGGACAGTGATGGGAGTCTTGAAGTGGCCGGGACTGACAGTTCGCCGGCACGCCAGGAATCTGCCAGTCGGCAGGACATGATGGCCCCTCTCCGCCGGCGAGCGGCTCGGCAAGGCGGCGACGCGTCTGTTCTGAAGCGCGTCCTGTGAAGCCCTCAACTCGACGGGAGACCATCGTGGGAACCACAGGTGGCGCCATTCAAGCCCAAGGACACCTGGCGCGGCGAGTCTGCCCCCAGATGGAGGAACGGGTGCGCGAACTCGCCCCGTTCAGCCCTGGCATCGAAAGCAAGCTGCGCGGCGGCGACCTCGTCGCGCTCGCGGTCCGGAACGTGTGTCATGGCGACGCGCTGGCGAAGCGCGCCGTTGTCATGCAGCACAGAACGCAACGACCGGTCCAGTTCGAGGTGACGCAGGCAATCCGGGACGTCCTGAAGGCCTGGATCAAGCTGGCCGGGCTGGTCCGGCGACGTCCTGTTCCCGAGCCGGCTGCACGACACACCCCACCTGGGCACCCGAGAGCACGCGCGCATCCCCGGGCACTGGGTCGATGAGCCCGGCCTGGACCGCGCCGGGTACGGGGCTCACTCGATGCGCAGGACCCAGGCAACGTGGATCCACCGGCGCACGAAGAAACTGCGGGCTGTTCAACGGCTGCTCGGGCACTGCAAGCTCGAGTCGACCGCGCGATTGGCCGGGATCGAGGGTGATGAGGCCCTCGAGATCTTCGGGCAGACGCAGACGCAGCCCGCGGAACCTTCCGCGGGGCTGTCGAGTTCTCCTCGCCGCAGCCGTCGATGACCGCGCGGCGCTCGTCCATGTGTCTGGCAGCGGCGCGCCGACCGATGGGTTCGTACGGACTTCACGCCGCTGACAGTCGCCCGCCGGATTCGGCCGGGCAGCCTGAACAGCCCCGCGTCGTCCGTTCTGTGGCCACGTGACGAAAGGGCTGACCGCTCCTTGGCGCCGGCAGCCCACGCCTCAAGTCACGCTGGGTTGGGCCGATGAAGCCTCGTGGGTGTCTGGTCTGGGTTCGCACGGCCTCGCGCTCCATCGGTTGTGAACCCGGACGGGTGCCCGACATCCTGAGCAAGGGAGAAGCCGCTTGATCCACTTTCAGTCGTCACGCAGCGCGGAGCCCCGATCGGCCGGCCGGCTCGAGGGCCGTTCGTGCCGTTGGACCGTCCCCGCAAGGGCAGTTGGCCTCTCGGTCCTGGCCGTGCTGGCACTCTCGATGGCGGGTTGTGGAGGAGGCGACAGTCCGGGCAGCACGTCCGGCGGGTCGACCGCGCCGCCCGAAGCGCGTTCCGTCCGATCGATCGCGATCTCGCCGGATTCCGCAAGCGTGAAGCAAGGCCAGGCACTCAAGCTCTCCGCGGTGGCGACCTACTCGGACGGCAGTTCCCAGGACGTCAGTTCGCTCGCCACCTGGTCGACGGCAGACGGGTCCTTGGCCAGCGTCGCTCCCGACGGGACAGTCAGCGGGCTTTCTGCGGGCACGACGAATGTGTCGGCTTCGTTCGGAGGCGTCGCTCAATCGCGTGCCATCACGATCGCACCGCTGTGCCGCTTCGGGAGCGTGACCGACGGCGTCGTGGTGTCGAATGCAGCCGAACTCCGGACGTCCCTGGCCGAGGCCGGCGGCAACGGCAAGGACGACAAGATCTACATCAACGGCGGCACCTACGTCGCCGACACGCCGTTCGTCTACGACGCCAAGGGCAGCCTCGAAAAGATCTCCCTGATCGGGTGCGACACGGACGAGGTCGTCTTCGATGGCCGGTCGCTCAAGCGCGTCTTCCACTTTCAGAAGAACGGGCCCATCACCGACTACCAGAGCGGTGCCGTCGACATCTACCATCCCCCATTCCCGTCGCTGTACGTGAGCAGGATCACCGTCAAGAACGGCAACGACGTCGGCGACAGCAACCTGTATGGCCGCAATGGCGGCGGCATGCTGATCGAGCGATACACGACCGAACTCGATCAGGTGGTCTTCGCCGCGAACTTCGGCCAGTACTGGGGTGGCGGCTTTGCCGGTGCCGGAGACCTGGTCATCCGCTCGAGTCGTTTCACAGGCAACACGGCGTTGCAGGCGGCAAGCGCATTCGAGTCCTGCGGCAGCATCGACATGGCCGACACGGTCGTCGAGGGCGGCAACTACAGTGCGCAATACAACGGCGTGGCGATCAGCCGGACCATCTGCATCGCGGCGAACTACGCCGACAAGAATGTCATCATCCGAAGGAGCAGGTTCCAGGGCAATGGCGGTGCGCTTGGCGTGATCGGCGGATATGGCCTGCAGGGCGACGATCTGGCCAACCTGCGGCTTGGCGAGGTGCTGATCGAGGACAGCCTCTTCCAGGACAACGCGCGTCACGCCCTCGACTTCGCCTCAGCCGGCAACCTGACGGTCCGACGCACGCGCTTCGTTCGCAATGGGCCGAGAAGGAACGCCGACGAGCTCAGCTTCATGTGGATGGATTGCACGGACCCATCGCAGAACTGCAGTTGGGGTGGCGCCGTGGCCATCCGCGACGGCATCGGAGTCCATCGGTTCGAAGACTCGGAGTTCATCGACAACCACTCGCCCAACTACGGCGGCGCGATTTTTCATGGTGGCGGCAACTGCGAGACGCATGCTTCTCCCTGTGTGTCGCCGGGCAGCGCACGTTCCCTGCATCCGAACCTGATTCTGGTGAACACGAACTTCAGGGGGAACCGGTCCCACCGCGGCGCTGCCGTGTCCATCGGTCGAGGCCCCGGCAACCAAGGCTTCCGGTACGGCAATGCTTTGGTCGTCGGCGGCGTCTTCGAGAACAACGTTGCCACCGCCGTTGTACCCAGCAGTGGCAAGACACCCATCGATGGCATGACCAGCAGCATCCTCTACGTGGGTGGGCAATTGACCCTGTGCGGTCAGACCGGCTTCCTGGGCAATGTGGCAGATCAGGATGTCCTGGTGCTTGGCACCCGCGGGAACGAGGCCAGCTGCCCGCCCACACCGTGAGGGCTCCACGTCGATCGGCCGGCTGACGCGCGTCCGGGTGGATGAGCGGACCGTGTTGCCGCTCGCTGCGGTGGTGGCGATGGCCTCCGCTGCCGGGCTTGCGGCCGGTGCCTGCCGGCGCGCGCGGCCAGCGGCCTTGCGACCGCTTGATCAGCGCGTCGAACGGCTCCTGTGGGCCGAGAGCAGCCTGTCCGAGCGAACATGACGACCGGCCGCGACCGGTCTTGGGTGGACGCCCGCTGCGATCAGCCGACCTTGGTTCCAGGGCTGACCCGGAGCCAACCGCTTCGGCCTGCCGAGTGCCACAAGAACGCACCAGAGCGCGCCAAGCCTAGCATCAGGAGCCATGATCCGTGACGCCCTTCCTTCAGACGACGAAGCCATTCGCGAGGTCCAACGCGCCGCTTTCGCCACCCATCCCTTCAGCGCGCACACGGAGCACCTGATCGTTGACCAGCTCCGCGTTCGCGGACGGCTCAGCTTGTCCCTGGTCTGTTGCGACGAGGTCGGCACCGTCGTCGGCCACCTGGCCTTCTCCCCCGTGCGCGTGGACGGCGCCGGGTGCGACTGGTTCGGCCTGGGGCCACTCGCCGTTCTGCCGGCGCACCAGGCCCAGGGATGCGGAAGCGCGCTGACGCGCCAGGGCCTGGCGCAACTGCGTGCCCTGGGCGCACGGGGCTGTGTCGTGCTGGGTGACCCGCGCTACTACGCGCGGTTCGGCTTTGCGCCCTGCCCGTCCCTGCTGTTCCCGGGAGTACCCCCGGGCCACTTCATGGCTCTGGCGCTGGGACACGAGCCCCCGCCGACCGGGATCGTGAGCTACGACGACGCCTTCAGCGTGCAGGCCTGAGCCGGCACGCCGGGCTGCCGCCACGGCCCGTGCCCCGCCCTGGCACGGGCACGGTCCAGGCAATGGCCGCGGCGGCCCGGCGTGGCCCCGCTGCTCAACGCGCGGCTGCCAGCGCGGCGCACAGTGCCCGGGCGCGGCCTTCGACCTCGTCGCGCGGCACCAGTCCGATGCCAAGCAGCAGCCCGGGCCGGGCCCTCCACTCGCGCCCGTGACAGAGCGTCGACAGCGGCACCGCGTGCAGCCCCTGGCGAGAGAGATCCATCGCCACCTGCGTGTCAGACGCATCCGGACGCAAGGCCACGCACAGCTGCAGGCCGCCGGACGGCGGGCCGGCGAAGACCCTCTCGACGCCGGAGTCGGCCAGCGTGCGGTGCAGCCGCGAGAGACGCTCGCCGTACTCGGCCCGCATGCGGTGGATGTGGCGTCTCAGCGCCCCATCGGCCATGAAGTCGGCCATCGCCAACTGCACGTGCACGGAAACGCCCAGGCCCATGGCCGATGCCATCGTCTCGGCCAGCTCCACGAAGCGCGGCGGCACGATCAGGTAGGCCACGCGCACACCTGGGGCGAGGGACTTCGAGAAGGTGCCGACGTAATGGACGCAGCCGGCGCGGTCCAGGCCCTGCAGGCTGGCGATCGGCTGCCCGTCGATCTGGAACTCGCTGTCGTAGTCGTCCTCGATGAGGGTGGCGCCGTGCCGGCGCGCGATGTCCAGCAGCTCCAGCCGGCGCGGCAGCGACAGCATCGTCCCGGTGGGGTACTGGTGCGACGGCGTGAGGCAGATCAACCGCGGCCTCGACCGCATCCGGGCGGGCCGCATGCCTTCTGCATCCACGGGGACCGGGATCAGCTTCGCGCCGTGGGCGCGAAGCAGCGTGCGGATGCCCGGGTAGCACGGGTCCTCGACCCAGGCCGGGTCTCCTGGCCGCAGGCTGCACCGGATCGCCACGTCGAAGGCCGCCTGCGCCGAAGGCAGCACGATCACCTGCTCGGGGCGGGCCACGACGTGCCGGCTCTCCCCCACGTGGCGCACGATCTGTTCGCGAAGGCTGGGCACCCCGGTGTGGCCGACGTAGCTCAGGTCGTGGCTCGCGGGCTGCCGCGCGCGGCGCGCCAGGTGGGTGGCCCACTCGCGCGCCGGGAACGCGCGGATGTCGGGCAGCCCCGGTCGAAACGCCCGCACGGTCACCGGCGTCGCGGGGTCGTCCTGCACCCAGTGTTCGAGCCTGGCGGGCTGCACCTCGCCGCCCGGGGCACCGGAGGCCAGTCGACCCGAACCGGGGGCGCCCGAACGGCGTCGGGCCAGGTGAGCGGGGTTGAGCGCGGCGATCCGGGTCGATGCGCCTTGGCGGGTCTCGAGGAAGCCCTCGACGCGCAGCTGATCGAGCGCTTCCACCAGCGTGCTTCGCGACACACCCAGCACGCTGGCCAGCTCGCGCGTGGACGGCACCGACGCGCCCGACGCGACCCGGCCCTCCGTCACGGCATCGCGCAGCTGCCGGTACAGCTGGGTGCGCAGGGGTGGGCCGTTCACGTCGAGTTGCCACACCGCGGCGGCAAAGACCGGGGCCAACTGGTTTGCTCGATTCATGCGAACTGGATCTTTCAGCCAGACCAATCGTAGCGAATCATGGATCCCATCGATCCCCCAGGAGACCCTCTTGGATCTGAGCCACTGTTTCGACGAGACGCTGCGCCGCCGGCCCGGGCCGCTCCCAGCCCCCGTGCTCACCGGGTGGCCCGACCGGGCCCGCCGGTTGCGGAACGCCGTGCGTGCGTGGGCCGCCTCGGCCGTCTCCGCGCACCGTGCCCGCGCGTCCAGGGCGCGAGGGCTGCGGCAGCTCGAGCGCCTCGACGACCGCCTGCTGCTGGACATCGGCGTGCAGCCCGGCGAATTCCGCCGCGCGGCACACGCCACGGAACGCCACGCGCCGCCCGACGATGAGCGCCACCACGCCCGAACCGTGTTTGCGACCGACGGCAAGCTGGCTTGAAGCTGCGATGAACCCACACCCCCAGACCGTGCCACCGCCTGCCGTGACGGTGCGCGCCGCCACCAGCGACGACCTCGACGCGCTGGCGCCCCTGTTCGACGCGTACCGGCAGTTCTACGGTCAGCCCGCGGACCTCGGCCTCGCGCATCGCTTCCTGTCCGAGCGCATGGTGCGCGCCGAGTCGCATGTGCTGCTGGCCGGCGCGGCAGGCGGCGCCCACGAAGCGGCCCTGGGGTTTGCCCAGCTCTACCCGATGCACTCGTCGATGAGGTGCCGGCGCACCCTCGTGTTGAACGATCTCTTCGTCGCCGCCGCCCACCGCCGCCAGGGCGTGGCGTGGGCCTTGCTCGACGCGGCCAGGCGCCTGGCGATGCGGCACGGGGCGGCGTCGATGACGCTCCAGACCGCAGCCACGAACACCCAGGCCCAGGCCCTGTACCACCGCTTCGGCTTCGTGCCGGACGACGGCTTCCGAACCTACCTCCTTGCACTGTCATGACACCGCACCCGACGTTCTCGAGCCGAGGCGGCCCTGCCGCCCTCCCACCCCGGTTTGCCCGCCGCTTCGTGCCCGTGTGGCTGGCCGGCCTGGTCGGCGTGCTGGGGCTGCTGACGCAGGCGCCTCCGGCCTCGCTCATCGAGGCTTCGCCGGCGCTGCGCGAACTGCCCGAAGGGGTGCTGCGCGCACTGCTGCTGGTGAACCCCGCGGTCCTCGTCACGATCGCGGCCCTTGCAGGGGCTGTCTTCGCACCCCGCGTGGGCCTTCGCAGTGCCCTGGCCGCTGCGCCCGCTGCGCGGCTGGATGCGCCCACCGCCGTGGTGACAGGCCTCGTCGCAGCGCTGGTGCTGGTGGGCATCGACACGCTGCTGGCCGATCGATTGGGCCCGGCCTGGGCCCAGGTGCTGGCCCAGTCGCGGGCGCAGCCCTGGCTGCCCCAGCTGGCGCTGGGCCTGCTGTACGGCGGTCTCGCCGAGGAGGTGCTGCTTCGTTGGGGCTTGATGAGCCTGCTGGTCTGGGCGGCATCGCGCCTCGTGCAGCGCTCCGGCGATGCGGCCGACCGGCCGCGCGATGCCGCGGTCTGGTTCGGCGTGGTGGCCTCGGCGGCCGTCTTCGCGGTCGGTCATCTGCCCGCGCTGGGCCAGAGCGTGGAGCTGACCGGACCCATCGTCGCCCGCACGCTGGGCCTGAACGTCCTGGCCGGCCTGGCCTACGGCTGGCTGTTCTGGCGCCGCAGCCTGGAGTCCGCGATGCTGGCCCACGCGACCACGCACGTCGGCCTCGCGCTGTGGCGCGGGCTGGTCTGAACCCTGGGGGAACGGGTCATGAACCAGCTGGCAGCCACCGACGCGCACCCGCGCACCGACTTCATCGATCGCCTGCGTGTCGTGCTGACGGTGCTGGTCATCGTTCACCACGCCGCCATCACCTACGGTGGCAGCGGCGGGTGGTTCTACCGCGAGGTCACCGACGAACGGCTGCCCAGCAGCATGGTCTTGACGCTGCTCACGGCGGTCAACCAGGCGTTCTTCATGGGGATGTTCTTCCTCATCGCGGGCTACTTCACACCGGTATCGCTGGCCAGGAAAGGGGCAGCCCGCTTCCTCGGCGACCGTCTGGTGCGACTCGGTGCGCCGCTGCTGGTCTTCGGCTTCGCGCTCGGTCCGCTGAGTGCCGCGCTGGCGGGCGCCCCGGCGGGCCAGCCCGTCGTGGGGCGCTGGGTCGGGCTGATGGCGAGCGGTGTCTTCATCATCGGGCCGCTGTGGTTCGCGCTGGCCTTGCTGGTCTTCGCGCTGGGGTGGGTGGCGTGGGCGCCGGCGCGGAACGCCCGGGCCGCAGCGGCGCCCACGCCCGGACCAGCGATTCCATCCTGGCCGTCCTGGTTGATGGCCGCCGTGGGCGTCGGCGCAGCGGCGCTGCTGCTGCGGCAGTGGGTGCCGGTGGGCCAGACGGTCTTCGGGCTGCAGCTCGGCTACTTCGCCTCGTACACCTTCCTGTTCGCGCTGGGCTGCCACGCGGCCCGCGGTCGCTGGCTGGAACGCGTGGCCGCGGCTCAGGCCAAGGGGTGGGCCGTCGTGTCGGTGCTGGCACTGCCCGCCGTCTTCATCGCCGCAGCGCGGGGCACCGGGCCGGATGGCCAGGCGGCGAACGTCAACGGTGGTCTCGGTCTGGCCGCCGTCGTGTACGCGTTCTGGGAGCCCTTCGTGGCCTGGGGAATCATCGCGTCGCTGCTGTACGTGTTCCGGACGCGCTTCAACCGCGCCAGCGCGCGCTGGAGTCGCTGGAGCAGCCAGGCCTACGGCGCCTTCATCGTGCATGCGCCCGTGCTGGTGGGCATCTCGGTGCTGGCTTCAGGCTGGACGGGCCCCGTGCTGCTGAAGTTCGTGGCCGTCACCGTGCTGGCCACCGTGCTGTCGTTCGGCCTCGCGGGCTGGCTGCGCCGGCTGCCCGGAGCCACCCGCGTTCTGTAAGCCCGGTTCGGGTCGACGGGCTGCCGTCGGGCTGTGCATCCCCGGCGTCACCTGCCGGTACCGCTGGGAAGGCGTCGTCGAAGCATCGGTGCGCACGGGCGCTGGTGGATCACCGGCTCGCCCTCGGCCGGCAACAGCGGGGGGCGAGTGACCAGCCCTCGCTGCCCGGCACCAGCTCGTCGTCGGCGTGCCGCACCTCCAGCACCGGCACGCCGGCCGCGCGCGCTGCACCAGGGCCTCGGTGGTGGCCACCACGCGGCCGGGCTCGAAGGCATGGGCGATGACGGCCACCTGGGTGTCCACCACCCGCACGGCCGTGCGCGCCGGCTCGTTGTCGTCCATCGGGGCGCCTCGGTGGATGGCGATCAGGTCCAGTCGCGGCAGACGGCGTCCGGTGCCGCCTTCTCGCGCCGCGGCCCCGGCGCGCGCGCCGCGGTGCCCAGCGCCACCCAGCCCACCAGCGTCTCGCCAGGCCCGCAGAAGGCCTGCTGCAGGCGCGGCGAGCGCGCCTTGTGGCCCGACAGCATCTTGCCGGCGTAACCCAGCAGGTGGGCGGCGTTCAGCCAGTTGGCCAGCGCGCCGCCCACGGCCATCCACTGCTCGTGCGCCGGCACCAGCGGGTGGCCCATGTCGATGCGCGCCAGAAGCGCCACCGTCACCGGGGCGCGGCGGGCGCGCTCGGCGTCGAGCGCGGCGTCGGCCTCGGGCTTGCCGGCATCGCGCGCGGCCTGCTCGAACAGCCCAGCCAGCCGCTCGCGCGCGGCACCGCGCACCACCGCAAAGCGGAAGGGCACCAGCTCGGCGTGGTCGGGCGCGCGCAGCGCCGCGGCGGCCATCTGCGCCAGCTCGTCATCGCCCGGGCCGGGCTCGACCAGGTGCTTGCCGCCCTGGCTCTGGCGCGCCAGCAGCAGCGCCAGCGTGGCGCGGGCGTCGGGGTCGGTCATCGAGCAGGCCTCGTCAGAACAGCAGCGCCCGCCAGCGCTGGCTGGTGGCGCGGGCCATGAACTGCACCGCGCCGCCGTGGCCGGCGCATTCGGGGATGAGGTGCTTCGGATCCAGCCCCTGCGCGTGCAGCGCGTCGGTGCAGGCGTAGAGCTTCGCGCCGTGCTCCACCGCCTCGCGCATCGTGTCGAGCACGGTCTTGGTGAAGCGATCGGAGGCGCGCAAGCGCTCGGCCACGCCCGGCACCAGCAGAAACACGCTGCGCGCGGTGAAGTAGATCTCCACCGGCACGTCCATCGCGCCGGCGGCCGCGGCCTGGAAGAACGGGGTGGCCAGGCGTTGCGGTTCGTCGGGGTCGCAGGCCCACAGCAGGATGGCGACGCCGTCCACGGGGTCGGCCGTGAAGCTCATGAGCCCAGCTCGCCCTGCAGCCGGTTCAGCCAGGCCATGTGCAACATCGCACCGGCCGCGTCGTCGCCGCGCAGCAGCGCACGGGCTTCCGCCGGCCAGGCCGAGAGCCGCACACGCGCCAGCCAGCCGGCGCCGTAGGGATCCTCGTGCACGAGCTCGGGCCGCGCGGCCAGCGCCTCGTTGACGGCCAGCACCGTGCCCGACAAAGGCGACTTCACCGAGACGATGCTCTTGGCCAGTTCCACCACCGCCACCGAGCGCCCCTGCTCCACCGCCGTGCCCACCGTCTTGGGCCGGCACATGTAGATCTCGCCCGCGAGCCGGATGCCCATGCTGGTGATGCCCACCACGGCCTCACCCGCGCCCTCGTCCACGCGCGCCCAGACCTGGTGCTCGACGTGGTACCAGAGCTCATCAGGAAACTCGCAGCCGGCAATGTTCATAGGGCCTCGGCCGCCACGGTGTGTCGCGGGGTCGATGGCCGTCGCGAGCGGCGCAATGGCGCGATGAGCACCGCAGCCGTACTCCTGTACGGCGAGGAGCGCAGTCGCGTCAGTGCGTCGCGCAGCAGGCCAGCGACCCTGCGACGGCGGAGGGGAGAGGGAGTCGAACCCTCCCAGCGACGCATGGCGCCACCCACCGGGTTTGAAGCCCGGCCGACCCACCAGGATCGTTTCCCCTCCATGACCTTCATT
>JACCDR012245333.1_pt1 | contig 14833 bp, 14 predicted proteins | sample 7446431 | NCBI WGS metagenome assembly JACCDR01 (sample SAMN15323443, study PRJNA562643) | freshwater metagenome | isolation source: river surface water | place: USA:Blue River Watershed | collected 2017-08-17 | reverse complement strand
CGTTGGATAAATGAATGTTTTGCAAAGAATGGAAAATAGATAGGTGACAAAAGATAGCATATTTGCTACAAAAGTGAAAATAATCTGAAAACTTTGCAAAAGGCGACTTTGTCTTGCGAAAAAGATACTATTTTCGCCGCGGCGTTTTCTGCAGCCGCTAATTTAGTTAACCATTTAACACCCCCATACATATATGGTACAATTAAAAAGAGTAGTAGTTACAGGTCTGGGTGCATTGACACCTATTGGGAGCAACGTAGCTGAATTCTGGCAAGGTCTGATCGAAGGCAAAAGTGGTGCGGCTCCCATTACCAGATTTGATACTACTCATTTCAAAACCAAGTTTGCTTGTGAGCTTAAAGGGTTTGATCCGCTCCAGCATTTTGAAAAATCGGAAATCCGCAAAATGGATGCCTATACGCAATATGCCTTTGTAGCTTCAGATGAGGCTATAAAAGACGCAGGACTAGATCTGGAGAAGGTCAACAAAGATAGAATTGGTGTCGTCTGGGGTTCAGGAAATGGAGGCTTTTTTACGTTTCAACAACAGGTCTCGGAATACGTAGAAGGCGGACGGATTCCACGTTTCAATCCTTTCTTTATTCCTAAAACCATTGCAGACATTGCTTCTGGGATGATTTCTATTAAGCATGGTTTCAGAGGCATAAACTTTACTACTATTTCGGCTTGTGCCAGTTCTAATACCGCTTTAATAGATGCTTTTAACTATATCCGATTAGGTAAAGCCGTTATTATCGTGTCTGGAGGTTCTGAAGCTCCTATCTGCGAAGCAGGTATTGGTGGCTTCAATGCCTGTAAAGCATTGTCTACATATAATGACAGCCCTGAAACGGCTTCCCGTCCTTTTGATGCCAATCGGGACGGATTTGTGATGGGTGAAGGTGCGGGTTGTCTCATTTTGGAAGAATACGAACATGCCAAGGCTCGTGGAGCAAAAATATATGCTGAATTAGTAGGCGGTGGTATGTCTGCCGATGCCTATCACCTAACCGGAACACATCCAGAAGGCGCCGGTGCGGTATTGGGTATGGAAGCTGCCCTGGAAGATGCTGGCATAGCAGCCTCGGATATAGATTATCTCAATGCACATGCGACATCTACACCTGCCGGAGACCTAAGTGAGATGAAAGCTACCGCAACCCTGTTTGGCTCAAACCCTACAGTACTGATTTCAGCTACCAAATCCATGACCGGACACTTACTAGGTGGAGCTGGAGCTATAGAAGCTATTGCATCTGTACTGGCCGTAAAAGAAAATATAGTTCCGCCAACGATTAATACAACTCAGTTAGATGCAGCTCTTCCAGAGGGTATCCGTATTGTTGTAGGCAAAGCCCAGAAACATCCTATCCAATATGCAATGAGTAATACATTTGGCTTTGGTGGACATAATGCCTCGGCTATTTTTAAAAAATACGAATAAATCTGTTTGAGTCGGAATCTTCTGAAAGCCCTGCCTCTGCAGGGCTTTCTTTTTTGGTACATCAAACACAGGTGCTTACAAATGCCTAGCCATAAGTATAAATAGTGCCTCCTCTGTCTGTGAGGTTATTCATACACCTATACATTTTTCCTTGCACAATGGTAACTTTTAAAGATCCGATTCGGATAGAAGCTATTACTGATGTGGGCACATTCCAGTGTGTATTGGCTTATCTTTATCCTGCCGATGTTTTTTCTAAGAAACAACAGGATGTGATTTCATACATTCATCTAGACTCTCTTTGGATAGCTCAAAGTGGAGGAATGCCCGTGGGAAGGCTGGCTGTATATAAAAATTATGACTGGGGCTATCAAGAATTAGATACATACTGTATTGGCCATTACGAATGTGCTGCGGATGATTGGGTGGCTGCCTACTTATTTAAGACCGTACTGAAATACATTCGTCATAAACAAGGAGCCTATGTGATGGGTTCTATACAAGATACCATTGATCAAAATGGAGAATATACTGCTAAACCAGAGTATTATGCCTTGCAATGGCAAATGGCAGGGTTTGAGGAAATAACATCCTGTGATCAATACCTACCAACGTTATATGCCTCGAAATCAGATGCTGAAATGCCTTCTCGGATTCTCTATACATTTTTTGGCCAACATCTCTGAGGCTGGAAAGAATTTGTATCGTTTCTGCACTGTATTATCTCTTTAGCGTAGACTTCTGCTAAGAAATTTGTATTTTTACGGCTTATTTTGGAAACCAAAGCTTCATTTTTTTTGTAACTCCATTCAAGATAAAGTAAATGACTCATGATATCAGCTGGGAAAGCCATGAAAAAAGTTGCCTTTTATACATTGGGGTGTAAACTGAATTTTTCAGAGACCTCTACCATTGCACGACTTTTTGAGCAGCGGGGATATGAGCGGGTAGAATTTACAGATACGCCAGATATTTTTGTGATAAACACCTGTTCTGTTACAGAAAATGCGGATAAAAAATGTAAAAAAATTGTTCGGGAAGCCCTAAAAATATCTCCGAATGCCTATGTAACTATCATTGGGTGTTATGCCCAGTTAAAGCCCCAGGAAATTGTAGAAATTCCGGGTGTAGATGCCGTATTGGGGGCGGCTGAAAAATTTCGCCTATTGGATTTACTGGATGGATTCGAAAAAAAGCAACAGCCTGTTATTCATCACTCACCAGTGAGCAAGGCTACAGATTATTACTGTTCGTTTTCCCAGAACGATCGTACACGAACGTTTCTTAAGGTGCAGGATGGGTGCAATTACTCTTGTACTTTTTGTACCATTCCACTGGCTCGCGGAGACAGCCGGAGTGATAGTATTGAAAATATTCTGAACAGTGCCCAACAAATCGGACAGACTGACGTGAAGGAGGTTGTACTGACAGGGGTCAACATTGGTGACTTTGGTTTGCAACAAGGTGTCCGGAAGGAATATTTCTTTGATCTGATTCAGGCCTTAGATCACGCAGAAGGTATTGAACGATTTCGTATTTCCTCCATTGAGCCTAATCTGCTCACAGACCCCATTATTGACTTTGTTGCCGCTTCACAGAAATTTGTTCCGCATTTTCATATTCCCCTGCAATCGGGTAGTAATAAAATACTAGGACTGATGCGACGGCGGTACAAGCGGGAATTATATGCCGAACGTGTGCATAAAATTAAATCTGTGATGCCAGATTGCTGCATTGGCGTAGATGTAATTGTAGGCTTTCCAGGAGAGACAGAAGCAGATTTTTTGGAAACCTATCAGTTTCTGAATGAGTTGGATATCTCCTATCTGCATGTTTTTACGTATTCTGAACGGGCTAATACCCACGCCTTAACCCTACCTAGTGTGGTTTCCATGAAAGATCGTACCCACCGGTCACAGATGCTTCATATTCTTTCCGACAAAAAACGTAGGCATTTTTACGAACAACAAATCGGAAAACGGGCAACAGTTCTGTTTGAAGATGATATAGAAGACGGATACATGCATGGGTTTACAGAAAACTATGTACGTGTAACGGCTCGTTTTGACCCTGTACTGATCAATGAACTAAAGACCGTACAGCTCACTGGAATCAATGAAAAAGGATTGATGGAAGTAGAAGAACTGGAAGAGACATTGGTTCATAGCTAGCCGAATACTAGCTAATCTTAAATGGTTGATGGCTGAATGGCCGTTTAACGCCATTCAGCCATAGGTGTTTTTTTGAAGATTATTCCCAATGGCGATTAATCAAGTCGAGCATGGGGGTATGGATATGAGCGGCTCCGGCCACAATCTTTCCACCAAACAGATAGGTGTTGCCACCATTAAAATCGGAAACTTTTCCCCCTGCTTCTTGTACCAGCAACACGCCTGCGGCCATATCCCACGACTTAAGGTTGTATTCGTAGAAACCTTCGAAACGTCCACAAGCTACATAGGCTAGGTCTACGGCTGCTGCGCCAAAACGTCGGATACCGTGCGAATGGTGAACAAAATCTTGAAGAATAGTCATATGTACCCCTAGTTTTCCATTGACATGGTATGGAAAACCAGTGGCTATCAGGCTGTGTTCTAGCGATGGGGCGGTAGAAGTATAAATAGGTGTTTCATTGCAAAAAGCCCCTCCTCCCTGCCAGGTATAAAAACATTCATCTAAATTGGGTTCATATACGACTCCGAGAATGGGTTGGTTCTCATAGATCAAGCCTACACTTACGCAAAATATAGGTAAACCATGTATGAAATTAGTGGTGCCATCCAAGGGATCTATTACCCAGTTAAACGTCTCTGAACGATGTGTAACCGTACCTTCTTCTGTAATAAAACCTGCTTCAGGAAGAAGTTGGGATAACTGACTTACCAGTTGCCGTTCTGCTTCTTTATCCACATAAGATACCAGATTGTTGGCCGAATCTTTGTATTCAATTCGAGCTTTGTCAAAAGCTTTTACTTCTTTTTTAAGAAAAGAGCCAGTTTCTTTAACGATTCGCACCGTATCCTGACAAAGTTGGGGTAGATTCATACGAATTTCTGTATGTGGAAACAAGCGTTCAGAAGAGTCAAGCATAAGCGTAACAGATAGGCACAGGTAAAAGATTACTTAAAGCTCTATTTTTATTTTAGGTCGTGTGCGAAAAATCAGAAATGCTGAACGAACGGCTAGTAAGAGTACTAAGGGAATTAATTCAGAATCAAGTTCTTGTGGAAGCCAATTCCATGAAATTAATAGCACAAATAGTAGCAGTAAATACGTCCAAAAGTAAATTCGTAACCAATTAGGTTTGCTTTTCCGTAATAGCCAGATAGCTATTGGAAAGTGAAAGGGAACGGCCCAGAGCAAGTGCCAGTTCTTGATGGTTGCTTGATGGTCTGTGGCTATCCATAGTAGTAATAAAACCCAGCCTAAAATCCCGATTACAGAAAAGAAAATAGCATCTAGCCAGAACTGCCGTCCTGTACCTCGGTATTGTAGCAGGGTAATGAGTAAACCTACGCCGAATAAGATCCAGAAAAGTGTTTTTGGTGGCAAAGAAAAGGATTGATCGTTGGTAGATGGATGTTGCAGGAACAAGAGAGTAGCTTTGCTTTCCAGCGGCTCTTTTTTTCCATTATGTACAATGGTTGCCTGAGAGGTAAGCCGCATCAGGTTGTCTGGCAGAAACATACTTTCATAGGTAGATGCGGGTTTGTCGGCAGGAGATGCTACCCCCAGATCAATGCCTAGATCCAGGTAATGGGCTTTTTGTAGGTAGCGGTCTATCCATTGGCGGAATGTCAGTGTTTCGTTTTTTGTGCCAAATTTCAGGCTATCTCCGCAGACTTTCTGCAGTGCATCGCGTACTCGGGTAGTACAGTTATCATAGAAAAAATCATATTTATAATAACGGTCTTCCGATTGGTACGTTTTTTCAAGAAAAGTATAGAGATTGTTTTTCTGCTGGGACGAAAGATTGAGCTCTTGAGCAAATACGGAACGATTTTCATATTGAGCTCCATAAACCATATTTTCGATAGAACCTATCGAGAGCATATACAATAACTTGCCACGTGTGAATTTAATGATGAAATAAGGGGCATTAAAATCAAAGGTCCCATAATTATATACTTTATTGATAGATTGTAGGGGATCTTGTATCCATAGAGCTGTGTGCCCGAATACAGAATAGGATTCCTCACCAGGAGCAACCGTAATCAGTGCGACTGTGGCCTGCGAAGAAAGGCTATTACCTGGTACCTGGGCAAACGTAGGATAGGCAAGAAAAATAACCCACACCACAAGACCTACTACTACAATTCTTGGCATGAAAAACGTCTTTTCTGAGTGAATGATTGGTACTATACACTTTGATTGAACAAAAGTAAATAGTTTTTTAATTAAGCTGTCACGATTCTGCGTTTTTTCTCTTGAAAAGATTAGCGGGTTTTCTAGCATATATAGCTTTATTTTTTCCCCTCTAGGACAAGAACGATTTCACCTTTGGGAGGTTTTTGCTGGTAAAAGGCAATGATTTCCAGAATTGGACCTGTAACTGTTTCTTCAAAAAGCTTGGTCAGTTCTCTTGAAACAGATACACGTCTGTCTGTACCAAATACTTCTGCGAATTGTTCCAGCGTCTTGACTAGGCGGTGTGGTGATTCATAAAAAATAAGTGTGCGTTCTTCCTCTACTAATTGTTTCAGACGGGTTTGCCGTCCTTTTTTCTGGGGCAAAAATCCTTCAAATATAAATCGTTCAGTGGGAAAGCCTGATTTTACCAATGCGGGTACAAAAGCAGTAGGGCCCGGAAGGCATTCTACCGAAAGTTCATGTTGCAAACAGGCCCGCACCAGTAAAAACCCTGGATCACTGATAGCTGGCGTGCCAGCATCACTTACTAACGCCATCTTTTCACCCTTTTGCATGCGGTCAATCAGTTTTGACAGAGTCGTATGTTCATTAAAGGCATGGTGGCTTTGCAAGGGCTTTTGTATTTGTAAATGCTTGAGTAAGATGCCTGTTACACGGGTATCTTCAGCCAGAATGACATCTACTTCTTTTAGAATACGGATGGCTCGCAGGGTAATATCTTCCAGATTACCAATCGGGGTAGGAATAAGATAAAGACTGGTAGTCATTTGCATGGTATGAATAAGGGGGCAACAATAACTGATTTTGCCAAACAAAGAAAGGGAATATCTGACAAAACAGGAAAAACGATTTTGTTTTTTATTACGACTTCGGCTAAAAGATATTACTGGCTTGCTAGTTTGTCAATCGTTTGGGCCAGTTTATGATCTTTTTCTGTGACTGTATTTCCTGCATCATGTGTGTGAAGCTCAATTTCTACCCGGTTGTATACGTTGGCCCACCACGGATGATGGTTCATTCGTTCGGCTTCTATGGCTACTTTGGTCATAAAAGCAAAGGCTTCGACAAAGTCTTTGAATACGAACGTTTTCTTGAGTTTATTGTCTTCTTCTTTCCACATAGCATTTTGAGTGTAGGTGATTTTGGTTTTTATGGCTGAACTTGGGTTTATTATGGCCAAACAGCAATTTTTCGTACCAGTGTTTCTGTATTGGTGCTTATTTTAACATAATATACACCTAATGCATATCCTTCAAGATTAATATCATACAATGTGCCGCTGTTCTGCTTCTGTTTTTCATCCAGATACAAACGTCTGCCCAACCGATCAACTATTTCTATTCTTATATCCTGTATATCTTTGAATATTGTTTTGAAGGTATATTGTTTTGAAGAGTTCGTTCTCACTTCGACAAGCAAGGTTTCAGATTGGGGCGGATTGATGATATTCTGACTGCATTCTACTAGTCGTATCCGTCGTGGGCTTAGTGTTAATGCCTGGGCTACGCGTTGTTTCTGCCCTACCGTAAATATGTTCATACAGCGGTCTGGCGAATAGTCCATATAGTTTTCAATCATGTTACGGGTACTTCTTCCTGCACATGTAGAAGTAATACTAGAGCAGCTGCCTTCGTTCGAATCTTCTGCGGTTGGCGTATCACTTACATAGTCATTTCCACAATAAGAATCTCCCCATATATGAAGCAAACCCAGCCAATGTCCTACCTCATGTGTGGTAGTACGCCCTTTGTTATAGGTAGTGCTTTGAACAGCTCCTCCTTCTCCAAAATACTGATAGCCCACCAGAATTCCATCGGTACTTGTATAGCCATTTTGATCATCCAAACCATCCATATTGGTGTCATCGGGAAACTGGGCATATCCTAGTAACCCAGGTGATAAATTTGTTACCCAAATATTCAGATAACAGTCTGTAGGCCAGGATGCAATGTCTGCTAGTTTTTTTCTTTCGTCTAGGTCATAGGTATATGACTCAGAGCTGTAATGGCGGGTAATTCCATTGGTGGGATTTCCACTGGGATCTTTTGTTGCCAGACGGAATTCTATATTCATGTCTGTTCCTACCAGGTTGTTATTAAAGCCAGGTGTATTCGTTTTTCGTCGGAAATCTTCATTCAAGATACGTATTTGGGAACGAATCTGTTCTTCGGATATGTTGGAATTAAAGCCTCCACCGATCGTGTTATTAGTATTGTTATGAATCACATGTACAACTACCTGAATAATGAGTGGCTCTGAGCCATCCAGCAGACGGGATACACGGGCAGAACTCAATTGCTCTTGCATTTTCTGTTCCAACCGCTCCCTACTCTCTTTGTATGCAGGGTCTTTTGCTTTCATGGCCTGATCACCAATAGCTGCACCGCATCGAATGCGGGTTTCCTGAGCAAAAAGGGAATTGCCTGTGTGTACAACAAGTGCATACAGAAGAACAACAGTCAATACTGCTGGTTTCATAATCAAAAATTACGTTTATGTATAGGTAAAACTACTAATCCTTTTTACTCAGGTTTTAACTCCCATTTTCTGATTTGTCATAAGCCTCAATAATAGCTTTTACCAAACGGTGTCTGACTACATCACGGGCATCTAATTCCACAAAACCAATTTCTGGTACATTCTTTAAAATATGCAAGGCATCTATCAATCCAGATTTTTGTCGGTTTGGTAAGTCTACCTGTGACTGGTCTCCAGTAATAATTACCTTCGAGTTAGGTCCCATGCGTGTCAGAAACATTTTGATCTGCATGGGCGTTGTATTCTGAGCTTCGTCTAGTAATATAAACGCATCATGCAAGGTGCGTCCACGCATATAGGCGAGTGGGGCAATTTCAATGATACGGTTTTCCAGATATAGCTTGAGTTTTTCTGCCGGAATCATATCATCAAGTGCATCATAGATTGGACGCAGATATGGATCTATCTTTTCTTTCAGATCTCCTGGCAGAAAACCCAGATTTTCACCTGCTTCTACGGCCGGTCGGGTAATGATAATTTTTCGTACCTCTTTGTTTTTTAAGGCTTTGACAGCAAGAGCTACCGAAATATACGTTTTACCTGTACCTGCAGGCCCTAAAGCAAATACCAGATCATGTTCCATCGCAGAGGCGACCAGCTTCTTTTGATTGGCTGTCTTTGCTTTGATTATTAGTCCACGTGTACCATATACTAGAACATCCTTGTCTGCTATAGATACTCCATTGGGCATTATTTCCTCTTCTTGTCGGATATAATTCTGTATACTTTCCTGGGTTAAATTTCCATACTTATGATAATGTTCCAATAGTGCCGTCAGAATATCACTGATTTTCACTATTTCAGGTGTAGTTCCTTTAATACGAATCTCATTTCCTCTGGAAATAATACGACTGTTTGGAAAAGCTGCTGCTACTTCCTTAATGTTTGAGTTCCCAACTCCCAGAAAATCAATCAGGGAGACATCCTCCAGGGTGATTACTTTCTCTACCAAATGAATTAAAATTAAAGTCCAAAGTTACTAAAAATAAAAATATTTTATCATTAAAATCTCATTCATCCATCCACATAAAAAAACTCATGGCCATTGTCTGATCTGCACACCTGTAAAAGGTAGATAATGAAGGGGCAATAGCTGAACATTCCTGTGAATAGATTTGTTCGCCTATTTCTCAACCAATAGACAAGTTACGGATCATTTGTTCCGTTAACCTATAATATTACGCAGAATTTTGTCAATTTTTACTTTTCTAGTTTTTTTATGAAAAAAGTGCCAACCTGGCTTCCTGTGACTACTCTACCTGTGTAGGAAAGAAGAAAAATAAGTTTCGTATCTTTGCTTTTTATTATCAGACATTTCGGTTGCAAAGAATTACATAAGTATAGATGAATATTCATATAAATACAGATATATACGCCCAAAATCTGGGTCTGATAGACTACCAGCAGGCATGGGATTATCAGACTCAGCTGTTTGAACAAATACTGGCTATTAAAACCCAAAACCGAACTTTATCAGACGAATCTCATCTACAAACGCCTAATTTTTTGCTGTTCTGCCAGCATCCACATGTATACACCTTAGGCAGAAACGGAAAACAGGAAAATCTATTGTGGAACGAAACCAAACTGGCAGATATTGGAGCAGATTTCTACCACATCAATCGGGGCGGAGACATTACGTATCATGGCCCAGGACAAATGGTGGTGTATCCGGTACTGGATCTGGAGAACTTCTTTACGGACATTCACAAATACATGCGGCTGCTGGAAGAGGCTGTTATATGTACACTAGCAGAGTTTGGCATTGATGCCGGACGTATACCTGGTCTGACTGGTGTGTGGATAGATCATGAAGCCCGACAGAATCCACGGAAAATCTGTGCCATGGGTGTAAAAACCAGTCGGTGGGCTACCATGCATGGATTGGCCTTGAATGTCAATACAGACTTATCTTATTTTACGCACATTGTGCCTTGTGGTATTACTGACAAAGCCGTGACATCTATGGCTCAAGAAGTAGGTTGGGTACAGGATATACAGGCCGTGGAAGACCGACTAAAGTATCATTTGGGTAGATTGTTTCAATGGAAGTATACCGAACAGATATCTTTAGTATAGAAAAGCTGGTAGTGGTATACGTGAAAAAGATTTGCCTAGCTTTATGCATTTTTGTGTCTATAGTTGGTATCTTTGCCCAGAAATCAACCTATCATTGTGTCCAGCCTCTCGTCTGTTACTGAAACCCCTCGTTTATTTACGCTGTCTTTTGCCTTGCTGTGCCTGAGTTCTTTTTTGTTCTTTGCCAGCTTTAATATGATGATCCCCGAACTACCCGACTACCTGACCAACCTGGGCGGTGCCGAATACAAGGGACTCATTATCAGTCTTTTTACGATTACAGCGTTACTTTCGCGTCCATTCAGTGGCAAGCTTACGGACACGGTGGGTCGTGTGCCTGTCATGGCCTTTGGCTCACTGGTATGTTTTGTCTGTGGGTTTTTGTACCCTGTGTTTCATACAGTAACAGGTTTTTTGCTACTTCGGCTTGTGCATGGATTCTCGACGGGTTTTAAACCTACAGCTACTTCAGCTTATGTGGCAGACATTGTGCCACTGACACGGCTGGGTGAAGCGATGGGAATCTTGGGCATGAGTGGTACGTTAGGATCGTCGGCTGGGCCTGCTATTGGAGATTGGGTGGCTACTCATTTTTCGCAGACAGCTATGTTTTATACCTCTTCACTACTGGCATTGCTTTCTATTGTTATTTTAATGCGGATGAAAGAAACCTTGTCTGCCCGCCAACCGTTTCGACCCAGACTATTACGTATTTCCTGGAAGGACATCTATGAACCTCGGGTATTGGCTCCTTCAATTGTTTATTTTCTATTTTGTTTTTGCTATGGAGCTATCCTGACAGTCACGCCTGATCTGAGCAAGTATATTGGAGTTAATAAAGGATTGTTTTTCACCTTCTTCACTTTATCGTCTTTGGTGACAAGGTTTGGAGCTGGAAGAATTTCAGATCGGTATGGACGAGAGAAGGTATTGAAGATAGGACTCCCTATTATGGCTTTCTCTATGGTCTTGGTTGGCTCTGCCTATTCGCCCATTTCATTGTTTGTCGGGGCTGTTGTATATGGAATTGGCTTAGGTATTTGCTCTCCTACTGTACAAGCTTGGACTATTGACCTGAGTGCTGTAGATGGAAGAGGGCGAGCTGTGGCTACCATGTATATTGCCCTAGAAGCAGGAATTGGCTTGGGAGCTTTTCTTTCGGCCTGGTTGTATGGAAATAATTCGGCCACTTTTGGCTTGGCTTTTTATGTAGTAGGAATTATAGCCCTTCTTGGATGGATCTATCTGACCTTTGTATATAAAAAGAAAATAAGCAGCATCGAGTAATTATCACACTTCTATCAGTTGTCGGTTGCGTATGGCGTGGTGAAGGTATACAACCACCATTTCCATGGCATTTTTAAAATGGGTATTGTTTGGTATAATTACATCTGCCTCATGCTTCAGGGGTTCTATGTATTTTTCATAAGAAGGTACAATGTGGTGTTCCAGTCGGTAGAGGACATCTTCTAGGTCATAGCCACGTTCTGTATTATCCCTGATAATCCGACGTTTCAGTTTGATGTGTTCTTTGGCATCAATAAAAATCTTCAGATCCAGCAGACTGGCTATTTCGGGATGATAAAATACAAACAATCCTTCTACCACAATAATTGGAGCAGGATTAAAAACCAGCATTTTTGGCTCAATGCTTTGGTTATTGAAGGTATATTCTTTCTGTTGAATGGATTTTCCTTCTTTCAGGCATTGTACATGTGTGGCAAAGAGGTGCGAATCTAGGGCTTCTGGAATATCAAAATTATGTACCCCATTGGCATCTATGTATTGTTGATCCAAGGGTTTATAATAATTGTCCTGCGAAATCAGACATACTTCACCAGGTGCGAAAGCTTTGAGAAGGCTATTCAGAAAGAACGTCTTTCCCGAGCCGCTGCCACCTGTGATGCCAACAAGAAGAGGTTTGGATAGTTGCATGGAAGAATGAAAAAACATTCAAAGATATGAATTCCTGAAGAGTTGTAAAAATGCAAATACAGCGAAAATAAAATACCTCATTTGTAACGATTGTCTATGGAAGAGAAAACCGTTGCAAATGAGGTATATAGGCGAGGAAAAAAATTATTTGTAACTATACGCCAGTACTTTATTTTTCAGAAAGGTAGGCACTAAAAGCATATTTTTGCTGGGAATGTATTCAATGTCGGCCGTATTTACTTTAGCTTCTACTGAATCTAACAATAATTCTGGCTTGCCTTCGGGTGACACATGCCACACTTTGCCTCGCCATTCAGACGCAAAATATCCTTTTTTGCCATCTGGCACTACGCCATCCACTCCGCCCATTCCTTCGGCAAAGGTTGTGAACTGCTTGGTTTTCAGATCTAGGCGTAAGATTTTTCCATTGCCATTACCAACCAGAAGTTTTCCGTTTTCATACAGTAAGCCGTTGGGATTTTCGAGCGGACTGCCTTCTGCTATTTTTTCAATTTTTCCATTCTGCAACATCCAGATTCGGTTGCTCCGCATGTCTGTAAAATAGACTGTTTTGCCGTCAGTGGTTGCATCATTTAAAAATTTGGCTTCGGGTACTTCATACTTGTTGAGTACTGTTCCGGTTTTAGTGTCAATTTCTACTAATTTGAAAATTTCGGTTACATAGAGTTTGCCGTTTGCCAAGGCTAGTCCTTTGGTTGAATTGAGGTCTTGTACAAACATTCGCTGAATAATTTTTCCATCCAGACCAATTTTAGCAATAAAACTTCCATTGTTGGTAGCTGTAGGGCTTCCATTGATACAGGATACATACAAGATGTTGCTTTTGGCATCATATAGAACAGATTCTGGTGTAGTAAGTGTGGTATCAGTTGTCCATGTAGAGGTTAGTTTGCCTGTCTGAGCCAGCAAAGCAGAAGAACATACCAGCAAAAATCCACACCACAGAAATAAGAAGAATTTTGTACGCATACGGTTGGAATAGTTTGGTAATCAGAATGATAAGATAACTCTATAAATGAAGCTAACAATCAAAGATACCCTAAAAAAATTATAAAGAAACAGGCCTAACCATATAACCATCTTTTCGTAGCAGTGCCACCAACCCCTGCTTCCCACCTAGATGTCCTGCTCCTACCGCAAAAAATGTGGATTTTTCATGAACAATCTTTTTTATCTGTAACGTCCAATGTTGGTTGCGGTCGGTAAGTAGAATTTTTTCATAGCTGGCTGTGCTAGGAGAAGCTGCTATTTGTTTTTGCATGGCATTGATATCCTGTTTTTTGTAGAGGTCTATCAAAGTCAAAAGTTCTTTTTTTGCCTGTGTGCTGTCTTTGATTGTTTCCAACAGCATTTTGGCCTGAGCTTCGTACGGGATCTTTTCTACTACCTGTAGCTGTTCATCGAGGGTTTCTAACCCCAATATTTCCATATGCTGCTCCTGTGCTAGTGTCATCAGAGATGTTTCCCATGAAGCTGTCTGACATCCCAAGGTGCTGGGAAGTAGCAGGCTCATGAGCAGAAAGGGTTTGGTGGTGCGAAAAAACTCTGAAGCTGTAGAACCTATTTTGTTCTGAATATAGGTTTGTACCAGCTTATAATCTGATTCTGAAAAGAGGGATTGCAAGGTTTTTCCGTCTTTCATATCTTTTTGTAACATGAGCTGAGCCATCAATATCGGATCGTCTATGTCCATTTCCAGGTAAAGTTGCTGGGTATTTTTCAAGCGGGTTTTTAGGTTTTCTGAGATCTTTAGGTCTTCAGCACAGATCACATGAATCGTTCCATAAAGGTAGGAAGGCTTAGCAAGACCTTTACCTGAAATTTCCCATAATAGGGTTTTTGGGAGCTGTGAAAATCCCACACATGTCGCACAAAACGACACCAACAGGCACAAAAATGATTTTTTCATGAAAATGGATAAAATTTGGTCAAAAGTACGCAGTTCTGTGATAAGTATATGACCAAAGAAAAAGATTTTTGTCTGAACTTTGATTGTCTTGATTATGGGATGATCCTGATGAATGAGTAAACAAACAAGTTTGCAAATGAGTAAATAAAAAAATCAAGACAATTCAGACTAGGGCGTTCCACAGAATTTCAACAGGATGCAGGGCTTTTCGACCTGTGCCCTCCTCAATCTGGTGGCGACAACTTGTGCCAGCGGCCGCAATCAAAACTTCGGCTGGTTGCTGACGAACAGTAGGAAACAAGACCAATTCCCCAATCTGCATCGAAAGTTCATAGTGTTCCTTTTCATAGCCAAAAGAACCTGCCATTCCACAACACCCCGACGGAATGAGCTGCACCTGGTAGTTGGTCGGCAAAGAAAGAATCTTTTTGGGTGCCACCAGTGAAGACATGGCCTTCTGCTGGCAGTGTCCATGCAGTTTAATGAGCCGCTTTTCTTGGGTAAAGTGTGCTTTGTTGATGTGTCCTTTCTCCATT
>JACCDR012119570.1_pt1 | contig 14834 bp, 18 predicted proteins | sample 7446431 | NCBI WGS metagenome assembly JACCDR01 (sample SAMN15323443, study PRJNA562643) | freshwater metagenome | isolation source: river surface water | place: USA:Blue River Watershed | collected 2017-08-17 | reverse complement strand
GAAGAAGATTTCATCAGACCTGTAGGAACTATTAGTGCTAATTCAGGTAATGTCAGTATCAGTAACTATGATCTTCAAATAAGATACGACGAGACCGGCGATTTTTCTGGGTTACTTAACGTATGGGCACAATTTAGATTATATGTTGATTATGATTTATCGTATTGGGGCGGACCGGAAAGTAATAAAATAAGACTTGCAACCATGTATACCAATGAATGGAGACAAAGCAACGAGTCTGAGTATGATGTTGAACTTTTTGACATTCTTAAAGTATTACAGCAAATAAAATGTCCTGCTTTTTTGGTAGAAAATCAAAGTTTTGCATTCATCGTATCTCAAATACTTGATTCCGTAGGTTGTGATAAATATACTTTTCAAGCTCTTGATTTTGACAATACGAATATTATCAAATATTTTTGGACTGACGGAGAAGAAACAGTATATGATGTTTTGCAAAGATTATGTCAATCCTCAATGAGCGCTATTTACGTGGATGAATTCGGAATGATTCAATATCTTTCCCGTACTGAAATAGCCGATAGTGATAATCCATCCATATGGACATTTTTGGCAGAAAATGTAGGAAATGATATTGCTGATGTTATTTCTGTAAAAAAAGAATATGAAACTGTAGCCAATAGTGTAACTGTCAGATATAAGAAACGCCAAGCCAAAGTAGATGAACTAGATTTAACAGATCAACCATTGACATCAAAAGTTTGGGGAGCAGATGATCCTATCGTTCTGAGAGCGGCTAATATCAAAAGAGATATAGCACCAACAGGAATAACTTTGCCAAATACAAGCAATAATAGTATTTGGGTAACACCTGAGGAAGCTGCATCATGGCCATATAAAAGTAAAATCAATATTCAGGGCGAAATATTCAAAACTAATGCCAAAGGTTATTTTGTATGGGATTATGTAGCCAATACAAAAACAGAAAAAATTGTTTATAATGATGAGGAAAAAAGAAAGTTTGATTTACAGACATGGAATTCTATTCCCGGCGGTGGAGTTAACGAAGATCCTTCAAAACAAAATGGTTGGTCAGGAATACTGCATGTTATAGAAAGAGCAGTAGATCAAAGCATAGAATCTGCCCATAGCACAAAAATCAATGATTATTGGTGGATGATGAACCTATGGCTTGATAATGAACCTTCGTCCGGTCCCAATGCAGGCAAATTTTTTGAATGGGGCGGAACACTTATCGGCACCGCAGATTGGAAAACAAAAAATCCATGGTTTAAAGCTCAGTCAAAATGGTCTGCCGATTCATCGGCATTGTCATGTAATAACACTGACAGCATTGGCGACAGACATCTAGCCGTTGCTTTAAGAAAATTCACAAATAATAATTATATGCGTGAATATGGAACTAGAATAAAATTCAAGCCGGGTTGGGGAAGTGCCGGAATAGTATTCAATATTACCGATAAGAACTATTATGATGAAGAAGATTTAGGACCTTCTGATATCCGAAATGCCACCAATTGTTATATGCTTAATATATTGAGTACCGAAACAGCGGATAAATTAGGTCGTGGATGGACTGATGAGATATTTCTTGAAGTCAAAGATGGCCAAAACTGGTACGCTGTACCTACTTTACGAGTTCCTAATGAAACCAGAGGAACAAAATGGACCATTGAGCCCAATAAATGGTATGACATAGAATTAGTTTTTCAGGATTATGTATATTCTGATAACAAAGAAGGCGCGGCCGTCGAAGTATTTATCGATGGTCAGTATATCGATACATTTTTTATTCAACAAAGATTGCATCCTACACAATATGCTGGAATCTTTGCCAGAGGAAAATGTGAAGTTGATTTTGATTATTTTTATGCCACTAATACACTGGAACCAACTTTTTCTTATTATCAAGATGACAGATTCAGTGCTCACACTTTACAACTTCCATCAGGTTCTGATCAAGAACAATTTATCAACATTCCGGCGGAAAAATGCTGGGAAGGAACCATAGCAGTAAGTTTTTCTTCTCAATCAGCAATAACATTTCAAAATCTTAAAGTTGTAGAAGATACCAATCCTGATAACCCTGCTTTATTTGTTTACAGACCAGGAACAGGATATACCGGTCCTCCATTAAATCCTTCGTTTATTCGTTCGAATGAATATGCTCCAGTAATAATACCGGCGTATTCTAGAAAAACATATGAATTAAAATATGCGGGATTAAATCAACCAGCAAGCTTATTGCTTAAATATTCATGTAGTTCACCTGTTTCCTTATGTGTGGAAACCTCCACCGTATCTGGTCTTTCCTATGGAAGTAATTATTTCAACACTCCCAACAGTAATTCTTTTTGGGAAGTATCAAAGGAGGGATATCTGTCTGACAAGCTTTATAATGGATTGTTGAAGTGGAAAGTCGAAGATCAAAACTTTTATGATGAAAATGATAATCTTTATTCCAGAGTTTATTTCTATGATGAATTTGGAGCAATAGCTCATGAGATTAGAGATTTTGAAGTTCTACTTGATACTGTTCCTGTAAAAAGTCCTAGGGTTTTCCTTGATAACGAAAAATGTAAAATAATTGATCAACAATATCATCCAACAAAAGGAATATTCAGTATAGTCAATACTTCACGTAAAAATGAGATCATCAATGGATCGGAAGAAATTGGAGAAAACGAAACCATTGATCACACATTAATGTTTTACGGATATGTTCTTGAGGATAAGGGTGACGAAGAAAAAGAAGTAAAAAATGAAGTATCGATTCTCAAGCGAGGAGAAATAAAGCTTGAATTAAATCCTGAATGGATCTTCACTGATACAGAAGCCGAATCATTAGCCCAATGGGTTGTCGATCATTGGGCGGAACCGTTAGAAAATCTCACGATAGAAGCATTTTCTAATTGTCATAATCAAATAGGAGACAAAGTTTCTTTAGTTTATTCTCGACTTGGAATAGATGAAAACAAACAGTTTATTGTAACGGGAATTAGAAGAAATTTTGATGAATCCGCATTAACTTCTAGTTTGACACTACGAAGAGTGAAATGATATAATTTTTTTATGAATCAGGTTAGACCTTCACAAATTGTTCAAGAAACTGCCAGTAAGATAAATCCCTCTGTTTCATTACCCAGGGATTTATCTTATAATTTTATTTCACCTACTGCTGAAATAAATCAATCTTTATTGGAAGGATCTAATAATTCAACGACACCCGATGTTATTTCCGTTCCTGAAACACCAGCAATATTGGGAATCAAAGAACAAATAGTAAATTTTAATCCAGATGGAACAGCAACAATAGATTTAATACTTGATGTAGAAGATATCGATACAGCTGTAGAATATGATGTGAGGGTAACTAAAAATGCAGGGACAATATAACATATATTTAAACGACAAAATTGTTTACCAAAAAAATATTATTACTTCCGCCGGTCGATTAGGTGCATTGAATGCAATCGCCGGAAAAAGAAATAGCTTTATAGAATCAATAGTAGTAGGCATTGGAGATACTGTTGCTACGGAAAATGACTCAGACTTAGTGTTTGAAGTCGGCGGAGCCAATGTAGGAACTGTTATTGTCGATCCGGTAAATGAAAAAATATATTTTAAATCAGTTTTGCCAATCGGTGATCAATATGAGGTTCATGAATTAGGATGCTATCCGACATCCATCACTACTGCACAAAATATTAATACTCAGGCATCAAGTTTGTTACTTAACTTCAATTCTCAAACAAGATGGTTTGATACTCAAGGAACATCAACAAGAGAAACAACCAATAACAGATTAGATGTTGATTCGATACAATATTCGATGTCAGCATCACAAACAGTCAAAGGTTATGCCGGTGTAAATTTGGATTTGAGTTTACTCGCGGAAAATACTGAATTTTCCTTAGCTTATTATTCAAATAATCTTTCTGATTTAATTATTAGATTTAAAAATGATGATTCAAATTACTATTCATATGATGGATTAACAATAAGTAATGGATATAATATATCTCAGTTTTTAAAATCTAATTTTGTTTCCACCGGAACTCCATCTTGGTCATCTATCAATTCTATAGCCATAGAAGCAACCGCTACAGCCAGTCCCGGAACAATTAGTCTGGATGGATTACGATATAGTTTATCAAATGGAATAGAAAATAACCTGTTGACCCGTGCTGTTTTGGATACTCCTATAGTCAAACTCGCTGGAATCACCATGGATGTCGAATATGTTTTAAGTTTGGATTTATAAATGGCGGAAATAAGAATAAAAGATCTTGAAGTTGGCCAACAATATGGTCTTCAGGTCAGGGCAAAAGATAAAGATGGTAAAACATCAGGTTGGTCAATGCTGTTTAATGCATTGACCAACAGCGATATCATCGCACCAAAACCTGTAACAGGATTGACATGGGAAGTTTCCGAATCATCATTTATAGCAAAATGGACAGCACCTACACTTGATTCTGATAATAAAGAACTTTACGATCTCAAAGATTATAAAATAATAGTAACTGCTGATTCAACATCAGTTGTATATTATGTATCACAACAAATATTTAATTTCAGCTATGACATGAATGTTGCTTCTTTTGGATCTCCAAAACCGACTGTTGGAATTTCTGTTCAAGCTAGAGATTTGACCGGCAATTTATCTACAGCCGTCACTGCTTCTGCATCCAATCCTATTCCATCAAATGTTACCGGATTGGATGCAACTGCTATTTTAGGCGGGGTCAGTTTGATATGGGATCAAGTATCTGATGCTGATTTAAAATATTACGAAGTATATTCCGGAACTTCCTCAGGTTTTACTCCTAACTCATCAAATTTGAGATATACAGGATCTTCTAATTCATTTGTTTATACAACAACAGATTATGCCAATACTCAATATTTTAAAGTAAGAGCGGTTGATATATTCAATCAAGGATCTGCTTCTTATGCTACTGATTCAAGCATAGCTTATCCCTTGGATGGACCAATTGATACCACTGCCCCTAGCAAACCTTCTGTTTTGACTATTTCAACCGCGACTCTTGTTGCTCAAGTAAGCCATCCGATGACAAAAAATGCCGGAGGAAACCTTGAATCTGATGTTGATTATCTAGAAATTCACGCAAGTACTACATCAGGTTTCACTCCATCAAGTTCAACATTGAGAGGAACAATAGATTCAGCCGGGCCAGGAATAACGGTATCAGCCGCTTTTTATTTTCCTACTCAGGACTCAATGACAAATCTTTATTGGAAAGCAATAGCAGTAGACAGGGCAAAGAATAAATCAACGGCATCTGATCAATCGACCGGTTTGCCTGGTTTGATTCAAAATATTAATATATTGAATGCAACAATTACCGATGCTAAAGTTCAGAATCTCAGCGCAGCAAAATTAATTGCTGGAACTGCGATTATCAATGATTTGTTTGTTGAGGCCGGATTAACTGTATCAGATACAGGATTCGTCCAATCAGAAAATTTTGTTGCCGATGTTTCCGGTTGGTCCATTGATGCTCAAGGTTCGGCTGAATTCAATGATATTACCGTTAGAGGTGAATTGTATGTAGACGGTGCTAATGGTGATGAATACATCAGAGTATATCCTATTACAGGATTACCCACACTTGAATGGCAATCAGCTTCTGGTGTTCCTTGGGAGTCATATGCTATAGATTATAGTCCAACAGTATCTTTTCTAAAGATAGTTTCACCTTCGGGTGGTGGAATTTATTGGGTGGCTAATAAAGGTATTGGGTTTGCACGAGTAAATCTTGGCGATAGAGGAATGTTTTTTGATAAAAATGATGGCTTTCTTAAAGTCGGCAGCCTTCCCGACCTGACTGCCGAGGGATGGAAAGCTTTGTCACTACCCTCTGGATGGAGCCCAGATACGCCCTGTCAATATAAAATATTTCCAGACGGCATGGTTAGGTTGAGAGGCGCAATTAATGCGGGATCAACACCTGCCAGTGGTGCTTTGATAGCTATTCTTCCCGTAGGATATAGACCGCCACAAGATCATTTGCAAATCATAGCACATGGAGCTACAACCGCAATTAGTAGAGTTTTGATCACAACCGCCGGAAGAATAGAAATATATAATCCTCCAAATGGTTTGATAAACTTACATTCTTTGAATTTTAGTACAATATAAGGACAATATAATGGATAAAGAAGAGCTACTCAGAAAAAAGTATGAAGTTCTCAAAGCGAGATTGAATCAACTTATTGAAGAACATGCCGATGCGTTATCTTGGGCGCAATATTACAAAACGGAATATGATAGTGCTATCAATGCAAATAAGGAATTGAAATTATGCTTAGAAGAAAAAAATGGCAACCTACAAGAGAAAAATTGACATATCCGAAATGGACTTATGTTTACAATATAGATAGTAAAAAATACTATTTGATACTGAATAAAACAAAAAAAGAATTTATATCAAATAAAGCATTTAGTAGTTGGAGCGTTTCTGCTATTCAAGGAACTAATGAAAGTATTTCGCATTATCCCACATATGGAAAAATAGCATTCAGGCCAGGAACTGTAATAAGATCAATGGCCAATACTTTTTTTTATGTGGAAACAGAAGATACAATAAGAGAAATAACTGATCCTGATTTTTTTCTTGTCATGGGATTTACTACTCGATCAGCACTGATTGTTTCTCAAAAAGAAATAGACTTTTATCAGAAAGGAGAAGACATAGATGGGATTTATTTATAAAAGAATAAATTGGGGAAGCAGATCAGAAGCAGTAACCAATGATAAACTTAATGACATGATTAATAACATGGATTATCTTTATGAAAAGATGATTACAGGATATTACAATCTTTTTGGTGTTGCTCGTGACACTGGATTGACAATCAGGGCCGGTGCTGCAAAAACAGTATTTACTGAAGCTCCTAATCAATTTGTTTCACATTATTTTGTTCGTCCATTTCTTCCCGGAGCAAGACCAATCATAGTTAATGGGTTTAATGTTGATGCTCATTGGCGTGTATGGGGTGCAAACCGGGGGCTTGATGGTAGAGCGATTCCTGATCATCGTGGTTTTATGGCATTATTCAATCAGGTGGGATACAAGGATGGCCCATCACAGTATACTGGAGAGCAGTACTATTCCTATATTGCTTTGGCTGCAAGCGGCTGATCTTGACAAGATTGAAATCGCATGTTAATGTGTTCTCATACAGATTGGAGTCCCAGTGACTAATGATATAAAATGGGCAATGGTTTCCGATGTTCATTTTCCGAAACACGATCCAAGAAAAGTAGAACTATTTCTCAAAGTAATGAAATCATGGCAACCCAATGCTATCGATTTACTCGGGGATATTGATGATGCTGATTCAACAAGTAGATGGGTAGAAGGTACTCCTCGCTCAATGGATCTGATTGATGAAGGTGTTAAACTTACCAGAGAATTCATGAAAGATTTAACTGATATAACAAAATCAGAAGATAATCATTTTCATGATGGTAATCATGGTTGGTATAGACATAAAAAATATCTGGAAAAAAATGCTGCTCCATTTCTTGGAATGATCAACGCTGAAATTCTTTATGAACCATCAAAATATGGTTTTGAATTTCATGATTATGATGAAGATCCGGTTAAAAGATTTGGAAATATTTATGCTCATCATGGAGAGAGTGTCAGCAAGCACTCAGGAGAAAGTGTAAGAAATGACTGCTTGAGCTGGGGTGTATCCTTGGTAAGAGGGCACTCGCACCGCATGGGTGCATACTATAACACATATGCTCTGACAGGTCAAGAAGTAGAAGGTTATGAGATAGGTCATCTTTGTGATGAATCACAAATGAAATACTCTTTGGCAAAAAATTGGCAATCAGGATTTGCCTTGGCATATGTTGTCAACGATACTCCTTTTATCGAGCTAATCCGTGTCAGACTGACAGATGAGGGATGGACATGTATGGTTGACGGGGTGAAATTTGTAGCATGATTGCTTCTGAAATTCAGGTCTTGACAAGCCGGGGGTGGAAGGATTATAATAATCTTTATATAAAAGATAAAATAATATCTTATAATAAAGATAAAAAACATACAGAAGATGATTATATATATACTATAGAAACTTCTTATATAGAAGAAGCTATCATAGATTTAACATTCAAATCTATGAAACAAATGGTTACTCGTGATCATCCTATGATTATAGTTGATGCAAATACTAAAGAAATAGAAATCAGAGAAGCCAGAGATTGTTTTACTAAATCTTTTAATAGAAGATATCCTATTTTATACAATAGAGGATATGAGACATATAAAAGAACTCAAGACATAGAGGATATCAAATGGGCTGCTCGTTATTTGGCAAGCTATAGCACAACCAGATATTTTGATCAGTACCCATCGAAGGCAGTTGAGATCATTTCTGACCTGACAGAAATAGAAGCAAAGCAATTTATTGATACCTTCTGCCACTGGAACGTCAAGCTTCGGACGACGCGGGCATGGAACTACATCGTCCACTTGCGAAACTTCGACGTACGTGATATGCTCATCCATGTTGCCACACGGGCTGGAATAGGGGCGCAATGGTCAATTCACAACACCCCTAGAATGAATGCCAATCCCAAATGGTGCATCAAGTTCGCAGCTGATTCGGATGCCTTTATCAAAAGACTTACCGGTCACTGGAGTACTTATCGCTATGAAGGTGTAATGTATAATATTAGTACGAACAATGGGAACTTCCTCGCCAAGACATGGCGGGGAACTTTTCTTATAGGATGTAAAACGAAAGGGGAATAATAAATATGGGCTGGTTAGTTTTAGGATTTGTAGTGCTTACAGTGTTGCTGACTTCATTATTTAAGAATGTCAACTGGAGCCCTCGCAAAAAGAATGTTCTCGCCGTAGTATTTTCTGTAGTCGGCGCAGCCATTACCGTAATACTTACTCAAGGTGGAGTAGATGCACTTCTTACCAAAGATCTGCTTGAATCGGTAATTCTTGTATACGGTGGATCACAGGCTTTCTATCAATTCATTCTGAATGGTACAAAAGTTGAAAATTCTCTTGCGAATGTAGGGAATAAAAACAAACCTTTGGTTGTTGAACCTATTCTCTACGATAGAAACGGAGAATAATGTTAAAATGCGGAAAATGCTCGGGAAGAGTATTCCTTGATCGAGTCTATTTCAATTATGGACATTTAGAGCTTTTCTGCATCATCTGTGGTAAGCGTTGGGAAGCGCATAAGGATTCTGATGAAGCAAAAGTTTTTCAAAGGATAGAAAAGCGCCGGGAGTTGGGATTGTTTTTTAATGATAAGTATTCCGACCTTATTTTTTCTCAATAATGTTCTTCATAAGAAGATTAGAGTTCTCAAGAGTGAAAATATCCTGGTTGCTTGGAACTATCCTGATGAAAAAAGAATATGGTATGACTATTCATTAGTCAGAAAAGAACATCAGAAAGCTTATTTATTGGAGGAAGTAGCAGACTTGTTGGAAAAGTCTGCTACTACTCTTAAGCTTTGGATGCAATCAAATATCATCAGTCATCCATCGGGTAGATCATACAAAATATCCAATAGACTTCCCAATAAATATTATTGGTCAGAAAACGATGTACTCGATTTAAGAGATCAACTATATGATTTGATTCCTAAGAATAAATACAATGAACCTTATCGATCATCCAAGCTGATCAGTAAAGCAGAGCTTCTGCAAAAGATGCGAGGAGATTCTTCATATTATATGAAGGACGAAAATGATAATTACGTAAAAGTATGGAAAGCATAAATGACTAATAAAAGTTTAAGCTATAAACCTATTACACTTGAATGTGATGAAATAGCCGCTGGTAATGCTTATTACCAAGCGGCTCTTTTGCTCGATATCGCTTCCAGACAAGCCACTAGAGAAAAAGATTTGGAAGCGATCATGAGCCTTGCGGAATTATGGATAGGTTTGGGCAAAATCATGGTTTCTGATGAAAATCATGAAGTTGAAGACCGCCCGCGTGCAGATTTTGGATTCAGAGACAAATCTGTAATAGAAAAAGCTGAAGAAAAGGAGGAAGAAGATGCAAGTTAGTGTTTCCATGAGTGGCAAAGTCAATATAGGTAATTATGAATCAATTGGTGTTGATATCGGCGTTACAGATGAAGCTAGAGTAATTAAAGGTAACGTTGAAACGGCAGAACAGGCTTTTAATCGGGTCTATTCTTTTGTCGAAGCTAAATTGGTAGAAAAACTACAGGCTATTCACGAGGAATTCAATGGCGAAAACAAAAAATGATATGCAGCTTGCCGCATTGATTATTGACTTGTTCGTTGTTTGTTATAAAGAGAAGTATCGTCTTCCTCCTGTTATCAATAGAGCAACTGGAAAATTTCCTATCGCGGACATCCTGAAAGATATATCTTATGAAAATCTGATCGAATTAGTCAAATATTATTTTAAAATTGACACTAAGCATAGTTTTCAGGATTTTACCAGAACATATCATGAACTGGTTGAATTAAAGACAGAGACGGAAAAAGATGCTCTGGCGCGGAAAAAAACACGGGAGGAAACGTTGAGAAGAGTCCAACAATACCGAGAGGAAAACAGATAGATGAATGATGAAGCAAAACTTATCAGTGCTATTGTTAAAAACAGCGATATGGCATCTGTATTGCAATCGTCGGGCATTGACGAACTCTTTGTATCCCATAAAGATATTTGGGATGGAATTAAAACTTATTATTACAAATATCGTTCAGCTCCTACTTTTGAAGTAATTCGGCAAATTGCTCCTGATTTTGAGCCGGTTGAAGTAACAGCGCCAACTAGATTCTATATTGAAAATCTCAAAAACAATACTTTGACCAAAAAATTGAGTGCTATTAGGGATGGGATCGAGTCGGCAATTGAATCTTCAATTGCTTCTGACAGAATCCTTAATCACTTGCAAAAACGGGTCATTGAGTTATCTCGTTTTTCCGCCGGAATTAAAGATTTGAATGTCGGTGATTATGCAAATGCAACCAGACATTACGAACAAGTTCAAGAACGTGTTAGAGAAATGGGCGGCGCAGTAGGAATCAAAACAGGTTTTGATTCCATCGATTCTGCATATAGCACTGGGCAAGCACCAGGACATATGATTTGTATCATTGGTTGGCCAGGCCATAAAAAGACATTTATGGCTGGTGAGTTAGCCATTAATGTATGGAAACAAAATAGAAAACCCATGATCGTCAGTCTTGAGATGTCTCCCGAAAACATGAGAGATAGAATCTATACTCTGATGGGTGAAGGAATGTGGCGTATGTCCGGATTCAACCGGGGTAACTTCAATCTACAAGAATTCAAACAATGGGCTGAAAAAGAATTTGAAGATAGACCAGACTTTATTATTGTCAGTAATGAAGGAAGCGCGGAAGTAACTCCTGCTACAATTCAGGCAAAAATTGATCAATATAAGCCTGACTGGGTATTGGTTGACTATTTGCAACTTCTCAATGACAATAAGAAGTCTGGTCAGGATACTGCCAGAGTTATGAACATTTCAAAAGAATTGAAAGCTTTGGCTATGGCAAATAATATTCCGGTGGTAGTTATTGTTTCTGCTACTTCTTCTGACAAGGAAGACAGAAACAGCCCTCCTATTCTCGGACAAGTAGCTTGGGCTAAATCCATTGAATATGATGCTGACATGGCTTTTGCTGTTCATACTTATGAAAATTCTGACACTGGAGAAAAAATTACAGAAATTGTCAAGAGAAAAAATAGGCACGGCGATGATTTTTGTTTTTATGTTGATCTCAATCCTGAAACAGGAGAGTTGAGAGAAGTATGGGAAGCGCCAGATTGGCTTAATTAAAAATGCACAAAAATATCAAAGCTTTTTCTATAGAAGGCGAGATCTCAGACGATAAGTATTTTTATCGTCTGAGATCTCAATATGAGTCTTTAATTATTACGGATATGAGAAATAAAGGATATGTTCCAGTATTGGATATAGGTCCCTTTTTTTCTACTTTCTGGAATGGAAAGACTTATGATTTTATCAATACAGTTCACGGTGTTTTTATTGGAAAGGCAAAATCATGGGAATTCGAGGGGTGGACGAATGGAATGCTCATAGTCAAAAATACAGTGAAGAACAAGTAGCCGCAGTTTTGGCGGATATAGGTATTGAGGTCATCTCTGACACAAGAACAAATTATCTTTGCCTTTGCCCATTCCACGTCAACGATAATAGTCCAGCACTATCCATTCATAAAGGCAGCGGCCTGTTCATGTGCTTTAACCCCTCTTGCGCTCTGACCGGAGACCTGGTAAAGTTGGTGCGGAAGCGTACCGCTTTGGATTATTTTCCTGCCCGTAGACTTATTGCCAAACATGAAAATCCTGCGGGAACTTTTGTAAGAAAAACAGCCAAAAAAGATAAAGCTCTTCCAAAAGTAAGCAATGAAGCAATAAATAATCTTTATGATAATTTTTGGAAAAATCAGGATGCACAAGATTATATGCATGGCAGAGGTTTTGATAAAAAAACTTTGGAGAACTTTAAAGTAGGATTTTCTGTCAAAAAAAAACTCATTGCTGTGCCTATGCATGACAAAAAAGGAAATCCGGTTGGAGTTATCGGAAGATCAATAGAATCCAAAAGATTTGAAAATAGCGCCAACCTTCCGACAAGCAGAACATTGTTCAATTTACATAGAGCAAAAAAGGCCGGAGACAAAGTAATTGTTGTTGAAGCATCATTCGATGCAATGAAAATACATCAGGCTGGTTTTCCCTGTGTAGTAGCGTTGTGCATGGGAACGTTATCATCATACCATATAGAGTATCTTGACATGTATTTCAATACCATCGTCATAGCAACTGATTTTGATGATAGTGAAAAACATAAAAAAGAAAACTGTATAAAATGTTCCGGCAATTGCTTAGGTCATAATCCGGGGCGGATGCTGGGTGAGAAAATAGCAAAAGAGTTAAAACATAAAGTAATCAGATGGGCAGCATATTCGGATGGAATTATTTATCCAAATGGAGCAAAAGATCCTGGCGATCTGACGATTGAGCAGATTCAGCAAACAATGAATAATTCTGTATCCGATTTTTACTATAGACAATGGAAAAAGAGATTTCCTAATCTTGCCATTGTATGATACAATAGTTTTGCAGGCCATAAAAGACGAAAGTCTATAAGAGCCTAATTACAAGGAGATTAAATAATGTCATTTTCTAGTGGTCTTGCGGGTATCCGCAAAGCAAAAGAAGAAGCGGCTGCACGCAGAGCAGCCTTTGAAACACCTAAAGCCGATTGGTTTAAGCTTTCCGGCAATCCAAATGGAAGAAAAGTATATTTTCTTCAAGAGTTGGATGAAGATAGTGAAACCTACGATGCCGCAAGAGGCGTTGTGCTTGTTGCTGTAGAACATCAAGCGCCGGGTAAAGAGGGATGGAAAGCAAGAGCTACTTGTACCTTTGAAGATGAAGGTCGTTGCTATGCTTGCGAAATGCATAAAAGAAACCCTCAAGACGGCTGGAAACAAAAAACCAGCATTTACATCAATGTGTTGGATGAAGACGGCAAGGTAAAAGTTCTCAGCAGAAACGTCAATAATGGCTTTGTGGAAAATCTTGTTGAGTGGTTTAATGAATCCGGCAGTATTACCAGAAATGCTTTCAAATTGAAAGAAACCGGGGAAGGATTCAATAGAACTTGGACTATGACTCCTACTCAATTAGATCTTGATCCTACTCAAGTCGAGCTTTATGATTTGCATAAAGTTGTTCTTCGCAATATCCCCTACGATGAGCAAGAACAATATTACGGTAGAGTGTATGATGCAACTACCAATAAAGAAAAAGAAAGTTCTTCTGAACAATCAGAAGATCCAGGACTTACAAGTTGGTGATAAGGGAGCCTAAGGGCTCCCTTACTTAATTAAGGAGAATTACATGAAACTAGTACCACATGTTCCATTGCATTTGCATGATTACTATTCTCTTCTTGATGGTTTTTCTACTCCGGAAGAATACATGAAGAGAGCAAAACAATTGGACATGACTCATCTAGCTCAAACCAATCATGGTACGTTGGCAGGGCATAGACACTTTCAACGCGCGGCAAAAAATGCCGGAATCATTCCTATCCTTGGAATAGAGGCATATATTTCCTCTACTGATAGATTTGACAAACGTTCTCGTACAAAACGTCAAGATGGTACAAATGTATACAACCACATCATCTTGCTTGCTCAAAATGAAAAAGGATTGGAAAATCTTCATCTTGCGAGTGAAATTGCTTGGAGTGAAGAAGCCTTCTATACCAAACCTCGTCTAGATTTTGAAATTCTGGAACAATACAATGAAGATATTATTGTATTGTCAGGATGTATGAATGGTCTTATCTCCAAAGCGTTTGAAAATGGAGAGCTTGACGAAGCTGAAGAATGGGCGGATAAGTTTGTTGATGTTTTTGGTGATAGATTTTACATTGAAATTCAAGATCATAATCCAGCAAAACTCAACGCCTATCTTCTCGATCTAGCTGACAGAAAAAACATCAAACCAGTTATTACCGATGACTGTCATTATGCCGATCCTTCTCAAAAATGGTTGCAAGAGGCATTTTTGATTCTTTCCGCTAAGCCTCCGAAAAACCCTGAAGCCGATATGTCCAAAGCTCAAAAGATGGAAATTTTTGAGCGGTTCAATTATCTGTTTCCTGATAGGAAAATGTCTTTTGAAAAACTGGACATTTTTTTGGCGGACAGAGAACTAAGAGCTGCAAATCTTGCAAAACAAGGTATTTATCGTACTGATATCTACGAAAATACGAATGAAATTGCTAAG
>JACCDR011216125.1_pt1 | contig 14834 bp, 27 predicted proteins | sample 7446431 | NCBI WGS metagenome assembly JACCDR01 (sample SAMN15323443, study PRJNA562643) | freshwater metagenome | isolation source: river surface water | place: USA:Blue River Watershed | collected 2017-08-17 | reverse complement strand
TTACATTTTTTTTAAGTTTTTTTCAAAAACAGGCTTGTATTTTAACACCACAAATTCACGAGGTAAATATTGTTTTTCTTTTGTTAAGTAATGTTTGGGTAAAAAATCTACTTTTTCTTTACTTGGCGAAAGAATTACCCATCCTGTTATATAACCATATATTTCTTCTGTCTTTTTTGTTACAGTGTTTTTCACTGTAAAGTTACAAACAATAGTATCTATAGTCTGTGATTTTACAGTGAAAAAACATAGTAAAAATAAGAAGATTAAAAAGTAGGAACGTATGTCTTCCATACAATATACTTTTGAATAAGTGATTTTTTATTTATGTCTAACTGATCTATAACAGTTGAATAAATTTTACTTTCTTTACCCCACATGTCCTTTGCGTATAAAACATTCTGTAATTCATAACCAAGAATAGTTTTTGGTTGAGGTACAGTTATTTTAGATAGGTCTGTGTTAGTTAAACGAGTTAGGTCTAATTTTTCAGAAACTAAAAATATACACAATACAGTATCGGTTTCAAACACCCTTTCGCCATAAACGATATTTCCTGTTGAAAGAGATGTAGTTGTTTGTGTATCTTGTGAATAAAGATTTAATGATAAAAAAGAAAGTAAAATAAAAATAATATTTTTCATTATTTAATTGTTGATTTGTTCTTGATTTAAGATCAATATTGATCTGATGAAAAATTAAAACCGTTAACTACATTAGGTCTACTATTAACATTTAAACAGTTGGATAGAAATGACGATATAACGTCTGTAATTACAATAGCATCACAATATTTAGTTTCTAAAATAAGTTCTTCTTCTACAATATTGTTTTTAATATACTTAATGTTAAGTTTGGTTTTTGTTAATTTTATGTGTATCATTTTTCAGGTCTTAAAGCACCTTTCTCACGTTGAGATTTTTGTCTACCACCAAATACCCGCTGAGTTGATTTTTGCTTTTCAAATTCTTTGTCTGTCTTGGCAAAATCAGCATATATCTTAGGGAGTTGTGCTTTTAACTTAATTATAGTTTCAGCGTTAGCCAATGTAATTTTCTCGTTGTTAAGAAATTTAGAAATAGCACTTAGTTGGTCTTTGTCTTCTTTATAAGATCGTTCAATTAAAGTTAAACACAGATCAGGATATTTATCTAATATTTCTGCAACTAAAGGATCGCTAAGGTTAAACGAGGGTTCAAATTCTCTACAAACCTCTAAGCGTTCTTCTTCATTGATCCTATAATATTTATTTTTTGTTTCGTCTGGATGACACATCCATGTGCAACACCAAAGAATATTACTTGAAACTCTTTTATCTTTACTTTTGTCTTTAGAATAAAGAACAGAAAAAGGTTTTAAGTAAATTAAAAACTCATTGTGTTCCCACAAATTTTCACTTATTGATTCAGGTATAATAAACATTAGCGCTTAAAGTTAGGTCTGTTATATTATCGTCACTATACACAATAGTCAAATAAGTTAACACAAAACGAGATTGTTGTTTTTCTCTAATTTTCCAATTAACAGTTAACTTATTATTTTCTAAAGTATAGTTTGTACAAGAACATTTTGGTTCAATTTCTTTTATTTGTTTGTCTCCAAGATATAAAAAATCAGTAGTAAGAATTTGTCCTTCTGTTACTTTACCAAAATCATGTTCTTGTTTATTCCACATCTGACAGTTTGATTTTTGCTACAATGTTTGTAAAGTTAATTCTGATATAACCATAATCCTCATCACCAAAAACAGGCTGGTATCTTTGAGCGCCTTTACCATCAGGATAAAGGAATTGCGCATCAATCACTTGCATATAACCGTCTTTGGTGTTTCCAACAACTCTTGGTACAACCACGCCCGGTTCTAATATAACAACATCTCCTGCTTTTACTAATGAATAATTTGATGGAGAAGAAACAATAACGGCTTTAAAATCGTAACCAATGTTATTAATCTCTGTATGGCTTTGAACCCCATTTACTGTAGGAATATTTACTACAGAAGTTTGCGGTAATAAAGTACCGTTTTCTGAAATGGTAGGGACAACCTTAAAACATTTTACCAAGATATGGTTTAACATTTTAAGATCTTTATACTTTTGAGGAATGTTATGAATATTCTGGTTGTAATTCATAATTTGTTCAAACGCATGTTTAAATTCTTCCTCACTATTTTGAACTTCAGGTTTTACGTTTGAAAGTTCTTTTGATTTGTGGGCTTGAAGACCACCCGGTCTTGTTTGAATGAAATCAATCATTCGTTGGTTTCCTCCTTTTCTTTCTTTCATAAATTCGTTGATAAATTTTATAATTTTCGTCTTCGCTTTGTTCGGCAGATCTTTTTGTTATTTTAAATGAACCGAAACCAGCAATTAATAATTTAGTTTTTGAGTATAAAGGGTTTGTCATATAATACCTTAAAGTATCAGTAAAACTCTTATATACTAATTCTACCTGATCAACAGGTATTTTGTGCTTTCTGGCAACTTCTAAAAATATATCATTCAACATATATTTGATCTGTAATATTAATTACAATAGTAAGATTAAATATATTATCACTGTTTTCTTCAGAAATCCATCTTCTATAAAACAGCATGCTCATATATATTTTGGTGGGAATAATCTTTTCCTTTAATTTCTGCCAAATCAGTTGATTTATATAATCTTTCATACCATAAAGGTAGAGAGTAAAAAACCATATCAAATTATTATAATGGTTCAAAACAATATACACCCCCTCCCTTTTTGTATATAATTTAGTACCCCGGCCTCTTTTTTAGACAATAATAATATGTGCGCGTGTAATTTTTTATTTTTAGAAAAAAGGATTAGATAGGAGAGTGGAACCTTCCCATAATACCTCCCCCCTACTCCGATTGAGGTGGGGATACCCCCACCAGTTTCTATCAAAAACATGTTATTTTTATGAACACACAAGTTCAAAATTCCCCAGCGATCAGCACACGGATGCCGCTTAAAGCATTCTTAGTGGGTCAGGGATTTAACGCACTATCAAAAGTGCGGGCTAATTCCAACGGTTACAAATATGTAACTGCAAACCACTTGTCGGAAGAGGGCATCTCGACCAAAGCAGAGAACATCTATCTCGGTACTAGGTACTCGGATAGTGTTGAACTGGGCCAGACTTTAGACATTGAAACCCTATTTGTTGTACCCACAACAAATGCGGCAGGGGCTGAACGTATCAAAATCACAGACCAATCAGGTGTATTATCCCCTGAAAAACTTGCCGAATATCAGGTGATTTAGTGTCTTATGATTCTTACCACCAATCCTTGAAAATAGAGGATTAATCATTCGTAATGAGTGGTAAGACCACAAAGTGAAATTCAAACTAATATGGATTCGCATCTCTTTTTTAAGGGTGCGTTGTATTAACCGTTATAGTCGGTTTTTATAAGAGTCTAAAAGGGTTAGCCATTAGTTTAAAGGCAACCCTCTCTTTTTTTATTCATCTATAACTACCAGTTATCAATTAGGTGATTGGTAGTTTTTAGAGTGATGACCAGCAGCAGTGATTAACCCCATGATGATTCAACCGGTTAATCCTGCTGCTTTTTTTATAAATTTCCACACTTAAAACATAAAATCCTGTGGAATATTTCAAAGTAAATCAGGTAGTTTACTCTCGCTCATTTGGTGAGGGAATAGTAACAAAAGATACAGACGGTGATACCTACCCCATAAAAGTATCATTTAAAGCAGGGAACATTGGGTCTTACACAATTGATGGGAGATATTTTGCGGCTGATTCTATTGACTTGTATCAAAGCCCACCACAATTCAAAGACAATGTTCCTCTTGAACAACTGTTTGAAGAAGGAGAATTAGTTTGGGTTCGTGAACATAGTGCTCATGTATGGGAAGTACGGTATTATAAAAATAAAACCGAATCAGGACATGAGTGTTATACTCAACAAAGAAAAGAAGGAAGAACAAGTCAGTGGTATCAATGTCGTAAATTTAACGACAATCCATTGACTTAACTTTTAAGACACTATTATTATATTGATTGCTAAACGTTAATCAGTAGGATAATAGTGTCTTAAACTTTAAATAACAAAGAACCAGAAATTCAGGTCAGCGTTCAGGTAAAATATGTTTACCTCTTTTTTCACAACTTAAAATATTAAACTATTGATTATCAATGTTTTAAGTCTTTTTCTATGAGGTGTTATAACACCTTTAGTAAATTTTAATAAATCCCTGATAATCAACGAATTAAGTTTTTTTAATGAAAAAGATAGAAAAAGAACATCTAAAGCAGATGGTTAATCCTTTTACAACAGATTTAACCATTCCTGTAAGAGTATTTAGAAGTAACAAGAAAGTCTTAGACATAAATAATATTGACCTGACCAATGGTTATATCAGTAGGAAACCTGATACTATTAGTTCAGAAGTATTAGTAGATGACACACCGTTCAGTAGAGTATTCACACCATCAGGATATAGATTACATATTATGGCATTACCTAAATATAGTAAATCAGTTTTTTTATGGTTAATATATGAAATTGAAGATAATCAAGATTGGATATGGATTAATCGCAGAAGATATAAATCTGAATGTGGTGGTACATGGACTGATCTTCAAAACGGAATAAACGGTTTAATTGATGCCGGTATTATTACAGGTACTTCAATTAAAGATTGTTATTGGTTTAATCCAAGATTCTTTTTTAAAGGGAATAGAATTAAATTCTATCCTGAAAAAATTGTTGAAAGAATATAATATTATGACTAAACAAAAAGAATATACCATCTGCCCAACATGTAATGGTACAGGATCAATCAAAACAACTAAAGGAACTTCTCATGACTGTCCTACTTGCGGTAGTCTTGGAGTTGTAGAAAAGTAGAAAAAATAATGAAAGAAAAAACTGAGATTAAACCCGTTATTCCCCCTAATACCAAAATAATCCTCTGTACAACTTGTGGAGGATTAGGAAAGATTTTAGATTCTGATAACACTAAATTTATCTTTTGTCCTGCTTGTAATGGAACAGGAGGTATAAAAATAAGACAAACATGAAAGAAATAAAACTATGTTCTCTCTGTAAAGGAGATGGACAAATCAAAAATGAAATAACTCAGCGTTATATGTGGTGTCCTGTTTGTGGTGGGATGGGGATAGAAGAGACAGAGGTAAGAGTAAAACAGGATATTAATAACGATGATGATAATGATAAAAACAGAATAAAATAAGTGTTTTATTCTGTTTTTTGTAATAAAAGTGAAGAAAAATTACGTTTTTGATAATAAATATTATCATTTATTTTTCTACACTTTTTTTCTCTCATTTCCTAAAATCATTTTTCTCATATCAACATATCATTCGCAAAATCAAAAAAAAATATTTTAAACTATGGAAAAGAATTGGCTCGTTGTCTTAATCCTTCTTCTAATGGAATAGGCCTTTGGAGTTTACTTTTATTTTATTTTATTTTATTTTCCAAACATATAATTAGTTAAAAAAAATATATCTACTCTACTGACAGTTAAGGCGAACAGTAGTTTTATTCCTGCTAAGAAAGTTGAACCTGTATACTTTCAAACACTATAGTTAATTTAAAAAACTTAATAACTTTCCAAGATATTGAGAACACCAGTTTCTTTAGATACCAGAGTAACTACAAATAAGTAGAACAGTCTCTCGTACTAAAGTTTTAGGTGTAAAATACGGTTCTAATAAATTCTTACCTGAAAGAATTTGCCTTACTCAAAACAAGGAACAGTAAAAGGCTGCGCTAAAAGAAATACACGTCCAGCCGCGCCGCGTTTATCGGACGGTGTATGGGCAGGCATGGTTATTTGAACACTGTAAAAATACACGATATGACTCCTAATCAAATTAAAAATTCAAGTTTGCAAGACTTGATAATTGCATTTAAAAACAAGGGTCGAAGTCTACATGCTGAAAGGAAGGCTAATGCAATTTGGCGTGAGATAAAGGCCCGTCTGCCAAGCGAAACATTGACCGCACTAAGCATTGCATGGACCCATTTGAAAAACGGCGAAGGGGCAGACGAATTTAATCAGGAATGCGATATTCTTTTAGCATCAGTTTGCAAATAACTGAGTCATCCACGACGGGCGCGACGCATAGCGCGGCTGTACGGCGAAGCGGGGTTATGCGGAATATTAAAATTTAAAACTTTTCAAAAAAATGGATGCTAAGAAAATTTACTGGGTAGTGCTGAAAATTCAAAAAACCGTATCGTATATACATCCGCTCACGGGAGAGGATGTAACCGTTGAATTGGGTGGATGCGCTGGATATATTCCTGTTTTTTTGACAGAAGAAGAGGCCAGAGATAATTCATGCAACGGGAAATTTGATATTGCTCCAATTACCGCCTAACTCAAAAATCTACGCAGCCGCGTTAGCGGTTGTCGTATATTTACAGTTAGATAAAAAATATACGGTGAGAATCCGTCTCTCGGTAATATTGTTACAATTGCAAACGTCGGGATTTTTCAATTTCGACGAGCATAGTCAATGTGAACTAATAGAGAGTGTAATGTACCCGTTTAAGGGTAAATCGGTTAAGGATGTAAGCCAATACAACGGATAAAACCTATGGCACTGCTTACATTACCAGCATTACAAACAAACCTGTGGGGCTTATGTCTAATCTTACAATTAAAGCATCTGAAAAATGCGCTTATGAGGTGTAAAACCAATGAGTTTGTATGGTAAGCATTAGTGCGGGCTTAGTAACAATAATAAATTACAATGTGTGAATGAACATTCCTCTCTTCACACTATCCTGTAATCAATGTTATTGTGAATGGTTAATAGTCTATTGAATGTAGCAGACTTAATACCAGCGAAAAAATCAGGTAGTGATACAGCCTTAATCTGTACAAGTCTTAGGTAAGTCATTAAATACCGAGGAAGTGGGGACAAGATTCCACTACTAAGACTTATAAGATAGTAATATCTTGTCCCAACTATGGGTAAAATAGTAGTCATTATTTTAGCTAACCAGATAAGGCTTTGTTCGGGTTAGATAATTCCTAAAGTAAGAAAGGGAATTATTGATAAAGAGAAGTTCTTACAGTCAAGTACTCTTTGACTATCTAAGTAGACATATAGTAATGCGCATTTACTATATCAATCTATGAAAAAACCTTTAAACAGTTTTATACGGTATTTGTTAGTAACAAATATTGTATAAAACGGCACTAAATAAAAGAGTAATTTATATCGACGGATATAAAACTTTATTTAGTGTCTAATTATAAAATAAGCGGGATTTCGCAGTGGTCAAGCGTAAATTCAACATAAGTCGAATAAACTAAAGTTAAGAAGAATTAACTAAAGTTTCACAGGATTCTGTATAACTCCTCTTGATTTATCAATGAAATACACAAACTCGAAAAACATCTGATGATGGACTTAAACGTGTATAAATAAAAGTTGAAACCTCTTATAGTAATTGGTTGGTATGATAGAAATATCATATAGTACATAATAATTTGAAAATTGACTGCTCAACAGTTATTTCTTTAAATGTGAATAATTCTGATATGAGCCTGAGAACTCATATAGTAAGAAAAAACCTACTTAAAGATAAAAATTATTATGGCCCTATAAGTTTTACATTGAGAAAATCATGTGAATTAAAAGGTCATTTCAAAGGTTTTACAATCGCCGGCCTTATTACACAATTAATCAATGTTGTAATGGGCTGGTAGGTTGGTTTTCCTCCAACACTCGACCGTAGTAAATCTTGGTGATTCTTGATTGAACTGGTTGGGTACAGGGTTAAAAACTAATTTTTTATCTATTTCTAAAAATAAAAAAATTTTAAACTATGAAAATAACAGCAATTGTAGAGTATAAGGATAAAAACAATACCACTACACTAAAAGACAATATATTATATTATATATATAGGGGGAACACTTTATTATTTAAAACAAGTTCTGACAGTGAACTTGTAGAATTAATAGAGATAGATTCTGTGACGTCCCCTACAAAAGACCAAATAAAAGAGTATTTACAGTATTATTATGAAGAAAATGCTTCTACCGAATACTGTAAATATAAAATGAAAGAAATAATATTTGATTAGGAAAAACTGAGAATTATAATTTTTTTCATATTTTAAAATTGTAACGGATATGCAATTAAAGTCATTTAATGACAAAGCGTCACAAAACTTTGTATATGCTACATTCAATAGTAAAATTACAAAATTATTACCATTTAAATCTCTCTTACTTTCTTTTGAAAGAATTGGAGGAGTTTATTGCCCTGATGAATCAGGTACACATGGTTCTGTATGGAAATTTCCTATTTTTATTTCTTCTCAAATACTTGAAGAAATAATTAAAAATACTTGCATTGAATGCGGTGGATTAATGTCCGACGGTCAAGCACTGGACAATACATGGGTAAGTAGTGATGATTTTGGCGGAGATGCTTTAAAAAGAGGGTCTACCATATCAAAACAAGGCCCTGCTGTGTTCAAGAAAGTGAGAAAATGTACATCCTGCGGACATTCTCATACATAAGATACTCCCACTTATGGGTTAACTATGGAGTTTTTGGACTATAAAACCAAAAGGGTTTGGTTGTTTACTTAAAAATAATCTATGGTAGTAATATCTACTAAACTTTGTATATTTCAATATTGTAAATATAATTGTGTCTATTACAGATTTAATAGGGGTTATAATTGTTCCTGATACAATTCTCAATAATGAGTTAATTTATAACCCACGCACTTGGGTTCAAGGCTGGTTCCATGTGCTTTTTTTAGATAACCCTAAGTACAAAAGAAAGACTTTGTTAAAATCAAAGTAACTGATATACGGCTTGCTTTTAAAGATTTGGATATACTTGTAGAGTGGGAAAATTTTAATACCAGTAAAACACTGTGGGATGTTGTTGAATTTTTAAAACAAAAATAAATAATATACGATAAACTCCCATCTATGGGTTAAATAGGCGGATTGTATCGTTACTGTACACCCAAATTGACGAATAGTTTAGGGTTATTTCATCGTCGGATGTGGTGTTATCCTAAATTTCACTAACCTAATACTTAGGTTTGAGGGTGGTTCCATGTACACCTTAGTTGTGAAAGAAGAAAACCGTTTTCCAGTTTGATGTTCTATTAGAACCGGTACAACGCAAAAACTGGTTATGTTCCGTTAGGCGAAATGGTTAAGCCGTCACCCTTTCAAGGTGGAGATTATGGGTTCAAGTCCCATACGGAATACTTTTTTTAATTAAAATATATAGCATAATATGACGTGGAATTACCGATTAATGGCGCACAAAGATAAACAAGAAAGAATATATTTTCAAGTCCATATAGCATACTATGATGAACAAGAAGAAATTCCACATAGTTATTCTGCTACACCAGTACCACTTTGTGCTGATACACTTAAAGAAATTCAATGGGTAATTGATAAAATCAAAATAGGTTTAGAAAAACCCATACTTAAAACATGGGATTTTCCGAATGAATTATAAGAAAAAAATAGTGGATTTTTCGTTTAACAAGATCGTACAACCCCAAACGAGTAAAAAAAATCAAAATTGCTTTGTAGTCTGGTTGGGTAAAACCCACGTTCAAATTACAAAAGTAAATCGAAAAATTAAATTCAGATATTATGATATAGGAAATACAAAGCATACTTGTGATACTGTATTTTACTCTGAGAAATGGTTTTTTGGATTATTAACGTTTTAATAAAAAAATATGATAAAAAAACTCATAATTTACAATAAATGCAATTTTTGGAATTGGCTTTATTTAGTTGCTGCTTTTAGCAATTATTTGTTACCAAAAGAATTGTGGGGTGTACCTTATTTTCAGGCATTACTGCTGTATGTAAAATTACATGAGTATATAACGCAATTAACAAAAGTAACACTCCACCAACACAAACAAGATTCATTCACAATTTTGTTATAACTTAATCAGAGTTATATCAATAAATTAATAAACGACACGTTAAACATGGTAGATAACACATTTTACCAAAAAGTTCTCAGGGAAATACAGCAGTCAAATAGTAATAGTATTCTCCTGTGCCATCTATCAGAAACATTTAGATATCATTGGACAGAAATTGACGAAGATTTTCTTACTATCAGAAAACACGCTCGGCAGTTTCTTGATCATAATAAAATAAAACATATAAAAGTAAAGATAGTTTTTTTGTTTTCTTCACTCATGACAAAGGAAGAAAACAAAAAAATAAGAATTGACTTCATCAAATGGGCAATTAGAAACATTAAATAAAAAAAACAATAATGATAATAAACATTTTAAGCGGTGCGTTACATTATATGCACGCACATCCGTATCTTTCTATTTTTTATCTTGCTGTATATATAGTTTATAAATGCCAGCACTTTATATTCAGAGAACACACTGAAGAAGTCGAAGAAATTGCTGAGTATAAAACTCAACAAGAGGCTGAGTACAGAATAGGTAAGCACATAGCCGGTAACTATGACTCTCCTGTTCAAAAGGAAACAAAATGGTCGTTAGGTGAAGAAGTAGTTTTATTTACTGTAAGAACGGCTATTGCAATTGTAGTATTCATTGTTCTTCCATTTCCTAAGAAAAAAGAGTAGTAATAATTATGGGTGTATATCAGTTGGTAGATTTCTTGTTTTGGGAACAAGAGGGCGCTGGTTCGAGTCCAGTCACCCATACTAACATTTTAAAAAAGGCTAAACATTGATCCTTTGTAATTTATGATCGTACCTGTCACGGGATTATTGCTGGTACAAACAATAATGAAAATGTGAAAAGATCTGGTGAATAAGTTACATAAAGATATTAATCTTGAATTGACAAGATGTTAACATATTAATGGAGTAATCCTAAAGGTGTGTGGGAATTTGGGAAATTCGCCAATTGTTGATCACTAATACCAGCAGCACACTAATGAGTTCCCGGCTTGACCCTACTTTTACTTTTGAGGTTTGGCTGTACCTAAAATCAGCAACAAGTAAAAAGGGTGCTAAACAAAAATAAAACAAAAAAAATAAATGCAAGTTATAGAATTAGTAAATGACATCAGGTTCTTTGGATTTGGATTTTTTGTGTATACAAAAGGTGAAAGAAATAGATCATTATTTGGTCTATTTTATGACAAAGAACAAAAAAGAATTAAGATCGAAATCGTTTGGATTATAATAGGATAGGTGTGCACCATTAAGAAGCAGTCCCAAAAGGGAACGATGAAAAGAGTAGTAATACTCACGCTAAAGGTGAATATGAGGATAAAGTTAGTCCTACTGCTTCTTACCTTTTTTTAAATTAAATAATAAAAATACTATGAGAAATTTAAAATAACAAATAAAGAAACTAGATTAATCTCTTTATTTAAGGGTCTCTATCTCAATGGTTAGAGAAACTCACTCATAATGAGAAGGTTATAGGTTCGAGTCCTGTGAGGCCCACATGATCAGTCAAGTTAATCCTGACCAAGATACTGCATTGCTCGTCGTAGTATCTGTTAATGGAGGGATATGTGGAGTCAAGTACTTCGCTAAGCAGAGCCTTGTCTCCTTCAAGGAACTTCCTACATGGAACACTTCTATAGAAGGAAAACCAAGCAATTACAATCCTCGTCGGTTGACAACCCAATTTATTTTAACTAAGTTGGGTACACCAGATCGGCGTTCTGTAGAACAACAAATCGGCCAGTTCAAAAAAGTTGGTGGGACTTTTATCCCACCTGAAGCAAGTTTTGAAGAATGGGTCTGCGCTCAAGTTTTGTCACACACGCATGATCGGGTTGGTTCATTGTCTGGTGTGAGTTTTTCATATTCGGACAGTGAAAAGAAATTTCAAGCATGCTATAACGATGAAAACCAAAAGTTTATTGTTGTAAAATAATAAACAACACTCGGAAAACATTGACACGAGTATAAATAAGAATATACACAGAAATGTGTAACATGTTGTTCCCTTGAGAAAGGAATTAACTATAAGTAGGATAATTGATAACCCATCAGAAATGATGACTAATTGGGTCTTACCTAACAACATGAATGAGTTCTCAGCAAGACCTTTTTTTAAAAAAGGTGCTAAACAAAGCGCAGATAAAAGATATTTGTGTCATTTATAGTTAAATAGGTATGTTGAAATACCTACGTTGGGAGTGTAGTTCAACGGTTAGAACGGTAGACTGTTAATCTACGAATGAAAGTTCGATTCTTTCCACTCCCTCTAACATTAAACCATTTAAATCATAACTTATGATAGCAATGCTTTACCAACTAATTTGGTTTATTATTGTTTCAAAACTTGAAATCATAATAAATAAAGAACTAAAAGAACAAAATAGAAATATCTGGAATAAATTGTGGCTTCTTCCTTTTATGCTTATAATTACTTTTGGATTATACTATTTCTTTTTTTTTAATTAGAGATTGGAAGAAATTGAAAGTGGCTATTCTACCCTGTCTTGAAAACAGGTAGTCGTTGAAAAACGGTTTGTGAGTTCGACTCTCACTTCTTCCGCAATAATTTATCACAAAATTTTTAAATTAAAATACGAATAAGATGTTTACGCAAAAAAAAACAAATCTCTTTAAATCAACATCTGCAACGAAGGTAAACACTACCATTAACTTACCTTCTAATCCTTTCTTAAAAGAAAGTACGATAAAAGGTTTTAAAACAAATGCTCTCGGTAATGGTGCAACAAAACTGACTTCAACAGGATCAGACTTTGTTGACCAGTTTGGAAAAGTCTCACAATACAAAAGCCCTCGAACTTTTGATCAGGTGAGTAAAGACATGTATCTGCTTTGGGAACAGAATCCTTTTCTTGCTCTTTGTTTTACTCTTTATGTAAGGATGATAACCCGTGTAGTTACATTCTTTGATGGAAGTAAAACAGAAGCCTCACAGAAGGGAGCCGGATTAAAACATGAAGGTATTTTCAGAATGATCTGGATTGCTGTTCATCATCCTGATGTCTTTGCAAAAAATCTGCATTTATTCATATCTGCTGGTTCTTGGAAGGATATATTTACAATGCTTTCTTACGATCTTGTCTACAACGGATGGGAATCCAGAAAATTGGATTGGGACTTCTTAGGTAAGGTGATTTTATCAGGGCTTGGAAACCCTAACACGGGGGAACTTGTAAAGAAGTATTTACCACAAATTAAAAGTAATAATCAGTGTACAACATTAGAGTCTCAAGCAGATAATATGATTGCTAAATGGATTTGTTCTTTATTGTTTGGCGGAAAAACCCAAGAAGATAATTATCGCAACTACAGGAGTTATCGTAAGTTAAAATCTTCAGGTACTGCACACCAATGGCAACAGTTAATTAGCAAAAAACTATTTAACCAAATCGATTTTAGTACAATTCACGGTCGAGCATTGAGTCAACTGGTTTCAGGTAAGTTTCTGAAGAATCAAGGTTTGGAAGCCAAATACCAAGCGTGGATAGGCGACCAAAAAACAGCCAAATACACTGGATTTCTTTATGAGTTGTTTTCTCCGTTAGAAACTGGAACATACATGAGGTATAGTCATCTTAAATCTTACGAAATTGATACCATGAATGCTCAATTTATGGAATTAGTTGCTAAGGCGCAAAAAGGTATGGGTGAAAACCAAAATAGCCTCATAGGTGTCTTAGATACATCTGGTAGTATGACATCTAAAGTTAATGGTACAAACGCATCCGCCTACAGCATAGGCAAATCTTTGTGTCTATTTTTTTCATATTTAGTGAAAGGCCCGTTTACTAATCACTACTTTGAGTTTAGCAACGAAACGATTTTAAAGCAGTGGAGGGGCAATACTCCTGTTGAGCAATTGTGTAATGATAATTCAAGTATTGTAGCCGGGACAAATTTTCAGTCTATTGCTACTCACTGGATTGAAATGTTACACAAAGGTGTTGATGAAGTAGATTTTCCTACAGGAATTGTTTGCTTTTCGGATGGCTGTTTTAATTCAACATCATCCAACAAGACAAACTTTGAAGTTCTAAAAAATAGGCTTCTTACAGCAGGATTCTCAGGTGAATATGTAGATAACTTCAAGGTGATTCTTTGGGATATACCAAGTAGTTATTATGGTAAACCGCAGACAGCCTTTGAAGGATCAGCAGACACTCCAAACCTGTTTCATTTTTCAGGATTTGACGCAAGTGTTATTACATTTCTGATATCTGGAAAAGTTCCAAGTAATAGCGATCAACTGTTTTTAGAGGTAATGAATCAAGAAATAATGACTCACATTCAAATGTGAGTTTAAAAAATATGGAGGAGAATGCAAAATTTAATTAGACAATTAAATACCGTAAAATTCTTTACAAATTTCTGTCTCAAATATTGTATCTCGGCTGAAAGAGACTCCTCCGCCAAACAATCTTGTGAGTGGTATAGACTAAACTCTCGTTTCATAAACAGACTAACAGCAAATAAAAAAATTTCATTTGGATTGAAAAACAAATGTCTGTTGATAAGAGTTATGACTGCAATATTTTTTTAAAAGGAATGTAAGAGTTCGAGTCTCTTCACAAAATAAATGTTGTGTAGTGGAATTGGTAGACACACCTATTAAAAAATATGTAACTCTGATAAGAACACAAACAGCAAAACACAACAAATCAAATCTGTTAATTTTGACAAGGTAGTTCGATTCTACCACCGTTTACCGAGGTATTTGGATATGGAATATCGGTAGTGTTCTGATAAGATGAGACACAGCAAAAATTAACATTTGTCTGCTAAACAAAAACGTTAATTCTCATCTGGTTTTAGTACTATAACTCAATGGTAGAGTACTGCTCTGATA